>JAABUP010004809.1_pt1 | contig 21580 bp, 21 predicted proteins | sample 5559201 | NCBI WGS metagenome assembly JAABUP01 (sample SAMN10711887, study PRJNA513373) | rock metagenome | isolation source: Antarctica rocks | place: Antarctica | reverse complement strand
CCAGATCCACCTTAGGTTGAGGACTTTTCCTTTCCCTTAGGGCTATGGCCTATGGTCATAGCTCCGGGCTGCCGCCTTAGGAGGCTCCCGTTATGATCGCTGAAAAGCGTAAACTTTTCTTTTCTTTTCTTTTCTTTTCTTTCTGGCAAAGGAAGATTGGATGTGGCATGTGAGTGCCAGTAATTGTGGTGACTGTAGAGTAACAAGTTGCAAGTTCAAAGACGCAAACATGTCTGGCCCCATGGAGGAAGCAAAATATGGCATTGTCAACAGCTCGATCCATGCAATCTTGGTGTCAAATTCAGAGCGCGGCAACATCAACATCCAGTAACCCTGAGGAGGACAAAAGACGCCTGAGCAGCAGACAGCGATTCACAGGCCTGATCACAGAGTCAGTCATCCTCCCTACAAATATCTCAGCATTAGGCAGCAATATATAAAGTTAGCGTCATCTTGCTAATGACCCTACAACCATCACAGCGCTATTAAAGGCGCCTTGGCTTTTGAGGAAATACATTGGAATTGCAGCTGGCAGGCTTGCAAGAAGTGGCAGCAAGCAGGAATGACAGCCCGGACCTATTGTTCATGATGGTCATGGTACAGACTGACACACCCTGTGACTAAACATGGTGAGCACATGCTCATCTGATGCCCCAGATTCGTGTTGGTAACAGGCAACACATATGTCCTAAGGGAACAAGTTGTGTGAGTGCATCTTGCCCTGACTTTGCCTGACTGGTTCTTCGCTGCTGTCAGCGCTGGGACTAATCTTGTGTTGCATCACAAAGCCATTGTCATTCTGGTTGCCAGTATCAAATCTGACATACCCTCTTTGACGCAGAATCCGGGTGTCTCAATCTGGTGATGGCTACAAGCACAATGACAACATCATGAAACAGAGTAACAACAATCTCACGTTTGGCAGCAGCACTGGAAGTAGAGTTATGCATGGACTGCAGCCCAATACACTACAGTAGATAGTTGTGGCTGCAGTGAAGCCAGTAGCATCAGCACTGTTTGTTGAAAGACAGTGGCTGTTGTGTGTGTGAGTACCAAAGTGACCATGCAGTGATGCAAAATCTCACGATGCCCACATGGGGATGAACAAATCATCGTCATTACTCAGTTCATAACAAAATTGCAGCTGAAACGCAGCTTATATGGTTGTCAGCTGCAAGTTTTGTTTGGAACTTAAGTATTGGCTGATAGCTTGGTCATCCCAGCATAGGCAATGTGAGCAATCTGCATTGCTGTTGCAATTTGTGTATGCTGCCAAAGAAGAGCCAGCGTCTTTTGGGCTGCAGTTGACCCAGCAAACAACAATGAGCTCTGATGCTGAATGATGTCAGTGAGACTCATACTGTTTGGGTTAGGAACCTGCTTGTTGCAGCTGTATGAGTGTTTGCTCAGCAACCTGCATGAGGCATACTTCACATCATACACCCGGCAGAAGCTGAGCTGTCTGACAGCAAGCCTGGTGCTGCCAAGCACTCTAGAGCTAAGCAGGTTGTATGTAATTACCAGCCTTGATCCAGGTTTGCAAACATCGTGGTGATCAGGCAAGCAACATACATGACTCCCTAGTAGCAGTTGACAATGCCAGCAGAGGAGCTGCTTGGTAGCTTGTCTCTGAAATGGGGTCCGGACACTTCAGAGACAACGCTACTTTTCAGCTTCTCATCTTGCATCACTGGCTGACAAATATTTTCAATTAGTGGCCATGAGAGATCTGGCAGACCACATGCGCAGACGCACACACATCATGGAATGTGTGAGGTCAGCATGCCAGGTGAGGGGGCTGACCGATGGCGCCTCTAGCAGATGCAAAGGCTGCTTGGGGCATGCACATGCAAGCACCCCATACTTCCACCAGAGGCACAGGGATGCACCTCTCACACCAGCTTTTGAAAACTTTCCATGTATGAGCAAAAGTTTGCATTCTGGGTGTGCACGACAATGTACGGGCAGGGCTGCAGTCCAAGGCTGTATAAAAGCTGGCGTGAAGAAGGGCATGAGCGCTACCAGTGATACATACAATCCTGGCAGGAAGTGAAGACCTACAGACCACAGCTTGGCAATGATCATAGCGAGTGGTAGCCATGTGGGCCTGCATTGCTGTGGATATCGACAGCAGCAGCATCAGTTCACATACCATGCCTTACGCCGCTGCTTTCCAGAACATTCTGTTTGGGGTTGAATCAACACATGCAGAGCAGCAAGACTGACCTGGGAGATGGAGGTGAGGGCCTGAAGGCTGTCCAGGTCCTCACTGGTGGCCCCCCCAGTGATCCCCTGCAGAGGGGAGGGGTCATGCACTTCACCACCCATCACCACCGAGCCATTCTCATCCAGCACCACCACACCACCACCCACTCCACTGCTCACACCAGCAACCTGCAGAGAACACAGGATGCATGTCAGGCACATGGCATCCTTGGGATGGGAGGGGGAGCCTGAAGGGAGGGTTTAAAGAGAGAAAGGGGGGTAAAGGGGTAAGACAAGAACAGGGGGAGCGTCCCCTGACAATGTCTTTGCAGAGAGACTTTATCATTCGTGTACACACTGTGCTGTGTACATGCATGGACAGCATAGAGATCTCATGGTTTGGAACCATGTGCTGTAGCAGCATCTGCCCCCTTACTGTTGTCTACACTCTATGCAAGGGCAACATGCTGATGCATCACTACTAGAGGCAGTAAGCCTACCTGGCCAGTGCATTGCCAGGCCCACCTCCTCCTTTGTGGATGTGCCTCACGTGAGCTGTCTTGTCTGGAGCACACCCAGGGAGCCCTTCAGGCAGAGTCACCTGATGCTGCCGGAAGGGCTGCCTGGGCCTGCTCCAGGGAAGACAGCTGGGTGCTGAGCCCCTCCTGCCTCTCCTGACCACCACTCAGCTGAGACCTGCGCCTCACAAAGCACTGCTTGTCAGATTGCTGGATGTTCACAATGTTGATGTTGCAGCATGAGTGATGGTATCAAGGGTTGCAGTTGCAGCATGATGGCTCAACCCAGGCTGGGACTGGGCTTTGAGGGTGCTGGGAGTGAATGTAGTGTTCCATGCAGTACGAGCGTACACACTAGTGCCCTGCAGCATTGCTTTGACTGGAGATTATCAGTGACCAGTGACCAGCTGTTTTACACACCTTGAGTAGCTAGCTGTGCATGCTTTTGCATTGCGCTGCATTGACAAGTAGCTTCCATGCGTATGCATATAGACTCAGGCGTTAGGCGTGAAGTGAAGCATTCCCTTCTGGAGGCAAGAGGATGATGAGCAGGTATACAAGGATGAGTCATACCTGAGCGCAGCAACAAAGTCTGCTTTCAATTTTCAGCAAGTCCTGAGTTCTCTGATCGGTCCTCAGCTGAGTCTCAAGGCAGCGTCTTTCTGCTTCAACTGCTTCATTCAGTCATGAAGAACTATTGTGTCTGTCGCGGTGTAATTGTGATCAGGACCAGGGCAGTTTATGCATGCATCCCTTGGTGGACAGACAGTCACCTGTACCTTGACATAGTCAAAGGAGTTGACTGGCAGCAGGCCTGCAATGACAGCAGTGCAGATTGTTTTACAGGCAAGACACAGTCAGACACAACAGCAGAGTTCCAGAATTCAAATTTCAAAAGACAGCAGCATGAAAAATTACGTGTGTGCCTATCAAGGAAAATCACATCTTCGCATTACACCTATGTTTCAATGTGTACTCAAGCTATGGCCCCATTTTATTTTAGTCGCGTCTAGATCTGCTCTTGCGGGGGATGAACTTCCTGAGCAAGGATGCTCCCCTCTCGAGCATGCTGTCACCCCGGTGAATAGATGCGCGCTGCCCCCCCTGTACCTCTGCATCTCCCCCCTGAAAGCATTGCAGTCACATGTCAGGGGCAGCCAAAACACAACACAACCTGAACAGCATCAGTCTTCAGGGCCAGGCTTTGAACATATGCATGATGAATGGGCAGACCAGGATGCTTGTGTTTTGACTTGCCTTCTGCAATGACTAAGACCAACACAATGCAGCTGACAATACTCAACATCAGAATGATGCAGACAGAATGTGAGGATATGCTGGGCGCAGACTGAGCATCTGTTGTTGTCTGTCACATCATTGGCGATAAGGCAAAAAACACTGCTACATTGCAAGACATCAGACATTGTGGTGTTGCAGTGAGAAGGCCCAGTGAGGCAGCAAAGCACTGCGGACTGTGTGCACAGACCTCATACAATGCACAGAATAAGTGTAATTCAAGACTTTCAGCAGACTTTGCATTTGCCTGACAGCACCACAATGCATATCAGCACATTCCAGATTGCATAAGCAAGGTGTGAAACGGTGTCTGCTGCCGAGTGTGAGCATGACTGCACCTGGCGAAGAAGAGGTGCAGAGCTGGTCGCAACAGAAACTGCAGAAAGCTCGGCACCACAGTGAAGGGTCTGTGAGGCAGCAGGGGTCAACCCTGCAGCTAAGGGGTTGCCTGAGTGGCCTCCACGCCGGCCCTACATCCGCACAGACACTGTGAGACACATTGCACACAGCATGGCTCCCATCTGCCTGATGCCTGACATACTGTATACACCATTGGAGGTGTCACAACAATCTCTACGCTGGAAAGGCTTGTGGCAAGCACTGGACCTGGCACCAGTGGGAATCAGAACACAGGGCATCCATTGGCGTATGCCATGTACAATAGGCAAATCATGGCTGAATCAAATGCATTCTTCATTGTGTAAGCTCTGCTAGACCCTTTACACATACCTTGGGGGAGCCCACATCCATGCCACAGTTGATGCGGTTGAAGACCTCCTCATGCTGCTGGAAGTGCCCTGCCTTGGCAGCAGCCATGCTGAAGCTGCCGGTGGTGCTGGGGGGCACAGAGAGGCTGGGGGGCTTAGTGGAGGGGGCGGTGGTGGTGGTGGAGAGGTAGGAGGGGGGGGAGCGCTCCACCTCCTCCATGCCGTAGTCACCACGGTAGTCATGGTGCACCTTCACGGCAGAAATCCTGCCTGTCTCCACCTGTAGTCAGTGACAAGTGTACATCAGGGTTTTATAGCAGAGAGGTACTTGCTTGCTGAATGGCGGCCTCATAGACACTGCGATAGACACCCTGACGATGCCAGGTCTGCAAGAAGTGGCAGTTAGCAGGGATGACAGCAGTAAGTGTGTCAATGCAATGCTTGCCATGTGTGCAAAGTGGGTATGCCTTAACCCCATACATGGCTGATCAGCAACACACTCAGCGTTGTTCTGCATGTGTGGCTATTGGCCATCTGGTGAACCAACTGTTGTGCCTGATGTGGTGATTTGAGGCAACAAAGTACTCATAGCGCTGCCTGTGCAAAATTGGGGACTCAACAAGACAGCTCATCATGGCAAGTCCTGGCAATTGTCTGACCAGGGCTCAACCCGGATCTGCTGCATCTTGTCAGCAGGAGACATGCGTTGAGCCTCGCCAGAGGATGGCCAGCCTGGGGACTGCTACAATCCCTCAGCTTGCTACAGCCAGCACTGTCAGTACCAGCAGCGGCAGACCGCTTGACTGCATATACACCTCTGCTATCATGCATTATATGACTGGGAAGAGCTGAAGTTAGGACCATGCCTGAGACTGCAGGGAAGTTTCAACCATGGTACTGACCTCAGATCTCACACAGCGTACCCATGCAGCTTTGCAGCTGAGTCCCAGGCAAGAGTGTTGCAGGTAGATAAGCAGCTGCAAGTTTGCAGCTTTGCATAACTGCAACTGATGCTCCGGCTGCAACACCCTCCCTGGGTCTGTCCACCACCCATCAACAGCTTGCACTGGCTGACAACATTTGCATGCATCTGAATTTGAAGTGTGTGTGTTGGTGTCACATTCACTGTGTTCCACAGGGTGCAATCAGTTGTTGTGCCAGGCAGCGAGGGCCCAAACAGGGCTAAGTCTCCAGGGACAATCATGGAACTGACTGCATAGTAATCAAACCTTTGCTGAGTGCAGGCTCACTCTAAGGCAATTCTCACGACTGACTTGGACCTGGTACCAGCATTGCAGCGTCATCCCTGCCTTGCCCAGCTGTGGTGTTACAGCCATGGGGTCAGTGGACTCTACCACTGGTAGTGAACAACTCTCCCTGCTGAGCGTCTTGGTGTTAAACAAATTGTCCTCAGTGAGACATTCAGGACAATCTGCCACAACAGTAAAACACTGAACTTCTACTTGTGGAACTGACCCAGGCCAAAGTGCATAACACTGACATATGCTCCTGCTCTGTGCCAAGCTGTGCATTTTTGAATTGGCAAGGCAGTGGTGCATGCCATCTGCAATAACAAGCATTGCAGAGCATGTCATTGCAGAGCATGTTGTCGCAGACTGCGTGCAGCGCTTGACTTGACAAGGCCCCCCTTGCTTGCCTTCTGTTCAGGAAAATGTTTATGTCCCTGAGATGTAGACTTTGCTTATTACTCATTGTCTTGCTGTATGGTGCAGGTGCTGACATGATGAGGGAGCCCACTGTTCAAATCTACTGGTAATCTGGCCTTGACAGCCACATGAAGCATTTCATGACTGCATGTGACTCAGGTCAGAAAACAACAGGAGCTCTAATCCAAAGCCTGCTGGTTTGCTGCAGCCATCAGCCATACTAAAGTTCACATGGCAGAAACTTCTCATCCTTTGCCAGACAGGCCTCATCACTGAAGTTGTCCGCTGCTCTACTACAAGGTTTTGCCCTGTTGGCCTGCCCTCCACTGGACTGGGCCCCCCCCACACATTTGCCAGCTCTAGTGGCTTGCACAGATTTGGCAGTTGTGTGGGGGTTGTTCAGTCCAGCGATGGCCTGGCCAACAGGGCAAAGCCTTCCGGCAAGGCACAAGGGGACTTCAGTGGTAAGCCCTGTGTAATAAGGATGTGTGAATGTGTTAGGTGACTGCCAAACATTGTGGTGGCTGTGAGGTTATGGGTCAGAGCTTCAGAGTGAAGCTTGCAAGAAGTGATAGTGCACACGCTTGACAGTTCGGAGCCATTGTCAAAGAGTGGAGGGTCCGAACACCAATGCGCATAGAACTAACACCTCCCAGCCTCCTAGCAGGCCACTCTACATAGACACTAGTGACAAAGTTTGGGCTGTTGCCCACCATCATTGTTCATATGGAATGTGTGCATGATCACATGAATTTTGCAGAATAGGCTGTGTTGGAACCACCCCTGGTTGAATCAGAAGGCTTTGTCCTTGTGGTCTGGCCACCCAGTGGTAAACATATTTGCTTTGAATGGTCAAAAGTTTCTTTCAGCCTGTGGTGTCTCTCAAGCAGGTCGTCTATGTTCCTGGTTCAGCTGCTAGTTGCCGCTGCAGCATGTTTCAAGGGTTTTTTATATCACACCAGCTCTGGGAGGTCAGACTGAAACTCACAATCAATCATCTTGAGGTTAGCGTCAGAGGTGTGCATCTGTGTGTCGGGTGTACGTTAAAGGTGTGCAAAACCGCATGTTACAATGGAGCGTCAAGGTGGAAGCTAAGGGCGAACGACGCAAAATTGTTTGCGAAGGTTAATATTGTGTCAACATCAATAAAGTGACTACACGACCGGCTGAATTCTAGGTGACGGTGAACAAAGCACTGAGACCATCTACCATCTAAGACACATGGATACAGTGCCTGTGTAACACCCACACACACTCAAGCTGCCAGCTCCCATGACTTGTTGCAACACATTGTTGCCAAGGATCTTAACTTTGAAGCTTCATGCAGCCTCTGAAATGTTTTCTTCCACGTTTCCTCACTCATTGATTGAGTCACTCATTGAGCAAGAATAGCCTGAAAGAGAAGCTTTCACAGTTTGCGTACAGTGGGAAAGTCTTATTGGCAGCTTACCCCATCCTTACCCTAGGGCAGGCCTGCTAGCTCTCCACATGACCAAATGAGACCACTGCGAACATTGCTGCTGCAACTGCTGGACCATTCATTTTGCATCATAAAATTGCCGTCATTCTGGCTGCTGAAAGCGTCTTGAGACACACCCTCAACACAGATATAAGGTGTCTCAAAGTGGCAACAGCTACCAGGACGACAGCAATGATGCAAAATTAGACCAACAACAATCTCACAGCAGTGGCATTTGAGTGTGCGCGGATTTCCATCAAATGTCAATCACTCCCAGACACCTAAACAGCTGAAATGTCGCTTCTATGGATCTCAGCTGCCTACTTGTTTACAAGTAAGTATTGCTTGATGGCTTGGTGAAACCAGCATGAGCAATGAGTATACTGCAGTCTGCATTGCTGCTGCAAGACATGGATGAATGCTGCCAAGGAAGAGCCAGTATCTTCTGGGCTGCAATGGAGCTAGCAACTCTAACCACGACAATCAGTTCTGAAACTTGTCTGTGACTGACTGAGTGAGAAAGCCAATTGCTGTAGCTGTGTGAAAGTATACAACTGCAGCATAGGCGCACTTCACACTGTACACCACGCGGGAAAAATCGTAAAGGTCATCAACAGAGCTTGACAATTTTGCCTGCGTGGTGTACCATGTGAAGCCTGATGCTGGCAAGCATGCTAGGGCTCAGCAGGTTGTCATGCAGCAATCTATTGCCAAATTTGACCCCTGTTTGTAGACACCATGGGATCACACAAAACAACATGCAGGACTCCACGGTAGATGCTGACAGTGTCATGAGAGGAGCTGGTTGGTGCCACACTTTTGAAGTGCCCAACTGTCACTTTGCAAGCGCATGCGCACAATCTCTGCTTGATTTTGCTGATGAACACAAGTCCAAGACAAACTCTGACATTGAGGGCATCCGCAGCACAACGTCTGTGAGGTGGAACCCAGCGTGCTAGGTGAAGGGGCTGGCCTATGGCGCCTCTAGCAGATGCAAAGGCTGCTTGGTGCACGCACAACCAAGCAGCCCATACAACAGCTCAGACGCACAGAGACGCACCTCTCACATCGGCTTGTCAGCATTCTAAGGGTGCAGTCACCTCATAAGCAAGAGCTTGCTGCCCAAAGCTTGGCAGGCAGGACATGAGGAAGGGCATCACTGCTGACAGTGGTGCTAGATATTGCATGCACATAAACGCTGACCTTGATAGTGACAGCTTGACCATGAACATAGCAAGAGGTTGCCATCTGGGTTTGTTTTGCTGGGCATGTTAGCAGCAATGACGCCAGTTCATATGTCTGGAGCCGCGGTATGACAGACAACACATTGTGGGCATCTTCAAACACAGGGGGCAGCAGGACTGACCTGGGAGATGGAGGTGAGGGCCTGAAGGCTGTCCAGATCCTCACTGCTGGCCCCCCCAGTGATCCCCTGGAGGGGGGAGGGGGAGGGGCCCTGCTCCTCACCACCCATCACCACTGAACTGTTCTCATCCAGCTCCACCACACCACCACCCACTCCATTGCTGGCGCCAACAGTCTGCAGAGAAAGTGAGGTGCACATCAGACACATGGCATTGCAGGGGTGGGGGGAGGAAGGGGGCCAGGGAGAGTGTTATCGACAGGCACATTTACACAGCAGGGGTGTGACAGTGGTAGAGCATTAACTGCCCAATCACAATCAGTCACACCAACATGCACCCAGCACCACAAATGTAAGAGCAGGAGCAGTAGGCCCGACACTCATTCATACAACAGCTGAGTGACAAAGGCCAGTTCTCCATGAGCTAGCGCAAGCTGTGTAGCCAATCTATGTCAATGCTTAAAGCAGGATCATGCAATCTATGCGAAACAAATTATGTAAGTGTATACAAAGTGGGCAATCCAGTAGACAGCGCTGAGAATGCATTGGCTGTAGCACATAATCTGCCCCATCACTTATAAGACACAACTGCACAGCCATATGCTGATGCACCACTGCAAGAAGGCACTGAACATACCCGGCCATTCAGAGGGACATGCCTCAAGGAGGAAGTAGCCCTGGCAGCTGGTTCAGCCTCCACTGCTGCAGCTGCTGCCTGAGCCTGCTCCAGGGAGGCCACCTGGGTGATGAGGCCCTCCTGTTTCTCCTGCCCAACACTCAGCTGTGACCTGCGCGTCACAAAGCAGCTGGTTATCAGATTGCTGCATGTCCATTGTGTTGTAGCTGCAGCATAATTGATGATAGCAAGGTTTGTTGTTGCAGCATGATGATTTTGGCCCAGGCAAGGGGCCAGAGGTTGTTCATGAGTGGTTATGCCATGCAGTGTGAGGTTGTCCTGCAGCACTGCTTTAAACGCTTGTTGTTTGGTCAACCGGTAATCAGCTGTATATTACCTCGGATTACTTGGTGTGACCTGCGTATGCACAGGATTTGCTTGTCAGTGCAGCTGCATGCAAAGCAATGCATCTGCATTCACAGCTACTCAAGGTGTGCTCAACAGGCATAAATTTAGGGAGACATATATGCATACTGACGAGCACAGTTCACAAAGATGAGCTGCACCTGAGCTCAGCAATGAGTACTGCCTGCGACTCCAGCAAGTCCTGAGTCCTCCGCTCGGTCCTCAGCTGAGTCTCAAGGCAAACCACTTTCTGGTGCAAAGCTGAGAGGTGAGCGCCCATGAGGCCTTGCTGCTCCCGGCAGCTGCTCCTCAGGTTGACCAGATCAGCAGCTTGAGCACTGCTGCCATCACGCAGGCTACGCCCCACCTGTGACAGGCACACTCAGTCTTGGGGGTTGAGCCACAGGCACGGGCAAAGGTGACTGTATACATGGTTGTTTTGGTTAGCAGTCTTCACACACATGCAGGATGCAGCACGCGCTGTGCGCAGGTGAAACCAATGAGTAACAGCCACATGATACTTGCACAGACTGTGATCAATCAAGAGTGGTATAAACCCATGGGCAGGCGACACCACATAAATCATGCAAGCACAAGTAAGACAGTGACATACACACAGACAAGAGCACCAAAGCACAAGAGTCACAAAAGCTTTCTCAGCATAGATGCAAGACTGCAATCTCTGCTTACCTGGAAAATGACCTCTAGCATCTGTTGGAGGTACACAACCTTGCGCTCCAGCAAAATCTGCTGAGCACGTGCCCTCTGGAGCTGCTTCCTGAAGGCCAGCCTCTGCTTTCTGGCTTTGACCTGCTGCCTTTTCAGCAGATACAGGCTGCCCTTCAGAGCCTTGTGACGTCTGCCTGTGCGGACATGGTGCTTTCCCAGTAACCGGTGGGCAAAGTTGAGTCCATGCTTCAGCTTCTCCGTGGTGCTCTCCACATCATTGATGATCCGCTTGCTGCTGCAGTGATTTTTGTGGCTGGAGTTGTGCCGCATGTTACTGCTCCTCCGGGACAATGTCAACTGCTTCTCAAGAAGCAGCAGGCGCCTGATCATCCCTACAAATCAACAGCAAAGAGTGTGAGCTCAGGTGAGAGGTATGACATCATGATGAAGACTGGCAGGCATGCAATCAAACACCTTACAGCAGAGATTAAGAGGCAAACTTGAACGCCACCTGCACATGCTGATCTCTGGCTATGAATATGGAAGGCATGCAAGGCAATGTCATGAACAGGTAATTTGTACAAACTGTCACAAACGTATCTCCTGATGATCAAGGAGCACAGCACAGCACAGCACAGCACAGCACAGCACAGCACAGCACAGCACAGCACAGCACAGCACAGCACCATGAATGAGGCCGAGCAACCAGATAACAATCAACACCAGCACTGTAAGAGGGGTGCCTTACAAGCAACTGAAGCCACCAGTATCATCACCACCATCTCACATCCCATCACCACAATGCTGTAGTCTCCAGTGGCTGCTTGCATGGCATGTTGACAGTCACCACACAGCTCCTTCCACAGGAACATGAGCACGGGACTGGCCTCAGCAAAGATGGTGGCGCAGCGGCTGTAGGCAGAGTGCAGGCAGGAGGCCAATGAGTGGCAGGCCATGGCTCCTGCCTCCTTGTATATCTCCAGAACCACACATGCAAGCTCTGCACCAGCAAACAACCAATGTGCATGCGAATTGCTGCTGGATACTGTGCGCATTGTGTCAACAGGGGCAGAGTTGAAGATAGCAGCCTTGAGTTGCACAGATTGCAGCGCCGTTCTTCTTTCCTTGCGTGCTTCAAGCACTTCCAAACTTGGACAAGAGCAAACTAAGCATAAGTCAGGGGTACAGATTCTGCAAAAGGTGGCGGCAGCTTGAGTAAAGTTCAAGACATATTGTGGCACACAGTGCTCTATAGAATTCAACTCTTGTGCAATGCTGACACCAAGTAAAATTTAGAGTCGACAGGACATATCAACTGATGTAAAGCAGCAAGCTGCTGGCCTGAATTGGCTGTACTGCAATTTGCTCAACACAAAAATGCTGCCTAGTTTACAAGAAGTTGTACAACAACCGGAACAAAACATGTCAATTTGTTGTGTCACAATTGTTGTGCAACTTGTTGTCAACTTAGGCAGCATGACTGTGTTGAGCCAATAGCAGCACAGCCATGTTGTTACGGTTGTTGCTATATGGTCATTGTGACTGTCGTTGGTTTTGTCGTTGTTCTGGTTGTCACTACAGTTGCTGTCACAGCTGCCGTTTCAGTGTCAACTGATGTATGGAAAGCACTGACATGCAGGTCAGAACAAGAGTAGCCCCTGCAGATGCCCCATCCATGGCATTGACATAAGCAACCAGCAGAACTGGAAACAGAAGCATGGACGCACCTTGCAGGACAATGAACGTTTGCATTGGAGACACATATGGCTGATGGGTGTCGTTGCCCTCAGCTGTGGTGAGGATGGCCTCGGTGAGCGCCTTGTTGGCCTCCACCCCAGTGTCACCTCTTGCCCCAGCTGCAATCTGAGCAGCTGAAGCTGCAATACCAAAGAGAAATGTGAATGGGCAGGCAGCTACAACATTGTGTTGGCCAGCACTGACCTGCTGAACAGACCTGCTGAAGGAAATGTGTGCGCAGGAAGATGTATGGCTGAACATGCAAGGTGATGAAGAAACAGAATGAGATAACTAGTTTAGCTGTAGTAGCAAAGGACAGAGTAGGGCTGCTTTCCTGCTGGTGACCACAGGTCCTCTTCCTCAGGCCTTAGTCATCAACTTCAGCATGTGCAGAGTATTGACATCAATACTTTGCGCATGCTCAAGTAGATGACCAAGGCAGGATCATGACGACGTCTGGCCAACAACAGACAGGCATATCCCAACATACCGACTGTGCACAGTGCAAAACATGACAGCAAATGCGCGTCATCCAAATGGACCATGAAGCAGTCGAAGGTGAAATGGAGGAGGGTGAAGAACCAACCTGAAGGTGCTGCTTCAGACCCAGATGGAAGCAAATTCACAGTCTCGTTGGTGAAGGGCTTGTCTTGAATGAGGCACATGCCCTCCTCATATGAGTCAACCGCCGCCACATCAGACCACGCTGGCAAAGGCTGCAGTACCACAGCTGTGGACAGGACCGTTGTAGGCACATGGCTGGTCCCGAACCTCAAATCACCAGGAAGATCGGTCAACATGGCTGGGCAGTGTACACTCAGAACCGACAGTGCTTGACCACCTGGGTACGCAGAGTGGTGGACATCCAGGAGCTGTTGTCCACCAACTGCTGCAAGCTGTTGATGGGGGTCAGGGAGACTCCACAAGGGGTGCCACAGTTGGGACAGCAGCTGCAAAGCTGCATGGGTCTGCTGCGGAATGTCTGAAGTCGGTCCTGTGCTTGATGTTGGGGAGTGACTGCATGCATGCACTGATGCACAAACCACCAGGCTGGATCACACTGCTGTTGCTGTTGGTGCAGGGTGAAGCAATTGAGGGACAATACCATTCTCTGCCAGGATGGACTCCGCTGACTTGCTGCAAAGGCATGTGGGGGTCTGGAGGTCCCATGGAAGTGCCAGCTGTTGATGTATCAGAAGTGAGGGGGAAGCATAGGCCTTGATGCCCAACCAGTGGTTGAGCGGGAGATGCTCCACACCATGTGCTTCAGCTTCAAGAAGCACCTGTACAGCAAGGCCTCATGCTCAGAGGGTGTCGAATAGGCGCCAGTGTATAGCTTGAGATGGCATTGCAGTGTTGAGCTTTAAGCAGCCTCAGCATACTGAGCAGTTTCGAAAGTAACAAGGCAAACCATTGATTGCTGAGTCATTGGCTGAGCATGCAGGAGGCACCCAGGAGGCATTGCTGCATGCCCAGCCATTGATTTGGGAATAAGAGCTCGGCAGAACTTCTTTCAACTTTGGGTAGCAATTGGGCTGTGCTCAGAGACAATAAACTAAGTAGAAACTATCAGCTTCAGTTGTCTCCCATTTTTGGGCTCTAAGCACTTTCAGAACACTCAGCTGGTGTGGCACCTAAGCACTATTTAAATGCCCTCTCACTCTGGGCAATTGTCACTTTACCTTCATGGTTGTATCGCGCTGCTACAAGGTGGTTGTGCGTTTACCTTTGATGGGTCACTTGCTGGTGCAAGGGCTCCCACACCAATGACGGGGTTGCTGGCGAACTGAGGCGAGAGCCCGAAACATAGGATTATGAAGGAGAGGGTCGCTTGTCTTTGTGCTCTCACAGCTGCCTTCTTTAGCCGAGTAATCTGTGGCTCGCCCATCGTCGTCACTTCAGTTCAAACGACATCCAGCTCCGATGCGTGCGGGATGTAGGGCCCTGTGGTTGACAGCATGCAATCACACATAGCATCACAAGCTCCCAACGCTGGGATGAGCAGATAGGTCAAAAAACTACACGGCGACGGGTCAGGGCAGGCTGGCTCACCTCGTGGCAGGAATTCGAAAACTGTGCTGCTGCTCGTTCAGCGGTTTGTAAAGACAGCAGACTTTGCCAAGCCAGTCGTTTGCCGAGCAAAGAAAGGTTTCCCTGCAGGTTTTCGAACGTCATATAATATGTGAATACGCAAATTACGTAAGTACGTGAAAACGCAAGTAAACCGCGATACATAGTTGCAGTACGCAAAATTACGTACACAAATGCAAAACTTACGAACACGCAATTAATGTACATACAATATGCAAATTCGCCACGAAACAAATACGAATACGCAAGTTATATCAAAATGTTTCCCTAACTGATACACGATTTGTGAGTCGTGAACGAACTTGCATGAATTGCATGTTAGTCAATGTTGGAGCGTCAAACAGATACCACAGTGGCATGCTATGTTCAACACAACTTGGTGAAGTTCTCACAGGTCGACAGTATTGTCAGTACAGAAAGTGCAAGAAAGACACATTTGTGTCGTTTTCTGAGTTTTTGTATAGGATCTTAAATACCGTATTTCATCATACTGTATGGCTGTTGATCAATGATTGATCAACAGCCATACTTCCACGAACTTGCCTCGAGACGACATTCAAGCCAACAACAACGTATGCATGGCAGATGCCTCAAAGACAAGCAAACACTGTGACAGCGCTTGATCAACAACAGCAATACTTGCATCAATACTTGAACCACATCACGACAGTCCAGCAGTGGTACTTGGTAACATGGACAGCCAGCAGCAGTACTTGGAAACACTGGAAACATAGGGCCCATAGCTACTCCGAGTCCCCAAACTGTCAGCACATATAAGTGCGGCTGCTCTTGCGGGATAAGTACTTTTTGAACAAAGACGCTCCCTTCTGCACTTGTGCTGTCACAGTGTATGCTGCTGGATAGATGCGCGTTGTACAACAGGTGCCATGGCATCTTCTCCTAAATACAATGCAGACATTTGTTAGAGGCAGCCAACCATAGTAGACATGAGATCTGTATGGTCCTCAGGCAAAGATGTTTAATGTCTTGTTGCATGCCAAGCATGTAGACCAAGTTGAATGTCTGCCTTTTGCAGAGGCTGTGGACAACACATTGCAGTAAGCTTTGTATTCTGCACCTCACGGCTTCAAACACTAAGGTGATGCAAACAGAACTGACGAATTCGTGCTTCGAAGCTACAAGACACTGCAGAGTGCATGCACAGAGTCCATGAAATGCAAACCCTCACCAAAAAAAAACTGTGTAAAACTGAAACTCATATGAAGGAGAGCGCGAGCTTGTCATGTACACACTCCTGCAACCCGATACACAAGACATGTTAACATTACTCATAGGAATGGGAGCCAGCAGCAAGCAACATCGGCATAGCAATGGGTGCTGACTCAGACATGCGGGCTAGGCTGCAAGGGTTGCAAGAGTGCACACACACCTCTAAAGTTCAGTGGATGTACCAGCAAACTCAAGGCCGGGAAGGGTGCTGAAGACCCCTGGCGCCATTGTATGCTTCAAATGCATCTGACAAATGATCTGGTGTGTCCCAACATCTCAGATTGCAATGTCAACAAACAGATCTTTAGCAATCTTTTCAAGACCCCTTCCAGCATGGGATAGTCCTATGGTTGACCTCTGCTAGCCAAAGTTCATGTGAGAACGTGTGAACAGACAAGACACACAGCTACAGAAACTGTCCACACACAGTGTTCAAGGTGTACACAATGTGCATACAGTTCATGCAGCTGTGTAAACTGCTATTTACATGTTCTTACAAGACCTTGGACCAGCAGAGGCCAACTGTTGTAGCAACCATGCTGCCAATGGGTGCTGTATACACTCCTGCAGCCAGCTTTTGCCACAGCCTGTGCACAAGGCAGAGGATTGGGTTTGCATGTCATCTGGCTCAAATACATCAGGCATTGCAATTGTCGTAATGCAAATGGAAACACTGCTCGCAAAGCAACAAAACACTAAAGAGTGAGAACATAGAGTACATGACCCTGAGCAGACTTTGAATTTGCCTAACAGCATTACAAGGCATGGCGTATCAGCACGCTCCTGATCAAGCAAGATATGAAGTTGTGTCTGATGCTGAGCATGAGCATGATTGCACCGCGCTTTTTGCTGCAACCAGCTCTGCACCTGGTGAAGGAGAAGTGTAGAGCTGGCTGCAGCAGAAACTGCGGCAAAGCTCAATACCAGAGGAAAGGGTCTGGAAGGCAACAGGGGTCAATCCCTGAGCCACAGGGAAAGCCACAGGGGTCAACTCTGCAGCAAAGGGTATACCATGTAGAGTCGATGGCGGCCTTGCAGTCACACTATGAGACACATTGTGCACAGCATGGGCTCTGCTGGTTGAAGCGCATCAAGAACGCCGGAATAGGTAAGACACAACACTTCTGTGCATGCTTGCGTGGTCTTTGGCCAGAGGGAGTCAATCAGCAGAGTAGTTTCAGACGCCAATCAAAATGTGTATTCAGAGGGTAACATTGCGACACTTCTCACCAAGAGTATACAGGTATTATGACTGTCCTGACTAGCCAAGCCATCAACAAATACTGCAATGCAAGAAAATGAGGTAGGGTGGCAGTGGGTACCTTGAGGCCGAGCCCAGGTCCATGCCGCTGTTGACCCGTTTGAAGACAGCAGAGTGTTGCTGGAAGTGGGAAGCCTTGGCAGCTGGCAGTGGTGGTGGGGGGCACAGTGAGGGTGGGGGGCTTGAGGGAGGGGGCGGTGGTGGTGGTGGAAAGGTAGGAGGGGGGGGGGAGCGCTCCACCTCCTCCATGCCGTAGTCACCACGGTAGTCGTGGTGCACCTTGACAGCACGACAACCGTGGTGACTACGGCATGGATGGGGCATGCTGCCAATGCCATATGCCGCATATGCAGTGCAGTCTACGCAGCAAATGTTGTGTCGGGTTTGCAATTGTTGATTGCTTGAAGGTGATCTGATCAGCTCGACATGCTGTTGTTCAGCACTGTGACCGTGTCGTCTGCAGCTGCTGTGATGCAATTTGCGACTGTCTGAGGGGGTACATCCCGCTTGAGCTAAGCATCAACACCTGAGGTCCTGACAGCTGGTTGCAGATCACTCAGATCATCAATAAGATGTGATTGTTCACCATATTGCAAAGCCCAGTCTGGTCGCTTCCAGCAACATGATGATGTTTGCTAACAGCCTGTGCTGAATAGGGCTCATCATTGCAGTCACCCCTTGCCTTCCAACAAGGCTTTGCCCTCCTGCTCAGTCCACCACTAGACTAAGCAACCTCCAGACATGAACAGCTCAGTGCCTTACATACCCACAAGAGCTGGAAACATGTGGAGGTTGCCCACTACAATGGTGGCCAGGCCAAGAGGGCAAGGCCTTGTGGTAGTGCAGAGGGCCATGTGGCAAAGGAAGATTGGATCTGGCAGTACAGAAGCATGACAGCCCGATCGGGAAGCAACTATCCATGGTAGGTGTATCCGAGCTGGCAGACTTCAAGACTGCAGTCACTCCATAGCCTTGCAAACCACAAAAAGTGTGCAGAACAAGAGGACACCACTGACCATTGGAAGATTTGCAAGAAGTAGCAGTGCAAATGCTTGACAGCACAGAGCAAATGTACACAAGGTCACAAGGTCTGTGTGGTAAAGCAGGTAGACTGTCACTTGCCGGCCTCTCAGCAAGCCTAACAACAGTGTGTGGTCCATGATGCAACTGATAAGCTTCCAAAATTCCATCATGAAAATCAGGACACCGGTGGTACCAGAAAGATGTTAGTTTCCTGACTGCTGCAGCTGATGTCAGCTGACTGCAGATGTGATTTTGACTGCAGCCATCTTTGTGCACACTGTCAACAAGCAGCTGTACATTGACACAAATAGACTTCAGAACGCTGCAATCAGGTGCTTCTCAGTTGCTGCTTTCCTTGAGCAAGGTAATCCCAAAAGCAGGCCAACAGCACCTGGCATTGTATACCCCTAGACATTGCTTGTGGATGTATGAGTGCACTCACTGTCCTGTAGCTGACATGTTCTGTTTTGCCATTGTAATGCGTTTTGCACAGCTGTGCCTGGACCAGTGGAGGCCCACGAGCCTTGAAGCTGTGCTAGGCTGCCTTGTCACTTGTGGGCAACACATGCTTCATCCTGCTACAAGAACTAGCAGAACATCACATCACAACTTTTTTGGCTGCCTCTCTGCACGACCACAAGCGGCTCAGAGTAGGTGATCTCCTACTCTGAGCCGCTTGTGGTCGTGCAGAGTCTAGACTGCAGCTTTTTCTCTCTTGTATGTGAAGACTACTCTCAGCATTGTGCTCCTGTTGCTGCAGCTGCAGATCAGAACCACCCCTGAAAGGCTCGCTCACCCTAACCCCCACACCAATCCATGAGGCAGATGACAAATCCAGCTACTGCCATGCCTTGGGTTCTGAAAAGGAGTCGAGACTGATATCAGCACCAACGCATCAGTATCGACTCCTTTCCAGAATCCAAGGCATTGGAGTAAGCTGGATATCTGCCCTGTCCACAACATGTTAACAATGATCCCCCTGCGTCTGTTGTCATGCAAGGCATGGCTTGTACAGAGGACAATTTCTCAATGCAGCATACCCCTACGTGAGTCAATTGAAATCTCAAGTGCTGCATTCCTTCTGATCTAGACCTGCCTTGTAAATTAGACCTAGGTCTAATGCCTGACTAGGCCTAGTGGACTGTGGACAGACCAGCATCACAGTTGATAAATTTCAACACACACCAGCTCTGAGAGGTGAAGCTGAGGTTCACAGCTCATCATCATGGACTTGGTGAGCGCATGCATGTGCTGATCTGGCACACCAGATATGCGCTGGCAATACCTGCAATATAACCGTCCCAAGGGGACAAGTCCTGTAAATGAATCTTGCCCTGAATTTGCCTTACTGGTATTTGACATCACCAAATGAAACCGCTGCAAGCATTGTTGCTGACAGCGCTGGGACTAATATTGTGTTGCATCACAAAGGCATCGTCATTATGGTTGCCAGTACCAAATTTAGACATACCCTCTTTGACACAGAACCCAGGTGTCTCAATCTGGTGACGGCTACCAGCACAATAACAACTTCATAAAATAGAGTAACAGCAGCAGCACTGGAAGTAGAGTTATGCATGGACTACAGCCCAACACCTGACAGTGGATAGTTTTGGCTGCTCTGAAGCTTGTAGTATCAGCACTGTTGTTGAAACACACAGATTGATGTGTGTGACTACCAAAGTGACCATGTAGTGATGCAAAATCTCACGGTGCCCACATGGGGATGAACAAATCATCAATCATTACTCAGTTCAAAACAAAATTGCAGCTGAAACGCAGCTTGTATGGTTGTCAGCTGCAAGTTTTGTTTGGAACTTAGTATTGGTTGATAGCTTGGTCATCCCAGCATAGGCAATGTGAGCAATCTGCATCGCTGTTGCAATTTGTGTATGCTGCCAAAGAAGAGTACCCATCTTTTGGGCTGCAGTTGAGCCAGCAAATTGCAATGAGGTTTGACGCAGGAAAACGTCAGTGAGACTCAAGACTGCCTGGACAAGAAACCCGCTTGCTGCAGCTGTATGAGAGTCTAGACCTCAGATCTGCTCAGCAGCTGACTGCATGAGGCATATTGCACATCTACTGTACATCATACACCTGACAGGAGTCGAGCTCTAGAGCTTAGCATGCTGCGCAGATTATACCACAATACTTGATTGCCAGCCTTGGTCCAGGTTTGTAAACACTGTGGTGACTAAGCAAGCAATATGCAGGGCTCTATGGTAGCAGCTGACAGTATCAGCAGAGGAGCTGCTTCGTAGCTTGTGTCTGAAATGTGGGCCGGACACTTCAGAGACAGGGCTACGTGTCAGCTTCTCATCTTGCATCACTGGCTGACAAATGGCCACGAGAGGTCTGGCAGACCACATGCCCGCATGCACGCACAGACATCATGGAACCTGTGAGGTGGAAGTCAGCATGGCAGGTGAAGGGGCTGACCTACGGCGCCTCAAGCAGATGCAAAGGCTGCTTGATGTACAACCAAACAACCCATACATCAAGCCGAATGCACACAGATGCACCTCTCACACCAGCTTGTGACATTCTGAGTATGCAACACTTCATGAGCGATGGCTTGCAGTCCGATGAAGTCTGGTGGTGATATGCACCTCTCACATCAGCTTGTCAGCATTCCGAGGGTGCAACCACCTCAAAAGGGAAAACTGCAGTCTAAGGCTGCATAGCAGCTGGTGAGCAGTGACACCAGGAAGGGCATGAGTGCTACCAGTGATGTCACCACTTGCATGCCTAAGATGAGGATCCGCAAACCCATAGACTACAGCTCAGCAATGATCATTTACCAAGTGGTGGCCATGTAGGTCAGCATTGCTGTGCATATTGACAACAGCAGCATCAGTTCACTTACCATGCCTGCCATCGCTGCTCAACAGAACACAATGTTTGGGGTGGGATATATACACAAGGAGCACAAATCTCACCTGGGAGTTGGATTTGAGCACCTCCAGGTCCGCACTGGTGGCCCCAGTGCTCCCCAGGAGGGGCGAGGGGCTCTGCTCCTCACTCCTGGCCCTAGTGCTCCCCTGGAGGGGGGAGGGGCCCTGCTCCTCACTGCTGGCCCCAGTGCTCGCCTGGGGGGGAGGGGCCGTGCTCCTCACCACCCATGACCACTGACCCATTCTCATCCAGCTCCACCACACCACCACCCACTCCATTGCTCAAACCAGCAGCCTAAAGAAGATGTACAATGCACATCAGACACATGGCATCCATGGGATGCAAGGGGAAGCACCAAGGGGAGGGTCTAAAGAGGGAAGGGGTGGGGGGGGGGGGGGGGGGGGGGGTGTCGGGGGGGGGGGGGGGGGGGGGGGGGGG
>JAABUP010004808.1_pt1 | contig 21580 bp, 28 predicted proteins | sample 5559201 | NCBI WGS metagenome assembly JAABUP01 (sample SAMN10711887, study PRJNA513373) | rock metagenome | isolation source: Antarctica rocks | place: Antarctica | reverse complement strand
AGGAATGCCTGGACCGTATAGCCCTTGCTCTGGGGGGCAAGACCATGGTGCCCCTGGCTGAACAGGCCCTGCCCCAGCTGATGACTGATGCAAGATGGGAGCAGCGCCATGCTGCCTTGATTTGTCTGGCTCAGATTGCTGAGGGCTGTGCGAAGGTCATGCTGCAGAACAAGCAAGTCACAGGCCTGGTGCAGATGTGCAAACAGGCAAGAGCACTAGAATGTTCACAACTGCACTTTACTGTAGTGAGTATTTGGGATGCTTGGAAAGCGAGGTATAAGCACATGATGACAATAACATGTGGCATGCAATGTGCTGATGTCAGCGTGACTCACTCCACACTGCTGCTGAGCCTGACTGTCCTGCATTACTGCTGATGAGCATGCACTCATTCCTGTAGCCCCCATGCATCTCAGTAACAAGCCGTTTCTGCATCCAACCATTGCACAAGCCCACTTGGGCTACACACCTGGTCACAGTCGTCACTGCAACGGCCATTCTTTCTCCTGCTGAACGCAGCATTTTCAGCATACCTGAAGCATGCATCCCACATGACTGATGCAGGGTCTGCAAGACCCTCATGCCAAGGTGCGATGGGCGGCATGTCAAGCAGTAGGACAGATGTGTACAGACTTAGGCCCAGACATCCAGAACGATGAGCACGCCGTCATTGTTCCAGCCCTGACAGAGGTCATGAAGGACTTCAATGAGCCGCGAGTGCAGGCTCACGCTGCTGCTGCCATTGTGAACTTCAGCGAGAACTGTGATGAGGAGATCCTGACAGGGTACTTGGACAACCTCATCATGCAGCTGCTGGGGCTGTTACAGAACGGACAGAAGCTTGTCAAGGTAAGCAGTGAGCTCACCGCAAACTACGGCATTGCCAATGTCCTTGATCTATCAACTGCATGGCTATCTGGCTGCATAAGATGGTGGTCAAGCATGTGACAGGAATTTCAATTGCAGAGGCTGTGTTCTTGATGCAGATTCACTCAGTCTAGTGAGAGTTGTGTTGCACAGCCGCTGCTTGTGTTGCTGGGTAGCCAATGAGTTTCAGGCATCATGAGGAACACCATCAGCCACCTCAAGTGGCTGTGTCGGTCTGGAAGCGGTCTGCCAAGTGCATCATGTTTCGTGTTGCAGGAAGGAGCCTTGACCGCACTGGCTTCTGTAGCTGATGCAGCAAACGCCCATTTCATGAGGTACTATGACACTGTGATGCCCATGCTGAAGCACCTCTTGTACAGTGCTTCCAGCAAAGCAGAGCAGCTGCTGCGTGCCAAGGCGCTGGAGTGTGTGTCTCTCGTGGGCATGGCGGTTGGCAAGGAGAGGTTCAGAGCAGACGCACAGGAAGTCATGGCTTTCATGCAGCAATTGCAGGTCAGCTTTTGTGCACATTTGGCTTCAACACACACTTTGTTGAATTACAGCGCCTGTGTTTCGTGTAGCTCTTTCTCAATCTGGATTTGTCTGATCCCGGTTGAAATCATGACACCTGTCACAATCTGCACAGGGCACCTGCATATCCTGAAGAAACCCTTGTATCGTGTGCTGCAAGCCACACTGAGCTTCATTTTCAGTTGGTGATCTGTACGGTACTTCACAGCCATGCTATGTTGTGCCGCCCACTTGTGTGCCGCCCACTTGTGTGCTGAATTGGTTGTTGGCAAGCCATGTTGAGGCCTTAATCTGAAGTCAGGTAGTTAATCTGAAGTCAGGTAGTGATGTGTTGCAGAGCACACATCTGGATCCTGATGATCCGACAGGCAGCTACATGCTGCAAGCCGGTGCGCGCTTCTGCAAGTGCCTAGGCTCTGAGTTCCTGCCCTACCTGCCCATGGTCATGCCCCAGCTCATACAGTCAGCAAGCCTGTCGCCGGACGTGACCGTCAGAGAACAGGATGATGATGGGGAGGACATTCAAGAAGAGGATGAGGATGATGATGAGGTACGGGCAGCATCCAGTCACTTTAATCCACCCTCTATCACCTATTCTCTGAGAGCTAGATTTAGGGCATGAGCTAGATCAGGATGATGATGAAGAGCTTGGGCAAGCCTGTTTCACTGCTGTTGCTATCATGCATTGTGTTTATCTAGCATACAGTAGGAGAGGATGACGCAGAACAATTGAGTCACCTTCACAATGGAGCATCGCTCAAGGCTTTGTATTGCAGTCAGACCAACACATGTCTAGCACAGTGTGAACATCAAGCATTCATTGCTAGTCTTGTGTACTCCTGAAGCTGCTACTGCTTTTTTAGTACACCACAGCACAGCACCTCAACTCAATCGCCGTGATTTTGCACACTATGGATATCGTAGAACAGCGTCTCAACAAGCATGCTCAGGACGAAAGCAAGTTGTTGTTGTGGGATAAGTGGTGACCAAATTTGTCCAGCAATCCAAGGATTGGTGCTGTTATTGTGTCTTGCAGACTGAGACTTTATACTACGGGGACCGCAAGATCAGCATCAGAACCAGCGTGCTGGAGGAGAAAGCTACAGCCTGCAACATGCTGTGCTGTTATGCCGATGAACTGGAAGCTGGATTCTTCCCTTACGTCGAGCAGGTGAGCCACACGGCAGCTTGTCAAGTCATATCACCAGTCGCTAGCTGAGGCAGCACAGTTTGCGGTTGGCTTCCTCTGCTTCCAGCATATAGATTGGAATGCCTGCCCATGGCTATGCGGTTGAGTGGGTTGTGTGTGTCAGTCTGGCCGGGTGCAATAATCTTAGTCACCAAAAGCTGCTTGGTGTTGCCAAAGCTCACGCACATGCAGTGGTCGACTTTTATCAGGGGCGACGTCCCAAGTCATCATTGCTGCATTCTGCGCAATGTGCAGCCTTGAAAGCAATTCGAGTGTGATGATTGCTGTTGGTCGAGTCTCATTAGGCCATCTGCAGTCTTTGCATGAGACATTACTCTGCAACACCTGCTTGTGTCTTGTGGCAGGTGACTCAGATCATGGTACCCTTGCTCAAGTTCTACTTCCACGAGGAGGTGCGGCAAGCAGCAGTCCAAGCCGTGCCTGAGCTGCTGAAGAGCGTGTACATGGCCGTCTCTGAAGGCAAGGCTGGAGGCGCAGACATGCAGTACGTGAAGCAGATGCTGGACTACGTCTGGCAGCCGTTGATAGAGTCCATGGTCAAGGTCGGTCAACTCACCAGCTATTTCTCTCTGATGTTCCACCGCCAGGGGCTGTTTCTGTTACCCACCAGGTAGCCTCTGATTGGCTTTTCATGGCCGGAAGCATCTTCATGATTGGTACTCCTGACCTCAGCTCCCGGCTTTCCTGTGGAAGCAGACAAACCAACTGTCAGACAAATGCTAATGGCGGCTGACAGTGCATTGAATGCTCATTGCTGACTTGGCAGTCTGTGACTACTTGAGTGAACCTGAGGGTCCTGCCTCTGCAGGGTTGTGAGCATGTGTGCGTCACACACAAAGCACTGAGAGACAGCTCCTGTTTCATGTGGTGTTGATTTTCAAGTCCTGATAGTGAAGATTCTCCAGTCCTGACAGTGATCGTCCTCAAGTCTGTCAACATCAGCAGTACTTTGCTGTAATCATGTATGGCATGACTGCAGGAGCCTGATCTAGAGGTGCTGGCAAATATGCTAGAGGCAATTCAGGACACTGTTCGCCTTGTGGGCCCTGCACTGCTGACACAAGAGCAGCTAGGGCAAGCCTTTGAGCGGTTCAGGGCTGTTTTGGACGACAGCGCAAAGAGGCGCAAGGAGAGGTCGGCCATCACCACTGGTGAGGACTTTGATGATGAAGAGGCAGAGGCGCTAGAGGTAAGCCGTCAAGACAGCAGCAACAGCACAATCCAGACTGTTTTGGCCGGAACAAGCTCTCTGGAGCATGGGAAATTTGGTTATTAGTTCCTGTCATGGAATGCCAAGAGTGTATATCGGACATTTCACTGTCTTGACATTGTAAGTCCTTCACGATGTGGTTGATAACTAGGAGAAAGCCTATGTATGTAGCATACTGGTGTATATGTAGAAGATGATGCAGTGAGCAGGCAATGATGTCAACCAGCTTCTTGATCACCCATGAAAGCTTTGAAGATTAATAATTTCTGAGCCTCTCGCACCAATGCTGCAAGTTAGGCACTCCCACACTTGATTTGTTGCCCAAGCCGGTACTTGACTAAATCAAAGTCTTGTCTGTGGCAGTCGATTGTGTCTGGCTGTTGCTGTGTTTTGCCTTATGCATCTGGCAACCAGCCCTTCAGCTGACTATCGTGCCTTCTGCAGCAGTAGCTTTGCTTGTTTCTGTCAGTACGACAGATGTACAGCACAAATGTTTCACTAGCATGATAGTATGTATAAGACAGCGTATATGCAACAGTATTTACAGCACAGGATCACAGCTGGTGGGTATCTGCAGGGGGAAAATGAGCTGGAAGAGGACTTGCTTGATCAGGTGCAGAGCTGCCTAGGGGCAGTTCTGGAGCAGTTTGGGGACGCGGCGATGCCTTTGATGGAAGGGCTGATGCCCCAGATTGGGGTGCTGCTCACACCCAAGAGCAGCGTGGAAGAGAAGCGAGTGGGCATTTGTATCATGGATGACATCATGGAGCATACTCAAGAAGGCGAGCCTGTTCTACCACTTTGCTCAGCCCTCCCTCCCCCCTTTTTCCAGGGCAACACACATTGCAGGTCTTCAGTGTGTCAAATGGCTGCCATGCATGTTTGTTTACAATTAGCAACAGGAATGTAGTGCTGCACAGCTTCATACATAGCTTTTTGAGTAATGCCTGACTAGCTTTTAGATGACATGACAGGACAACAAACCAAACAAGGCCAAAAAGCCAAAGGCCAAGAGCCCAAAAGTCACTCCCTCACAGGCTGCATCAAGGCTTGACAGTAGCAAATTTGCAGGCCTTGATTGCATACACAGAACATCCACCACTGCAACTGGTGTAGATCCTGGTCAAACCGCTTCTTTGCACCTGTCATGCACATCTGTGCCTGGGTGTACGTAAACTTGGCTGCTTTATTTGGCGTCACAGTGCGAAAGAGCCGGCACCGATCCTTGCTGACAACGTTGTGATGAACACCATAGGTGCCAATAAATATGCCTTCCAGATACTGCCGTTGTTGTTAGATGGGTGCAGAAGCCCAGAGGCCAGCATAAGGCAGTCAGCTCTGTATGGTCTCGGCAGTGTGGCAGAGCACCGGCCACAGCTCTTCCAAGCTGTGGCTCAGGATGCTCTTACTCGCATCATGTCAGTCATCACCGCTCCAAATTCAAGGTACTGCTGCCACTTTTGCTGAGTCGTTTGCTCAGAGCAGAATCACTGCACATCCTGCCCGTCTGCTGTCTGCTAAAAATTGCCATGCTGATGGCATTACAATCAGTTGAATGTGTGGCAAGCAGGGGCCATGCATGGGCCTCAAGTGATAAGCTGTGTTTGCAGTTGATCTCAAGTTGCTCAGATCCTGAGTGATGACAGTTTGGCGCGGCTCAAGACTGAGGCATGAATGTGTGTGCAGAAATGATGCCAATGGGCATGCTACAGAGAATGCTGTGTCAGCACTAGGCAAGGCATTGCAGCATACCCCCAATGTGCCAGACAGTCTGGGGGTGGCCGACCTATGGGTCCAGTCCCTCCCCCTAACTGTTGACGCAGAAGAAGCAAAGATTGCGCATAAGCAGCTCGTTGGCCTCGTACACAATTCAGATCAGCGGTAGGCCCTCGGGCCCTTCTTGCTTATCTCAGGGTTGTCTCAGGACATGCTTGAGGGGATAGCTATAACTTTTGCATGTGCATCAGCATTTGCACCGCAAATCTTCAGCTATGTGTGCATACACCTGCATTGCCGATGCTTGCTGTCAAACCTGTTGCTGTGCATTGGGGCTTTCCAAAAAACTTGTCATGTGTGTCACTATATCACCTGTTGCATGCTGCGTGTACAGAATACTTGGGGATGGCAACAAGAACCTGAACAAGATAGTGGAAGTGTTTGTCAAGGTTTTGGCACATGGGACAGAACTAGCAGAGTCAGAGACTGCAGACCAGATGGTCAGTCTACTCACGCAAATGCAAGGATCTTTGCCTCCTCGGGTAGGCTCTCATGGACATGACATGCTGCCTGGTAACTGGCCATATGTGATTCTTGTAAGCATTTGTTTCACAGAGATTTCTGAAGCCAGGTGCTCAAGCATGACTCTATCATTGCATGTTTAGCTTTGTGCTAACTTTTGTTTCTGTCACCATGGATTGCTGCTAAAGCATGCTGTATGTGCGTGACGTGGAGGCAACCTTGCGTCTTCACCTTTGCAGGTGTTCCAAGGCTTCTTCAACAGTCTGTCAGCAAAGGAGCGCAAGGAACTGCAGAGCCGCATGACCAGGAATGGCACATAGTAGATTGCAGTAGCCGTCCTGGTTGCAATTGTGTTCCAAGTGTTGTTTTTAGGTGCTGCCATGGCGCTGACATTTACTCGTGTATATTTAGTGATGTCCTGTGAGGCATTGATTGACGTTAACCCATGACATGACATGGGCGAGCGTTACACCGGTCTTGAAGCGTTATTTCGAGGCTTCTGTTCGACGCAACAACGATGATCTGCTGATGCTGGCGGAACGTCAGGGCAGCGTCGTTGTGTCGAGGAGCATTGACTGTCGAACCTTGACGCAAGCAGTTGAATTGGTGGAACGGTTATTGACCGGCTGCACTACTCTTGCGCGGGCGAATGTATCACCAGTGCGCGGCACAGGACAGGCCTGAGCTGAGACCTGCATCGCAGCGACGCTCCTGTCTTTGCGTTTCCGTCTCAACTGTGCCTGACCTCGATCACAAAATCCTGAAGGCTGTTTGATCTGTTGCGACACAGCATCTGTTGCTGACTCGAACTCGCCAAGGCGTAGATAGCAAGGCTTTCACATCCTCGAGCTCTGTTGTACCACTGACTTGGTATAGCGCGTCAGGCGTCCATGCAGACTCCTGATGACTCGATAGACTGGACTCCTCTTATGGACGAGCAACGGTCGGAGGGTTGCGCAGCTCGGCCGCTGACGCCCCCTCGCAAACGTGTAGCTCGTGCTATGACAGCTCCCGGAAGTGTCAGGTAGATGATCACGTCAGGCCCTGCTGTATTGCTGGAGAAGACACTGAGTGCTAACATCATCAGGTATGGTCTGCAGGGCTGGTGGAGTGAGGCGCAAACAAGCTGTTGCCAGGCGCCCAGGCAGCTCATCACGCTTCAGGGGCGTCACACATCATTGCAGGTGACAGATGCATTGCCTCAAAGCACAACTGCCTGCTGCCATGCAGGACACAAGGCACCTCAAGCAACTGATCTATAGTATGTCTCAGTCAGCAATGCAGTGTGCACCTTGACAGCAGCTATTAATTGATGAATATAGGCACTGCGCATCTTGTAAGTGGCATTGAAGCACCATGAGAGTCATTCTGTGACATGTGGCTTGGTGCAAATGCAGGACAGGAAGATGGGAGGCACACATTTGGGAGGATGGCAAACAGGTAAGCAATTATTACACTGCTTGATCAAAACGAGCATTGCTTGGTCTCACACGGACTTTTCTGCTTCACTACTGGACAACTTGCAACTTGAGCTGATAGAATCCACTGCGGCTGACAAACTCATTGATGCCTTCACCAAACATGGAAGAACCGCTGAAAGATACATTCTGTCAGAAAGTGACGCAATTGCAGCAGATTGTGAGAATGTGTGATGGCGCAGGTGTATCTTGGAGGCTTTGACAATGAGGAGCAAGCTGCCCTGGCATATGACATTGCTGCCATCAAATTCAGAGCACATGATGCCAACACCAACTACAACATCAGCAACTATGAACAAGAGCTGCTGCATTTTGATGAGGTAGGCATTGTAGGCAAGCATGTGAGCAGCATGCAGGTGGCATTGACTGTACCGGTGATGCATGAGCATGCCCTTGTGGGCCAGCTTTCACCGGTGCTTCTTGTACACCCTAGCTCTTCTGAGCAATCAAGCTGCCATGCAATCTTGACCCTGTTCAAGAAGAAGCTACCGCAGTGGTTGCATGCAACCCTCATCGTGCTGTCTGAATGCATAGCAAGCCCTCCAAGTTCCACCTTTCAGCACATTCGATAACAAACTCTGTAGCAGTTGCCAGCAGATTTGACTCCGCTGCCCATGAAACTGATCACCGTCTTGTTATCCACTTGAGATCTCATCTGTTTGGGGTTGTGAGTCAGGTGAGCAAGGAGGAGGTGGTGCAAAGCCTACGCAAGCAGAGCAGGGGGGCCCAGAAGACCAGCAGCCAGTACCGGGGGGTCACCAAGCACCAGAAAGGCAAATGGGAAGCCCGCATTGGCCAAATGGTCGGCCGTAAATACAAGTCGGTCCTCTTTGGCCTTTTCTCTGCACCTGCTAGTGCATTCATGCCTGGTCTGTTACAGTGGCTTTGGGGATTGTTATGCTGCATGGTCTTCTGCTATTGCATGGCCAACACTGAAGTGAATGAACAAGAGCACAACTAAATTGGACTGAGTTGTGCATGTCTGACAACATTCCACATTGTGATGAAGGTACCTGGGGCTGTACAAGGAGGAGATAGACGCAGCCACTGCCTATGACAGGGAGGCTGTCAGGCGGCGCGGCATTCATGCTGTCACCAATTTTGACCTTGCTGAGTATGTAGACCTCCTTGGTGAGTTCTGTTCCCTGACATGGTCAACAGCTATGTTCTTGCTGCTACATGTTGCTCCCTGACCCTGCCCCTATTTTTGCCCCTGATCATGCCAGGAGACCCTCAGCCTGACCCTGGTGCCTGTGCAGCTGAATGTTGAGGTTGCATTACCACAGCAGTGTCTGCTGTCGCAGCCTTCACCTTACTTGTGTTTGCACACTAACAAAACCCAAACTGCTGTATTGGTGTTGAAGGCAATTTGAGCACCTCAGCCTTGTGCTTGGCCTACGTCGCAGTGCACTTGTGCATGTTGAGCAGCATTCAAGAATTTTGCCAGAGCATCTTGCACATCAGCTTGATTGTGCATGTAACACACTACTGTCTGTCACAAAGCCCTACAGCAGCTATATCTGGTCAACACATGCGCCTCATGTGTTTCCTATCATGAACACTGAACCTGCTTGCCTTGCGTTGCAGATGAAGCTAGCATTGCAGAAGCTGAATCTCGCCACCTCTTTAAGCCCAAGCCCACCGCTACGGATGCTGTCACAAGTGAGACCAATCAAGGCATCTACTACACACAGGCATGCCTGCTGACTGTATCTGAACACATACAAATCATCCTGGTCAAGAAGAGCAAAGCCTCATCTATGCTGTGTGATTCCTATGTCTTCTATTGTGAGTAGTCTGCACCATGTGGCAGACATTGTTTGATGGTGCGCTGCTTCCTGCAAACTGCACTGGCAGCAAGGCAAATCATGTTCGCATGTTGTGACAGACAACAGCATGCTTGTAGTGGCTACATTCTGCCAGCATGTCACAAGCTCTGTCACAAGCGTTGTCACAGCCTGCAGTGTGGGTTTCGCAGCCAAGTGTGCGCATCCAGAGAAGTCAAGGGATGTTGCTTCTGTGCTGGCATGCAGCACCAACCAGATTGCACTGCAGTCTGATTGCTACCTTGCTGCCACAGCAACAGCACAAGTGTGACAGTTTGTATGCTTGTAGGCGGCACAGCCAATGCAGCATGCAGGGCAGCAGGGCTTTTCAGATGTGCAGCTGGTGCAAACAGATCTGCACCACACCTCAGAAGACAACGCAACCCAGAACTTGCAGCAGTATGGCAGCTACACACTGGTCAGCTCTGCAGAATCCCCAGCTGTGCATGAACAGTTCATCACTGTGGACAACATGCACTCAGCCTATGACACAAGCCACAGCGACGGCAACTGTGACAACAACAAGTATGGTGCAGCCGTCACATGGTATGGCAGCTTGGATGAGCATGCAGCAACAAACCCTGGTGGCTTCAGCCAGGAGAATCAGACAGAACATGCTGATTGGAACAGTCAACAGGGCCTGCACTACACTACTGTGGCAAAGAAGAACGCGCCTGGAGATGTATCTAGGCATGACACACCAACATCCGTCTTTGACATCTTCAATGCGCTTTCCATTGTGCACCCACAATCACCAAGAGCTCGGGCTGTTCAACACACAACAAGTAAGCTCTTTTACATGACCTGCTGCATGCACATCTTCATAGTGCCTGGTGCACCTTGCCGACCAGAATTGTCGACAAACTTAGCTGCGGTCTGCACTGAGGTATCCCCCAAGAGTGCTACATGACAGATGTTGAGATTATGCGCAGACCATCATGAGCCTTCACTGGGTCAGGAGCCAGCACTGACAGACATACCTCACATTGGCAACAGCGGCACCCCAGACACCTACCAAGCCATGATTGTGGAGGATGATGACTGGCTGCATGACTTTGCGCTCAGCCAGCTGCAGCCAAGTACTCTACCTGCTGCTCATGCTGTTACCTCCCTGGATCCTGAAGAGTCAGCAGAGCCCCCAAGACCCCTGGGCCCAATAATCTCAGCAGATGCTGCAGCTGCTGTGGGTGGTTCTGAAAAGGCTGCTGAGCAGGAGAGTAGTGGCGAGGCCACAGTATCGCAGGTATGCTTTGATCTGGGTTGGCCTTGGCATCTTGCAAAGGGCTCTTGACAGTGGCACTGCTCGTTGAATATGCAAACATGTATGGAGGTGACGTGGATGATGCTTTGCAGGACAGCGCTGAGGAGTCAGCTCGTGTGGATGCGCATCGGATGGAGGAATGATCATGAGATATCAAATGCATGTCAGCAATTGGCAAGATGGCAAAATTGCTAACCAGCTAATGGTTGCATCTTGACTCCTATACAGCGTCAACAGGCTTGATGCACCTGCTGCACCAGTTCTGCTATTTCTGTGAGAGGCATGTGTGCAAAATTTCAACTGCCATTAAAGATGTGACTCACAGTGAAATATGTATGCTTAAGCATTGGACAGCTGCTGGTCAACACTTCCACAGTGAATATTGGTCACACTGATGAGATCACTCATGAGTGTGACAACTGTAACATGAAGCTTGTTGCAAGAACCATCATGCATAGTGTGTCATCATTAGTAAAGCTATGTAGTGTGCAGATCGTACTATGTTGTGTTTGATTGGTACGTGCAAATAAGTATGTGCAACAATTGGAGCCGTAATGCGCAACTATTGTGTGAAATGAGATTGTAATTTGCAAACAGTATGAAGTGCATGCACATATCTGCGCCCTGGCCCAAGGGAGCCCCACTCCCATCAGGACCCATTGGGGTCACAGCATGATTGCTACTTACGCAAATTTTAGAGCAAACAGGCATTTCACGAGGGAAGCGGCCGTCATGACGGTCGCGCCAGCGTATTGAGCGCTCCAACAACCAACTCAGCCTCAGCTGGGTATTCTTGCACCCACACTCACACATCTAAACTTACTTATATGCCATACTCCAGACTTGGCGTGATTGCTCGTGCGATTGAACGCGGAACACGTGCAAGGAGCACTAGACGGTCGCGCCTGCCAAATGATCGCTACTGTTCGTCAGGTACTTTCGTTCGTTAGCTGAATTTTACTGCTTATAATTTGACGTTTGTCTTCTTCTATATGTGATCAGACTTGTTGGCTGGATGAAGCATTGTAATCTGCCTGTCTCGGTGCTTTCTCGGGGCTTCTCGGTGACGGTAGGACCGTGGATACATCGTAACAACTCGGCTACCGTAACAAACCCGGCTATGGCTATAGGGCTGTGCAGCGGCCGCCACAATATGATGTCTGGCAAACCCCCCCACCCCCCCCTCTTCCGAACTAGCTGCCTGTTTGAAACGTATTGGCTCACTCTCGAGGTGTAGCAGAGCGTGCACGTGGTCTAGGATCAGAAGTGTGGAGTGTAAGCAGGTGGACATGCGCATAGAATAGCGTGCTGCAGTGCATTGCAGTGCAGCGCACGACAGTGAGCGATGAATACAGAAGACTGAGCTGTAATTTGCGGCTGACGATTTGAAAGCTGTCAGCGACTAGAAACTGGATAGGTCATGGTGACAACCTGAACTGCCGGCCACGAGTTCAAGCACATTGCGATCTGATTTGAGGCAGGGATGATGACCCAGTGGTTATACCTATAGCAGCAGACCTTGATCTAGCTGCCTGTTTGCATGGCCGACATGCCTTCCCTGAAGTACATAGAGACAGTGCAGCTGGAAACGGAGATGAGATTTCCATTTCCAGCAAAATACCTGTGTGTATGGTCCGTACAAAAGTCGCTTTTAAACATTGCATGCCTGCTGACATACATATAACGCACAAGTTCAGTCTACCTTGGACATACTAAGAGCACCACGCAGATCAGCTGGCAACATAGCAACACGCTGCCTGTCTTCCATAGGCAGGCAGTATGACTTGCACATGTGCCTGCATTTGGCTAGCACAAACAATATTTAGCCTTAAACTGCAAGAAGCACTTATTCAGTGCACATTGGTGGGTGCGTGTATTGTTGGCTCGACAACACTGCTTGGGTGACATATATCCAAAGAAGCAGTCACCTGTTACTGATGTTGGCCCTGATTTAGACCGGTGCTGCTATTGGAGGAAAGGCTGAGCGAAGTTTCGCTGCTTGGCCGGCACAGTTAACGCTCTTGCAAGCAGTGCAGAAATGACGGAGGGCAAAAAACTGAGGCTTGCTTGGGCGAACTCCACGCCCGCCCCTGCCGCAGCTACAAGGCTTGTCAAATCAGCATGCCTGCAACAGGGCTAAAGTGCAGAACGGAGTCGATCCACTTGCCGCAATTAGAGCTGTCTCTTTGCGGAGACGAGAGTGTTGCTGAACGAGCGGGGCTTTCCAAGCAACCACGTGCCCGTTCTGGTCGTACGCCAAAGCTCTTGTAAATTACAAGTTGTAATCGCTTCAGACCTGGGATCACAGGATGCTGGCGTTGCATTCGAGGTCATGACGAGCGTTACATTCGAGGTTCGAATTCCAGGTCATGTCACTGCAAGAGGTTCGCACAATCCGACAATCGAACGTGCCGCTCCAAGTTTTCTTTGGTCAATAGCAAGCACGAGTTGACCGAGACCAACAAGAGGGCACATTAAATTCTGTCAGCCCAACCTGGCCAGGTAACCATGGTGTCTGCAGTGATGTAGATCGTTACAGACTTACACTAAGTCGTGCGTGCGTCCTTTCAATCTATGGATCATCAGCGCACAGTTTTCTCGTAAGAGTTTTGCAATCTGACAAGAAGCAACAAGCTTCCCGCGACTTCCCTGTGCACTTGCAGTAGTAGCTATAGCTGACTCTGATCGCAGACCGCACAGCGCGACTAGCAGCCCCCTTTCATGTCAAGGTGGCTTGCAGGATGAGGTTGACCACCTGTCAAAGCAGTACTGCAGAGCCGGCCTGCAGGCAGCCCAGGTCGCTAACGGTCTCGACTCAGCTTCAGTCTCACCCCGTGGATGCGGCGCCGGCCGGGTCCATCAAGGCCAGTCGACGGCGGGCACGTTCGACACGAAGCCTGCTGGCCAGACAGACCACGCAACCGAGCAGATCCCTGCAACGGTACGGCTGCGGCAAAGTTAGTGCAACCTTTTGTGACCTAACCACACCTTCAGGCACCTGCAAAACTTGCAGATGGCAACACACCCATGTGAATGACTCAACGCCTTCATTCCTGTTTGCAGAAAAGTACAATGCAGGCCTAAAGTCTCTTCTGCAAGGTCCTCAGGATTCAAGGGAGTGTACAGAAGGTGAGCTGCTCAGAAGCATGACATGTTTGTGCAGTGTACATGGTAGACAGGCAACACACAGTCTTGCATTGTCTTCCTTGATCAAGTCATACACCTAATGCCATGTTGCACAGGGCACATCTGAAATGGAACCTGCACACCAGGTGCAATGCATCACAGGAATTGCTTATGTCATGAATACTTGCATTGCTCACCTACAGCTTTCTGGCCACAAGCTGCCTTTTCCGATGCATATGTATGTCAAACACAGCAGCGATACGGACAACATAACATAAGCTGTAAGTGTACGTCAGCAGTCATAAGTACGGTCACCCATGAGTGTAGCTTACCATGCATTGTTGATTAGGTCATGCAGAGGTGGAAGCGACCGATGGGAAGTTGGGATTGAAGGAGGGGGAGGCCGAGTAGGTTACAGTCTTCTAGACTTGGCATTTGAGATTTGCTGGATTGTGTAACATCTTGCTGAGCATCCACAATGTCTTGGTTTGTACGCATTAGCAGATCTGCACTTGCTGCAAAGAGTCTGCCTACCTCTTCAGAATCTGTGCTTAAAGTCCGCCATCAGCACCTTGATGCATGCACAGCGGGAGACAGATGAGCAAGGGCAAAGCTCTTGGCTCTTTCTGATGCCCTCTGCCTCCGTGCAAAGCTGTGTCATGATGATTAGTACTCACGCAAAAGATTTGATCCTTTTTGGCATGCCTGGTCCTTTGATGAGCTGCAAAAAGGATGTTTGCAAATCTTTGCATGCTCTCTGCAGAAACACTTGTGCATGCTCTCTGCAGCGACACCTGAGCATTGTCGACACCAAAGAAGAAGCCATTCAGATATACAAACGAGTGGCGATCAAGATTGGGCATGTTGATGCTGAGCACTTCTGCACCGAGAACCCATACAAGGACCAGTTTCTGGACTTGCACCAGGTATGCCTCAATGACAGACCACTGCTGTATGGCATGAAGCCATGCCACACTCTACCATGGTACGCTATGCAAAACTGAGCCTGATATCCAACAACAGTGCCTGTCTATGCAACCTGCTCAAAGCCTGTGTCAGAGCTGCAAACCATACTTCTATTTTGCACGACACAAGTTGGACATTATGCATGCATCTCAAGAGTTGCTGGGCAGTTGGTAAACTGCAGCTTGAGTTCACGCATGGCAGCAACCACTCAGCCCCCTTTGTACCATGTGACAGCAGCAGCAGCTGTTTGCTCTTGTGCTGACACCAGGTTTCTGCAAAGCAACACCATGAGACCGCTGTTACTTCAAGCCAAAGCTGTCAAGAATTGTCTGATGTGTATGTGCAGACACCCAAGGAGGAATTGCTTGTGCCTTTGCTCTGGGAAGGCTCTGTGATTCTGCCAATCAACCCAGATACACCAGGAACCTCTCAAATGCAATTGCAGCCAGAGCACAACAGTCAGTGTGACAGGTGCAGACTCCTCGGTCACTCCTGTTGTGCATGCCTCAAAACTGCCTGATACCTGGTATGGCGTTGTAGAGGAATCTACAGGATCTATTTTGATACAGAAATTATTTGATGCAGCAGATGATTTTGTCATGCATAGGTTGCAACTGCAGTCTGCAGCTCATTGGCTGAGTTGCTTCAAATCTGGAAAAACGTTCTGCATGCTTTCATGAAGCACTTGTATGTCCTGCGAAAGACTCCACAGCGTTTTTGCTGAATGTCAGGCTTGAACTATCTCAACTTGCAAGATATTCTGCACATTTCCAGCCTCTGCACATGGACAGCCGTGCATGTCTGCAGCCATGTGGGCCCTGACAAGCACCTTGTGCAACATGACTGAGGCCCATCATTGTATGCTGTTTTAGGATGCATCCGCAGTTTGGAGCCAGCTCAGCTCGGCAACACTGTGAGCTTCCACAACTACAAGACAATCTCACAGGCTTTGAGTGGCTACCAGGTTTTGCATTTCAGGAGATCAAAGGTGGGCTTGCTGCAATCAGCTTGGCCAAAATGCCATCTGCTGTGCTGCGCTGCGCTGTGCTGCGCTGCGCTGCGCTGTGCTGCGCTGCGCTGCGCTGTGCTGCGCTGTGCTGCGCTGTGCTGTGCTGCGCTGTGCTGTGCTGTGCCGTGTCCTGCCACGCCATGCGATGCCTTGCTATGAGCCTTGCCAAAGCTTTGCTTTCTTGCATCATGCTGATGCAAGTTTTGAGTCAGCTACCATTACCTGCGCACAACTGGGCGTCTGTGAAGTATGGCGGTGTATGGTGCAGACAATGCCTCGAATGCCCTGACTGAAGTCGAGTACTCACATGCTGACGGGCAAACCCACTTTTCAGGACCCAGAGCTGTCACCAAATACACTCCAAATGGTCTGAAGTATACGCAGGTGTGTTCTGGCCCTAGTTTGCTATGTTTGCAATGCTCTAGCTGCTTTGCAAGATCATGAGCACATACAAGCAAAAGAAATTGCACCTCCACCCGTAGTTATGCATAACGTTTCAAGTCGATCATTCTACACATGGCTGTTGTTGATCCTGTTATTTGTTTGAGTGCAATCCCAATTGATCCTGCTGTCTGCCCAATGCAGCTGACTTGGATGTCATGATGTGCAGGTCATCACATGTGGTTCACCGTCAGTGTTCCCATTGCAGCCTTGTGAGCCCATGCAGCCATACACCAGCAGCCAACATGAACCTAGCAGCTGTGGTACCCCAGCTGCACCTTTGCATCATCTGCCAGACGTCTCTCCCTGTGCAGCTCATTCTTGGCAGGCTGACAATTCGCAGCATGCGCAACATTCTCAGCATGCCCAATACTCACTGCAGGCTGAGCACTCAGAGCAGGCTGAGCACTCAGAGCAGGCCAACTACTTACAGCAGGGTGACTCTTCACGGCAGGCTGACTACTCAGAGCAGGTTGACTACTCGCAGCAGGTTGACTACTCAGAGCAGGTTGACTACTCAGAGCAGGATGACTACTCACAGCAGGTTGACTACTCACAGCAGGCTGACTACCCACAGCAGGCTGACTACCCACAGCTGGCTGACTACCCACAGCAGGCTGACTACCCGCAGCTGGCTGATGCATTCTGTCAGGTAGAAGTCAGTCAGCCATTGTCGCCGCTGGGCCGAGCTATGCACATGCATGCACTCAGTCACAAGAAGGACAGCTCAGATTTGGACATAGCTGTTGCACCACCACCAGTGGGTGAGGAGCTTGCGGAGAGATTTGGCAGTTGTACAGCGCAGCCATGGAGATGTTCACAGCATAATCAGCAGGAAACACTTGAAGTTACCGTTGCTGAGATGGCTGGATTTTGTGAAGATCTGTTTGGAACTGAGGACCAGAACTGTGAAAGTGATGGGCCCAGCCTGTGGCCATTCAACACGGTTTGAATGGAAGGTATGCCTGATGACATAGCTGTTCATGTTGACATGTACAGCACTGTGGTTGTTCACTTTGTATGGTCATGTGAAAGCAAAGTGCCTGTGCCTTCAATACACACATAGTGCAAGCTCATGGCGTCTATCCTCGTTAGCATGCTCCAGCATGTGCCAGACTTGAAACCTTGCTGCTGTAATGCAGGCTTACATGAAACACCCTTTAGGAGTCAAGCTTGAGCAAGACGGCATACCCGAGCCACATACCAAAAACAGTCTGAGGAGTACATGTGCCTGCTGTGCAGCTGGTGCTAAAGGCGGCATACTTTAGGCTGTGCTAGGCAATAACATTTTTTGGCCATGCTGTTAGCAAGCATAGTACAGGGAAGACAGGTGCACATATGGCATAGGGTGTTGCTTTTTAATTTTGGTTCGGACTGTGGTAGGAACTTTGACTATGTTTGGGATGTGCTTTTGCCTTAGCTGTGCAGGCAAGCAAAAACTATACGGGTACATACAAATGAGACCGGGTGATGACCTCAGATTGTGAGACCAAGTGCACAATGAGGAGTATAGCAAGAAGCTTGCAGTGTACAACCTAGCTGTGGGATACTATCTTCTCTTCCTTCTGTTTTGCTTTGATGCACTTTTTTTTGGGAGTTTGGCAGATGAAAGTGTTTTCACTGCGTTCCCTTGCTTTCATTGGCTGGCAACTATGTGATGAATACAGCAGCCGTAACTTTGAGCTGTATTGTTTTGTTGTCTCTAGCTTGCAACACTGGTTTTTGTTCGGAGTGCATGAGCAATTTTGATTAGTGATCAATCGCAAGTGACTGATCTACATACATGTATGCAAACGACTGACCTATATACGTGTATGCCGTCTGACTGTGTTTGATGACCACTGTAACTACATTTTAAACAGAACATAGCATCCAGGACAAAATGGCTGGCAAGCCTGAAGAAGTTGCTGAAGGCAACACCAACTGATTTTCAAGTCTATCCTAGATGATGAACTTGAGCGATACAAGCTGCGTGAATCAAGACACCTGTCACAAGCTGTGATGCAAACGCCAAGCTTGCATTTGCGTACCTGTGACAAGGTAACATAGTGCAAGAAGACCATTATGATGGCCTTCGCAACGCACTGCAGAAACTGCAGAGTCTGTGCAGACATGACATTCATTCATTTATTCATTAGATTTTAAAGGTCGTTGGGGCCAACCATGACCATTGGACCAGTAGACTGAAAGTGTCAGACAGCCTACCCCGACATGACCTCGAAAATGCGACCCTCTTCTTCTACACACTGCTAAATTGCATACATTGCAGGGTCAGCCACCAGGCGCAAGCATGGTCAACTCGAGCTGAACTGAGATGCGAAGCAATGCACGCGCAACACTTATCGGATGCATTGGAAGAAGCAAGACTGAATGTTATGTACAATTCACTGTAAGCCTTGTTCATGCAGGGCCTTGCAAATTGTTCTGCACTCAAGAATTTTTCCGTGAGAAAGCTTGATGTGCACTTGCATACCAACACAAACAAATAGAAATCAGGGAACATGAAGTCAACTGTGCAATCAGGGAGAAGTGTGCAAGGCAGGCAACTGCAGAAATACTGTGCATGGAAGGCGTCAAGTCATACACCCCCTCACTACGGTCCCAGGTTGGGACTGGGCAGCTGCATCACAAGCATCCTGACAGAGACTATGATGATCACTATCCTTATCCGAACTAGCACAGCTCAGTGCTGGCCGTCAATTGCGGTCTAACGCTGCTACGTGTGATGCCCACAAGGTGATGCCCACAAGTTGATGCCCACAAGTTGATGGCCAAAAGTTGATGGCCACAAGTGACAATGACTATCCTTATCAGTTTTTGGGATGTCTAGCCAGTAGGAGGCAAGTCATTGATATGACCAGTTGGTCTGGCTCTTCCACATACGGAAGTGTAGAGTCCAGAACCTGTGCAGCTGCCTTCAGCACAGGCAGCTGCATGAGCACTCTTGATGCATATGGCTTTTTGCAGCAAGGTGTACTGGCTAATGTTGATGTGTGCACTATGAAGCCTTAGACGTGCTACTGCGTATTCCGGATAGTATGGCATGTAGTGCATTACCTAGACTGTCACAGATGCTTGGGTTTCTGAAGCCTTGTCACATGACAGTCATTAGGTGATAAGTAAAAAGTGACCTCTATTTACAATAGTGCCTGGCAGGACCATGTCAAATACAGGTAAAAGCAGTAGCTATTTTTGCAGTGCCATTGTGACTGCATGTCACCTACTGATCAGATGTGACACTGCTTTTGATGTGCGCATTGACCCAACACATCTCACTGGCCTGAAGGTGGACTCCACTTCCTGCCTTAGCATGGGTGACTGAATTGACTGTGCTATGTTCTAGGTGCCATTCAAGCTAAGTTTGCATCAACAGAAACAGCAAACCTTTCAAGCCATACGGCCTGAGTATGAAGGAAGTGTGTCCAGATGCTTTGTGAACATGTAAGGTATGCACCAAACTCAAAAGCAGCCCCCCCACGCCACCTGCAGGGTATGCCTCAAGCCACAGCCATAGCCGAGAGGCTGTGTTGATTCTGCTCTACTGCTGTGTGACAATGCTTTCTAGATTTGCTGTGAGATCATCAGCAAACACTCAAGGCACAGAGGAGGCTGAGAGGCTGCATTGACTCTTCTCAGAAGCAAGGTGAAGAGGACCAAGCTGGGTATGCACAAATTCCCACAGCAAACCGCCAAGGCACAGAGAAGGCTGAGAGGCCGCACTGAGTACACTGAAAAGCTTTGTGAAGATGCAGGCAAACTTTGCCGGACACTGGAACAGTACCTGTTGGTTCAATCACCTCCTTGAGGGTTGCTCTGGATGTGGAGCCAAAAAGTATTTTCCAGCCACAACATTGTTGCCTTCGCCAAAGCAGCTGCGAAGCTTGTATTGTGTGAAGTGCCAAATCTGTGTCTGGCCTTCAGACAAACTCGATGGCATCGTCAAGGTCGCTTGGTATGATGGCCATCTGCAGAGTTGCAGCTGCAGGGCAGACGGGCCAGATGAGTTTGCCAGAACTGTAAGCAGGCCTAGCAGGCAGATGAGAGTCTACCGTGAGGCAGTGTCAGTCCACACTCACTTTTGGTGGGACGAGAGCACTCTCAAGGGCCACACTATGCTGTCTCCCTCCTGTAGTCACTGCATACTGCTGAGAGGCACAACGAGTGTAGCATGTGTTGCGAGAGGCTGCGCTGACGCGGAAACCACGGCCAAAGTTGCGGGGGGGGAATCTGGTAGATAGCAATTCCCCTTGGACAGAAACTCGCATTGACAGCATTGCATTGTTGTGCTGTCACATCCGTCACAAGCAGTGGAAGGCTTACCAAGGCGACTGCTGGTACCTGCATTGCCCTTGGGAGGATTTGCATCCATGGAGGCAACAGTAATTTGCGTAGACAATAGCGAGTGGACCAGAAACTCTGATTATGCACCTACAAGATTTCAAGCTCAAGCTGACTGTGTCAACCTCCTGGCTGGTGCAAAGACTCAGGCAAATGCTGAAAATACTGTTGGCGTATTGACCATGGCTGGCAAATCACCTAGGGTCCTCGTCACACCTACACCTGACCTGGGAAAGATCTTGAACGCTATGCAAGACTTGGACATCGAAGGCGCATCAGATCTGCCAAGCTCTGTGCAGATCGCTCAGCTTGCCCTCAAGCATCGGCAGAACAAGAATCAAAGGCAGCGAGCTGTAATCTTCGTTGGCAGTCCCATCAAGGAGGACAAGGTTAGTCGAGATCACGCCAGCTTTCTGCTTCTGAAAGGTCAAGAAGGCATGCCATCTTGACATGATCTCTACTACAGGACAAGCTGGTGAAGATAGCGAAGAAGATGAAGAAGAATAATGTTGCAGTGGACATTGTCAGTTTTGGCAGCGAGGAACAGAACACAGAAAAGCTTGAAGCCTTCCACGAAGCAGTCAACAGTGGAGATAACAGTCACTTAGTCACTGTGCCCCCTGGCATGATCCTCTCGGACTCCCTCTTTGGCTCACCAATTTTCCAGGGTGAAGGAGCAGCAGGCTATGGTGGTGGCGGTGATGGTGAGGCAGGCGGAGGTGGTGGCACAGGCTTCGAATTCGGCATTGACCCCAGCCTGGACCCGGAGCTTGCCCTAGCTCTGCGTGTCTCCATGGAAGAAGAGCGCGCCAGAAATGCTGCTGCTGGTGTTGCATCTGGTGAGACCAGCGAGCCAGTTCCTGCTGCAGCTGGTCAAAGTGAGGGTCAGCCACAGCCAGCAGACACACCAGTTCCAATGGATGAAGACGCATTGCTGCAACAGGCTCTTGCCATGTCTATGCAAGTAGACCAGCCAGAGGAGGCAGCACAGCCAGCTGCTGAGACCACCAGCACCATTGCCTCAGCCAAGCAGGATGAAGAGATGGAAGACATGGATGAAGAGCTTCACCGTGCTCTTC
>JAABUP010004807.1_pt1 | contig 21581 bp, 30 predicted proteins | sample 5559201 | NCBI WGS metagenome assembly JAABUP01 (sample SAMN10711887, study PRJNA513373) | rock metagenome | isolation source: Antarctica rocks | place: Antarctica | reverse complement strand
CTTTGGTGGACGTCAGAAATGGGTCCCCGGCGAACACCACATAAGCAAAGAGAACCTGGGAACTATGAAGCGCTTGGGAAAATAGGAAGGTTTGTACTTTTTCATGGCCCTTCCGAAAATGTTCGCCAACACAGGCTGACCTGTTGCAGACGTACTGGAACAACTTTAGAGGATACTGGTGTCCGTGATGAGAATGGCTTTGAGCCTATACCTTCATTCTCCTCGCCGGCGAAGTCACTATTTCAACCTAATAGAGTCACACATGATGCTACAAATTCAGCTGAGGACTCTATGGAGATCGATCACAGTGAGATTGGAAATCTACGCCTGTTTGTGAGAAAGCCTTGCTGACTAGTTGCTCCATTCAAGGTACAATACCGGAACCGGCAGAATTGATGCGGAGCACTCGAAATGGCAGAATTAGCCTCCCTCCAAAGGCAACGTCGCCCATCAAAACCCACTTGAATTCCTCGCCCCGAAGGTCCACTGCACGATCCGTAGGGCCATTATCTTCCCCATCAAGAAATTCCAACAATGGTACTCCCACGCGAAATGCCTCTCATCTCCCGATGAGTAAACCACCAAACAGACTACTTGACTTTTCACCCGAGAGAACGATACAGAGCGTAGAGAAATCACCACGAAGCTTTCCTTTAGCGCAGTCAAACAATGCCAAGTCCGCTCCATCTAATAAAGGAAAAGGCAAGGGGAGAAAAGCATTCGACTTGACTGGAGGAGGTGGCGATTATGATGATATGGAGACAGACGCTTATGATGGATCAAATCTAAATAACGGCACTATGAACGATGATGAAAGTATCGCTCCGCTACTTGACGACCAGCCTATGGGAAACTCCATCGACGACCAAGAAACCCTGGACGCAGACCGGACTGGAGAGCAACCACAAGCTTTTGAGGCGGACGATAGTGGACTGATGGGACCTCCTGCGACTTCTGGCGCTCAAGAGCCTATTAAAAAACGCGGACGAGAACGCAAATCTAAGACGTTAGCTCAAGATGAGTTGGAGACCTCAATGCCAGCGCCAGATCAACCACGACGCGGAAGGCCACCAAAAAAGACTCAAGTCTATCAAGATCCAGACGCCAATCTTCGAGGTACACCTTCGCCTCGCCCCAAAAGCAAGCGACTGCCGCCACCATCTCTGCGTGACCCCAACGCTAGGAGCAAAGTCAAGAAGACTGCTAATGCAAAGCCACCATCGCGAGCGGGATCAGTCGCAGCTGGGCCAAGATTTATCCAACGAAGCGAGACTCCAGCAAATGACAGTGGTGCTCTGATCACTCGATTTGGGAGGCAGTCTATCAAACCGTTGGCCTCTTGGCGCGGAGAGAAGACTGTGATGGGGGATCGCACCTTCGATTCCTTACCTGGGATTAAGGAGGTCATAAGGGTTGATGAGGTTGTGGAGCCACGGCCAAGGCAACGATATCGAAAAGGACCCCATCGTGCCAAGGCACGCCTTGCAGATGTCGAGGAAGAAATTGAGGATGAGAAAGCTCCTTGGGAGCTTGACCCTGGAATCGTGACCGCCCAAGTAATGGAATGGGATTCAAATACCAATAGATATGATGAGGAAAGTACGAGAGACGAAGGCAAGCCTTTCCCTTGGCCCCCCACAATAACAGTCATCCTGACTGACGCTTACAGACATCGCATTCGCATTCGACGCCATCGAAATGCGTGACATCAAAGGCGCTGAATTTAAATTTGCCAAAACGCTCACTCTAGACTTCTTTGGCGCTGGTATGGTCGAGCTTCACCCAGGAGGCGCCAAACGCATCAAGAATTCGAGAAAGATGCAGATGGTCTTTTTCGTGTTCTATGGTCGCGTCACAGTCAGTATAGGAACTCCTCCAACGAAGTTCAGTATTGGAAAGGGAGGACAATGGCACGTTCCTCGAGGTAAGAACCCTGATTCTTGCTGCGATCCTGCCATTTTGTCTGCGGTACTTCTACGACTTTTGCAACACCTTGAATCGTGAAGCATGCGTAACCATGGATCAGCACTTCAGGTGATCAGTGGTAATCCACTATTGATAAGAGAGCTGTGCAAGGGTCCTGGCTCGGATTCATGAAGCTAAATCTCGTCTCTCTTCGATTTCCATTCCTCCAAAAAGCTACTTTACTTTGAGTCATTTCTGAGGACCATTGACTAAGCTTACTCCGCAGGCAATTTCTATTCAATCACAAACGAATCGGATGAGAACGATGCACGCATGTTTTTTGCGCAGGGTTGCGAAGTCCAGGCTGGCGCCTTGGATGAGAGCACAATGGCATGATGGCTCCGGGTTTGTCAGAGGTAAAGAACTCGACAGGGAAATAATTTACATTCGATTTGAGACTACAGCCTTGACATCGACTGCTTTACTGCCTTCGAGGCCAGTGACCACGCCCACCAAGAACTGGGAACAGTATTTACGGAGTCTGGTGGCATTGTTATGATCTTGAGCCACATGTACTTGACGCAGGATACCCGTGGACAGCGAACAGGAAGTAACCAGTCGGATTCATTTTTCATTCTACAGTTGCTATTCGCTGTGAGCTATCAGGATAATGAATTAGACTTGCCTTAGCACGAAACATGATATGATTTATACAGTGCAACCTGCTCGTCAGCTTATGATCCGCCAATGTTGCTCACTGCAGCCTTGATAAGGTGAATGACAAGCGACCGAGTTTGAGTGTCATGTCATGCTCTCTCAGCCACCAATCTAATATCGAATGGTTGACGCAGAAATGTTTGCAATACACAGCTGTTATATTTCCTCCATATCAGGGTCCTCGTCCTCGAGGCCAAGCTCCCCAAAATCACCAACCTCTATCCGATCAGCTCTGACAAATACACCCCTATTTCTTTCACACTGAAAATACTTCACACCTTTGACGCTGCCATCATTCTTACCCGTTGGCTCGTCCAGCGCGATCCCGATCCAAGGAGCTCCTGGGGGGCCAGGAAGCTCCTCGATAGGGCCAACAAAGACGACGGAGCCGCGACGAGTGGACTCATCGGAGAGTCGACAACGTGCGCCCACTTTGACGTCTAAGTAGTGGCTTAGAAACAGCGCTTCAGGAGGTTGTCATGTGCTAGGAAACGTACTCCTTTCCTCCACTACCTTCCACATTTCCTTAATCTTCCGCTCTTGGATTTCCGGTGCGGCTGGGTCGAAACGGCCTATCTTGTGGGTCTTTTTGTAGGCGAGGACCGTCTCTGGTAAAGTTTCGTAGGTTGATTCTGGCATGGTGTATTTGGGTACGGAAGACAGTGGTGGTAGGCTAGAGCCTGCGATGTCATGGCTCGCTCGCACCTGAAAGGATCAGAATCAGAACAGAATCATTGCTATCAGCGAATGTGAAGTAAATCTCCTCAAAATGAACGTGGTAAAAAGATTGATATTCGAGATCCGGCTTTCATCATGCAGACTCTTTTTTTACAGAAAGCTGTTACGTAGCAGACGGCCAGGGTACATTCGAAATACAGATAATGCACACAGCCGTATGTCAAAAGCACGTGAATTTTTTGCTAAAGTTATATAGAGGGTGCAGACAGCTCGTCTTGTGACTACCCTTGTGCTTCCATGCACCTCTATTGAAATGAACTATGGCGATGCATCTGACAGACAGCAAGGAGACTAGCGTCACACTCAGTACCTTGATTTCTGCATAAGCGACCAAAGTCCACTGCCCAATCTCCTTGCTGTCCTCATCTTCCGCCTGAATGGCAGTCTCGTTCTGCTGATCGGGCAGCCGCAGTGACAGCTGTTGAGCCGAAGGTGGGATGCCCGTTACCGGCTCCAATTTCGTTTTGAGCTGTGCGATTGTCCATGATGGTGTGATACGGCGCTCTGATGAAGCAGCGTTCGAGGAAATCAAGAGCGGTATGTCTCGAGTAGTAACAAGAGAAGACGGCATTTCTGAATATCACAATGGAAAGAAACGGAGACTATTCCGCGTGGAGCAAGCAGAGCAGGCGTTCAGTCTGTCCCAGAAAAGGATCTAGCGCGCCTTCAAACTTCTCTAACACAAAATCTGACACAGAGGAACATGTTTGATCCTGGTGATCTCAGAGATCTCCAGATCTCGATTGCATGTAGGCTAAAAAGCACAAGCCAACGCCAGTTCGTTGACCGCTCTTTCTGCGCCCAGGGTTTTCAACTCAACCCAATCTACGCCAACCTTCTCCTACAGCTTAGCTTACATCTGCATCTCTTCCAAAATGGCCATGCTGACATGCATGCAGTCTTCATGATATATAGGTTGGATGTTCCCAGTCTGCGACACAGACATGTCCCGATGCTCTGGCTCACATTCTTCTCTCTTTCGGCTTCCTGCCTTGCATGCCAGTCCCACTGAAATGTCCGAAAGCGGCACGGGCCAGCACATCCATGATCCGCCAGTCATGCAAACAATCGCTAAGTGCTTGATGGCTTCAACGACAGACTACTGAGCCTAAGTATAGTAAACGAGCCAGACTACGCTTCACCGCCCTGAATCCGCGTCATTCAGCTGCCCCCAACCATTCTGTCCTTGCTGTACAGAATCAGCAACAAACCCAATGAGGAAGACCACTCGTACTGGACCACTCTTGATGGAACCCTCGATGAGAGTGCTCTGCCATGTGGACTTGCTATCTCAAATCAATACATTGCCTCACTTGCGTTGTGGCAATCTTCACCGCCAATCGGGACGTCTAGAACCGAGGCTACAACAGGCTTTCGATACGTTCACCATATGCTGAATCGTTCGCCAAACCTATCGGGACCGCGAATAGCGCCGAGATGGGGGAACAAGACTCGTCCTAAGTTCTCCGTGTGGTTCGCCGTTTAGGAACACCCTGACAGGAGCGACTTCTCCATCTCTTGACCGCAATTCGTCATTCGAAGGCATGAAGCCACCAATCATAGAGCGCAATCATACACTGTCATCGGCTAATTTCTGCCTATCATTGGCCGCGACGAAATCGCTCTTAGTTACAATTTGGTATATCTAATGGTTCGAATATGGTCTCGAGGCGCTGCTCGGTCGCTATCAGAGTTGTTGGCGCCAGAATCACCGTGACCGGGTTTGGTACGGCCATAATCTTTCTTGATCCTTCTGCGAACTAGAGGTAGCCTCACAGAAGCGAGGCGGGGATGCTGGTCCCGGGGATGATCTGAACAAGCTGCAGCTGCAGGTGGAGAATTTTGGATAGGTACCTGCTCATCCCTGTTTCGTCTAGGCACATCGCACACAAAGAATCTCTTCCAGGACCGCGACTTTGCAATTTTGCTGCTTTGGACTGTGAGATGCCATGGAATATGTTTCATATTGAATCGACCAATACCAAACCCGTTCACGGTGTTTGAGGACGTCATTGGTTCGTGCCATTATCCTTAGTTTGCCTCCATCACCCGATTTGGATTCACTCCTCGATCTCCTTTCTGTATTCCTTAGCACTATAAAACGTCAAGATCAATTTCAATCTATCCCTCATGCTTTTGGGAGGGTGAAGGCGTGCGTTACAGAGAATCGAATCCTTCTACTAGGTTCGATAGCAAGGCAGCAGCAGCCTCACCAGCGCCATCTCAGATCTAGTCTGGAAATCCCCACCATCATTCATGTACTCCCTTCTCATCTCATAATCCTCGCCTTAGATGATCGATACGCACATGATACAGGCGTCTCTCGTCGGTCCAGTCGCCAAGCTGGATATCAAAGATCTCCTCAAGTCCAGTCCTCCCCCTTCACCTCCCCTATCGACACAGCCTCCTCCAAATAGCAGGTCTATCTCAGTACCCTCATCGTATCCGCCATGCATTCACATGCCATCGTCATCATCAATGTCTTCGACATCCAACTACTCAGCCTCTACCGCCCCACCGAGCACGTACACCCAGCATGAACAACAGTACACAAGGCAGCTTCCACCCCAGCCTGTACCGCAATCTAGTACGGCTCAGGCAGTGTTCCAGGACAACCCGAAACTTGATTCTGGAGCAGAATCAGCGGTGTCCAATAAACGTCAGCTCCCAACTGATGAAGACTCTACCTGCTCGCCCGCTAAACGGGGTATAAAATGGAGTTCCGCTGAGAATGTCAAAGTCACTCGTTTGCGTGGTAGAGGAACGAAGTGGGACGATATCAGCAGACAGATTCCTGGTCGTAGCCCCACCAGCTGCCGGCTGCATTATCAGAACTATCTTGAGCGTCGCAGTCAGTGGGATGAAGAGAAGAAAAACAGGCTGGCGAGGGTTTACGATAGGTACGCTTTTTCCCCCTTGGGCAAACTTGACTTTCGTTCGTACAACCATGTCTAACACTGAAAAGACTCAAGTCCGAAATGTGGAAAGACATCGCAAACGAGCTAGGTGTTCCCTGGCGTTCCGCAGAAGCCATGCACTGGGCAATCGGCGAGCAAGGCATGGCTCAACGTGCCAATGTTACACCATTTACCATGGCTGCTGCCCGCGCCGAGCCCGATGAACCTGCCAGTGGCCGCGTTGCTCAACGCGACCGCATGCTTGAATCCACCAGGGTCTTCGAAGGTCAGGATCTCGGCACTCTCAACTCTTCCTTCAGCAGCGTCAATGCAAACGGTAACAGTCATCATTACATCCCGGCTGGGCCTTATGGGATCCATCCTTCAACGCATGTACACATCGCCCCTATCAAAAGCGAGAACAGCTTCAATGGGTTCGATGACGAGGAATCTCAAGGGGACGATGAAGACGATGATGGGTCAAAGGCGCGGAAACGAAGATCTGGCTCGGGGATCAGGCTGCCGGGATTGGCTCAGTTGGATGGAGAGGTTCAGGCTATTGCTAAAAGGGAGAGGGACGGCTTGGTCGCTGCCGATAGGTATGATGGAAGGAGAGGGAGCGCTGCGAGCAGTGGGAGTAGCGGGAGCAATGGTAGTAATGGGACTGGTGGAAGCGGATGAAAGGGTAGGGATCCAAGTCATCGCAGAGCAACGACATCACATTTCGGCATTTTCACAGCGAAGCAACGATCATTTGGCAAACACGGCTGGCATTTTCCTGTACACTAGATACCCCCATTGCATTCATTATTTACACACATGAGAAGGCATAATACGGATGAATTCTGATTGGAGGCTACATCTTACCCATTTCTCACTTGGTAAAAAGGGGGACCCATACGCTAAGCCAACTCGAGATATGAATTGTCAGCCTTGTCACCTGACTGAAGACGACACGATATATTGTTGTCAAGCGCTCCTCAGGCATCTGAGACATTACAGAGGTGGGACCTCTAGAATGTCATGCCGGAATCACCTCCTTTCGGTACTCAGCACCCCAGAGCATGGAACCGATCATCACGTCGGTGTCTGCTTTCAGTTCTTCTTAGCCTTGATCCCTGCCCAATTGCCAATTTCAGGCATTTGTCCGCGATGTCTTAATTCGTATGCAAGGGGGACCGGATGAGTCTACCAGAAAAGGTCAATTCAGTTCGCCTCGTCTATGTCATGGCCTTTCTCGGACATCCACGCATACATTTCAGCTTGTGGAAGTGGAGCTCGCATGGCCCCAAATTCTGCGTGGGTGAGACATGATGCAAGACGCACGAAGCGGACGGAAGGAAGGGATGCCGTGCATGAGCTGAAGCCCAGGTTGAACAGGCTGCAATTGTGGAGAAGCTCGCCCATGGGGACTATGCAATCGAAGCCACCCGTTCTGGCACACTACGCAAGCTTGGTGATGATCACCACACCATGAGGTCTTTTTCTCCAGCTAGTTTCAGGCTAAAACCTGGTCTGGGGGCGGCGATGGCCCACCAGTTGTCCTTTTCGTAGCCGGACTCGAGTACGATGCCTCCGGTTTCGGTGATGTCGTGCTCGAGTTCCCCTTCGCGGTACAGGTGGTAGTAGCGATTGAACGTCTTTTCCTCCCCATCGGTATCATTGGTGGATTTTTTTTTCATGACCCAGGGTACCATGACATCTTGCTCATCGCCTTTGTCCCAGCCTCTTCGGCTATGCTTTTGCTCAAGCGCCCAGACGTAGATCAGTGCTCTTCCTCCCCCATCATGAGTGCCATTCCGCTCCGTTGACCCAGTCGCGCACTCACGAAGGGTGTTAAGCACAGCAGCTACCGCTTCGATGCGTCGCGCAGGTGTAGATAAATGATGAACCACAGCGATAGAGATGGCAAAGTCAAAGGAAGCATTGGGATGCGGTAGGCTCAGATTGTCTGCTACAATTGAGGTGTGAGGCCGGTGCTGGGTGGCTATATTCACCAGGTTGGTAGAGCGATCCGAGGCAATGATGAAGATCTTGGGATTCACTGCTAGATACTTGCCATTTCCACAGCCTATGTCAAGACCGATTGAGCCGTCAGGAAGACCTTTGAGGAACTCTTCCACAATGGGCCATGGCTTGTAGCGAGTGGAGGAGAAATGGGGAGCAATCTGTTCATAGACACGGTGAACGTGGTTTTCCTCGTATGATTGGCTGTCCTGGGGAGGAATGACCGAAGTCATGAGCTGTTAATGAGCATCAACATGCGGAGAAATGTTGGTGAGAGTAGGCAGCATGTCAAAACATCCTTGGCGGCTGAGGGACGGGAGATCGACAAGGCATCATGCCTCCAAATTTAAAGATCCTTTTGAACTCAACTCATTCTTTGCATTAATGTCATACATATAAAAATACAAGCTTGACTTTGCTCCATCAATCCTGGAGCCACCTGAATGCGTCTCGCGATGTCTGATATCTCATCCTGACCGGAGGACCCAGGCGGAAAGCAGGACAAGTACGACCGAAAGGGATAAAATCCCCTTATAAATACTGACACCAAGTCCAACCACCTGAGAAGAAGGCCTTGTGTTGCCATAGATCCCGGAAAGACCTTAGGCTTCTACTATTTTCTCCCTTCCTCTGGGGCTTTGTGCTCAAATTTTCAAGAATGCTCAAGCTCCTTTCGCTGTTGAAACCATGCCTATCACATTTCTCTTACGGTCTATTCTCGAAAGAACATGTGATACTTAGCCCACTTGACAGACTCCTACATTAGTCGCTGGCTCTGAGTGGTTGGGTTTCGTAGGAGGTTGGTAAAATTGTTGTGAGTCAGGCAAAATGTGAAGTGAAGTAAATTCCCTTTGTCTACGCTAGCCAGACTCCGATTGGTTTGCAAATTACCAACCACCGTATTTTAGGACAATAGGCTCAAAGAAGGAGCTAGTTCTGCTAGCCCACAGTATGGCAGTCATGATGATAATCCGCCTTCGAGCGGACGAAGCATCCTCATTTCATCTCACAACCATCATCTCTCTCCTGCAGCTTCTCACAACTTTCGTTCTCCAGCGCTGGCGCTGCACTTATTGTATCATTCTTTCTTTATATATGTGCTGGCCACAATTGCACCGCCACCAATTGAGACAAGATGTCCCCCATTCTTCGCCCAAGACAAGGTCGGATTGTTCAAAGAGAGAAACCACGCCAACAGCAACATCGCTTGAAGGTATTGTTCTCGGCTGGATGTCGTTGTCCTGTTCTGATTCTCTTTCTAGACTGCCGGCATCTCATCAAAATGGCAGGGCCAGCGGGCTCGCCATACTCCGTCGAAGGGGCTACGAAACCCGGGAAATCTCTGTTACCTCAATAGTGTACTGCAGGGTCTCGTCCATGCACCCAAAGTATTGAATTGGCTCGAATCCCATCAGAGTCAGCTTTGCGCGGTGACCAATTGCCTTGTGTGTGCACTTGCCAAATTTGGCACGCAGTACTGGAAGGATCCTGAGGAAAGGGGACAGATTGATGTTCAAGTGCGCGGTTTGCAATCGCAGCTGTCCAAGACAGCACGTAAGTCTGCGCCATTCCATCTATGAATTCCCTGACTGGGTGAGCAGAATTCTCCCACAATAACTGGGGTTGGCACATCCAACATGATGCCGAAGAGTTTTTGACTCTCTTACTCGAGGCTATGGTAGATAACAATCCATTGTGAGTAGCTGAAACGCAGAATCTGTTTACTTCTGCTAACCCGATTGAAGGGAGCAGCGAATGATGGAGGGCCTTTTCCAACATGAGCTCATTACCAGTCTTACCTGCCCTCATTGCAAAACCACTTCGGAAAAGTTCGAGACGAGCAACATCCTTGGCGCCCACTTCGCGAGAGCCACGCATTTGAGCCAAATCCTTCGGAAGACTACATTCGCCGATAACGTCATCCATGACAGAGAGTGCGACAACTGCAAGACCAGACATGACACGCGCCAGAAAGTTCGTCTGGCATGCGCCCCGGAAGTCCTAGCGATCCAACTCGCCCGCTTCACAAGCACCAACACCAAGAACGATGCGGAGGTAAAATTCAACAGATTCCTGAGCCTCGGCCCCTTTATGGAGAGGCAGACAAGAACCGACTATGAGCTGTCATGCGTAGTACATCACAGCGGAACGATGAATTCGGGACATTACAAGGCTGTGGCTGTGGGCCCAAATGGGCAATGGGAGGAGCTGAACGATCGTGTGGTGACTTCTGTGAAGTTGTCAGCCGCGCGGAAACCTGCAAAGCCGTGGACGCCGTATGTTCTCTTTTACCATCGACAGAATTGCCATGGGGGAGCAGAGACGAGGTAGTAGATGTGGGGGTGATGGAGGGGTTGCTCTGGGCTCGGAGATAGACTGAGTTGACGTGAGCTGGGCTCCGTCTATGCTCTTCTACACTCTGTTCAGATACACGGAATCGTGGTGTAATGGTGTGACTGGTTCGTGTTGTATATAATACCTGGCCACAGTGGTCGATACACCCATGCGTGGTGTACATCTAATCTAATTTCCCCGAGTGTCCAATCCGTTCGGACAAGCAGCCACTGATAATACAGAGTGATCGCCATTAGAGTCTAACTGCCTGCCAACAAGATTTTGCAATAGCCACTGCCCGACCATAGCTAGCGACCGCAACTAAAATACCTTTTCCCCCAACGCATAAGACATCACAAGATCCCCTCAACAATAAACCTCCACCACGCCTTCTTGTCCGGATCCGAAGGAGGATCCGGATCGCACTTGGTGATATACTCAAAATACTTGCGATGATCCTCGAAAGTCTTGAAATCCGTCCCCGTATTGCCTTGCTCATTATAGTACCCCGTCAGCACATGAACATCCTTCGCCTTCGGATCCTCCCCATTGCGAGAAATCCAATACTCGGGCGACATGTGCATGTATCCGAACAGAGGTGGGGGTGCCCTAGGAACAGGATCAGCAGTCGCCGTGATGCGATAATTCTTCTTGCTCTGCTTGGACAGGAAATCCGCGGTCGCGACGCTCCCTACTCGAGGGCTGCCGAAGGTGTAGAGCTCGGTGTTCTCGTGGAGCCATTTGTTTCGCTTGCGGATGTCTGCGGCCGCGAGGGTGGCGATGGCGGCGCCGAGGGAGTGGCCGGTGACGATGAAGCGGTAGTGAGGGTGGGCCTTGGTGGCGGCGAGGACGTTGGGGATGATCATGTCGCGCATGCCGGTCCAGGATTCCCAGAAGCCGTGGTGGACGCGGCAGGTGGGGCAGAGGTCGGAGCAGATGAGTGCGATTTTGAAGTCTTCGATCCAGTTCTGGTTGGAGTGGGAGCCTCGGAAGGAGAGGACGACGAGCTTGTTTTTGGGGTCGATGGCTATGAAACCTGATGTTGCTGTTAGAAGGATCGTTTTGTCTTGAGCTTCGGTGAGGGTTACCATGATCATCAAAATGGGGCGTATCCTTGAATTCCACGATAGTTGTTGCTTTGGCTGCTTCCACTAACGGGCAGTTACCCTCAGGACGATATTTGCAGTGGCTGCTGGAGCATTCGATAGGATTGTCGGTAGAGTTGTTGTTGCCTGGCCAGTATGCAGCGGCGGAATACTGGGACATGAGACGAAACTCATCCAGTAAATCTTGCGAGATTCCCTTTGTCCTTTTGTTCCAAGACTCCTTTTTGCAATGGTTCCGCCGGAGGAATTTGGCTCGGCAGCGACCTGGGATGTGCTCACCATCTTTGCACCCGTGCTTGTGTGCATCAGCAGTGAATACCAGGGCCAGCCATAGCAGAGTAAAGAGAAACGAGTAAAATGTGGGGGAGAGTGGAGCCATTTGAGATAAATGAATGTGAAACCAAAGTTTTATTGTATACCAGTTGGGATAGCAAGAAGGGAGAAAGACCCAAAGGCACCAGAACAGGAAGATCTTATGTGTTTGCTCTGAGCACACAAATTCTGGGATGCGACAGAATTTATATAGGGAAGTGGAGAGATGAAATCTTCTACGTGAGCCATCTCCCAAAAGTTTTCCATAGCCTCAGCTAATGCTAATGCCATACAAGAAACCACTGATACCGACATGATCGCCCACGTGTTGGACAACGCAAGGGAAACTTTGAAAGAAGAAAATCACCTGTCCATAAAGGTATCCACCTCAGTGGAGACATAGGAGAGGCATGGAACTTACAAGAAAGCTTACCTGCGCCCAAAGCCCAACAGGAATAAGCTTTCATAGACATTGCACACTGAAGATGGTTCAAGAAATAAGGCAATAGGCTGAGAGCTTTGAATTACTGCTCAGACTATTGTGAAATGGCTGAGGTGGTGAATGACTGTATGGCGACAAGCATCATGAGAGATTTGACTTGGCCAAATCCACTACCAGAAGCGTAATTGTTGGGATTGATTTCAAGTCGGCAAAAGATAGAATCTAGCTCGAATCCTTTCCTACTCGGCCGAGAGCTATCATCAAAAAGCTTTGAATGGGTGTCTCTAGTGTCTGCTGTGAGTTGCGGGTGATATCTACCATCTTCAAATCAAAGACCAGCCGAAATCACGCGAGCCTGCCTTTTGTACTCACTGAGTCCCCCGCTGGCCCGCTGGGTAAATTCCCTATTCAGCCAGTGAAACGCAATGATTTGTAGAAATGGTTCTGCGATCGTTCTCCTTGGTCGCAATTGCTTTCTCTTGCAGCTAGTGTCAAGTGCTCGTAAAGAGATGAAAAGTGTATGAGTAGCTCTTTTGCGCTTAGAAAAAGCCAATTACAACGTCCGCAAGACGACGCTATTGATATTTGGATTTTGATAGACGAGATGGCATAATAGAACGAGACTTGCACCATGAAAGATCAATACTTATATATTTATTGGAGAAGAGAGATTGATACAGCTCTAAGATTTCAAGGCAACAGGTGGATAAATCATGCGATGAGATAGTGAAATTTACTGTCATTGCAAATACGTCACAAAGTAAGAACCAACATGTCTCGATGATAGAAAGGAAGTTTCACAAATGATCCGCCTCTCCGCCCAAAAAAGGATGCCTCTCCCCTTTCCGCCCCCAAATGTCCCTAGCAGCGCCAACCTCACTCCCAACCCCAACAGCCTTTCTCACAAGCCTCATCTCAACTCTACCATCAACCTCCACGCCTCATGAAGCCCCCATATCCCCCAGCGCCATCCCCCCAACCACAAAATCCCCCCTTCTAACCCTCCACGCCATCTTCCCCACACTCCTCCTCCCCGCACTCGACCTTCTCGACCGCCACCTAATCACACGGCTAGTCCTCCAAGATGGCCCCACCGAACAGGCTACGAGCGGGAACGATCGTCATGAAAGGAAAAAGGTCGTCTATTATGTGAAATCCAACGCCCACCGTGACGGCCGCTCACGCTACAGCAGAGGCGGAGATGTAGGAGGTACGAGCTATGAAGTCAGGACCGAAGCTTGGAGTTGTACTTGCGCAGCTTTCGCCTTCTCAGCTTTCAATCATCCAGGAGCCTTTCCAGAGTATGAGAGTTGTGGTGATGGGGAGGAATTTGAGGGGAATGGGGCGTTGGTCAATGAGGATGAGGAAATGCTTGATGTACCTGAGCTTGGAGGGGGGGATGACGGGGCTGGAGATTGGCAATGGGGTGGCTTGATGCTTAGGGACGAGGAGGTGCCGCTGTGTAAGCATTTGCTTGCGTGCGTGTTGGCGGAGAAGTGGGGTGGGGCTGGGGGGATGGTGGAGGAAAGGGAGGTTGGGAGGGAGGAGATGGCGGGGTGGGCTGCTGGGTGGGGAGGATGAGAGTAAATGGGGATGTCTTGTGTGATCGAGAAGAGGGCTGTGACGTATTTGAAGTTACTCGTGGTAAGCAGATTGCTATCAATGATTGATTTCAAGAGTATTGAGCTATTATAAACAGTGACATTCCGTTTGTCTCAAGCTATCAGCACGCTTCTTCGTGCATATGATCCTTGCATGAGAAAATAACAGTGATTCGCTAATTCGGGCTGGATCTGCCATGGGCTGGAGGGCCTGTGAAGGTTAGATTCTCGTGTGGTTGCTTATATTGCAAATCAAGATCACCGTACCTAGTTTGCTGGTTCCGGTGAGCAATACCAAAGCAATGAATGTCGTATGCTCGATTGCCAGATACTTTCAGTCTTCAGCAGTACGGCGATGGTCAACCCTAGCATGCCGACGATCGAGGGCCGCTTGCATTCCCGGAATGTCTCTCCCTAACATGATTGTGCCAGTCGTTGAAGTTGACATGCTAGACGTAGCATTCTCTTTGCCGGAGCGATAGAGGCCAGTGGATGAGCTACCGGCCCTAGGCGTATCGCCAGTTTCGCTCCTAGAACGAGTCCTCTCTTTGCTGGTAGGTGTGGATAAATGCTGGTTGCGGTAGGGGGTGCTAGCATCGCCCCTGCTACGTGCCTTGTCTCTGCTGCTGGGTGTCGAGAAGTACTGATTACCTTGAGAGTTGACGGGAGTGGTAGGAAGAGGAACATTCGCTGCGCTTCTCTCACGATGGATATTAGTGGCCGGCTTGGATGGGCTGCTGTAGCTGTAGGTAGTGGCTGGCAGAAGACCGGGAGCGTTGTAAGAGTTGCTCACGTCGGTCAGATCATGGGGATGAGCATAGCGACCTGCTGTTGGGATTGCATTAGTACCATTGTCATCAGCAGTTTCACTTGATGGAAACCCCATACCGATCTGAACCCGACGGGCACCAAGGCCTTCGTCCCGGGTGGTAAGCCGTCTTGCTGGAGATTGGCCTGGAGTGTTCTGTCTATCAGGGACTTTCGATCTATTGTTAATGGTGATCTTGCGAACAGAGCGAGCTGCCTGTTCAGACTCCGATACAATGGTCGCGCCATAGCCTAAGTTTCCTGTCATGGGTTCTCCTGAGCCAAAAATCTCTAGGTCGGTCTTGACTCGCTGCAGCCTCTAGGTCAGCACAGGACAGAACCTTGTGAAGGCGAGAACTCACATAGTATTTGCTAGGATAATTATCAGGGTCATAGGGTGGAAGGACGAAGCCATTTGCCTCAGCCCTCATAACAGCTGTGTGCATGCCAGCTTTGAAATAGTCATTATCTTGTTGTTCAAGGGTCTCGATACGTCGTTGGATGGCATCTTCAGAAATTATGTCCTGGACAGACGTCAGTGTATTGATCCACGCTGAATCAAAATGCTCGTGTGGAGGTGGGAGCACCGGTCACTTACGCGCCCAATAATGTCAGGGAATCTTCTCTTCAAAACGCCTGGGATCTTCTTCGGATCAATGTCGTTCAGTGCATCCATATGGCAGATGGCACGATCCATGTCTTCATTCCAGCCATCTGGCAGCTGACTGCCTGCAGGCAGTTTCTTAGCACGACGTCTGACCTCACCGCTGGCTTTAGGGATGTCATGGCCTGCAAACGACCGAGGAGAGTCAGGCCCCTGTCGATACATTGTGATGGGAACTTAATGGGCTGGAGACGTTCTTGAGAGTGGAAAGGCTTAGAAATTCGCGAGATTGACACCTCAAGACCAAGTATGAAAGGAGTGAAGTCCGTCTTGAGACTTCACTCTTAGATCAGGAAACCAGTCGTTGACACTCTTACATATTTGGCTTAGCGCATCGGGCAACGAGTGTTACACAGGGCAAGATCATTGGCAAAGCTCATGGGGTTGACGGGTGCTGCCAAGACTTACACGTCCGTACACAACATTAAGATATCAAAGTGAGAATGTCGAATCCAATCGGGTCAAGCTTAAGAGCTATTTGGGTTTGACAATCTGGAGACTGCGTCGCAGGAGCTCCAGGAAATCCCTTGCAGTAATGGATTTATTGAAGATTATCGATGCAGCTGTTGAAGAGTTACACATAGTGTACAAGGTGCAAACAGTATGCAAGGGTATACAAACCACTCTCACGAACAGATAGCCACCCACGCAACCGATGGCTTGATTCTTCCATTCACATCGCCTATGCTCTCCCCGAGATATACCATTACTTTGTTCTCCATAGTTCGAGGAATTTCGAGGTAAAGCCTAGCTTTTCAGCCCAATTCTAGATAGAAGGCTGCCAGTCGTACTTGAAGACTTTTCTTCCCCAAAAACTCCCAACAAGCTCTTCCACACCTGTCCTGGCTCTTGGCTTGCGTCGATTGGTTTCCAGATGCCTGTCTTCTTGTAGTATGCTACGACTGGTGAGGTCTGATCATGGTAGGTAGATAATCGCTTCTTCAGTGTCTCAGCATTGTCATCTGATCTTTGGATCAATGGCTCGCCTGTCACGTCATCCTTCATGGTTTCTTTTGGGGGATTAAAGATCTTGTGGTATGATCGACCAGACGCTGGATGGATGAGACGCCCGGTTATTCTAGAGACCAAGAGCCCATCATCAATTTGCAGCTCGACTGCGTGCTGCAGTTTTTTGTTCTTCGCTTCTAGCATGCCATCCAGGCGCTCCGCTTGCGCCACTGTCCGTGGGAAACCATCCAGAATGAAACTGTGGGCCTGTCTCAGCGCTATCTGGTCTATTTCATGAGAGAATCATACCCTTGTTGGCAGTCTTGATTGTTCTCCAACTCGCCCTTGATCATGTTGATCATGATTTCATCACTGACCAGACCACCTTGGTCCATTATTTTTTTGGCTTCTCGCCCGAGAGCAGTTTTCTTGGCTACCTGCGATCGCAGCATATCGCCCGTTGCCTGTAGCCAAGTGTGAGTAGATTTTGACCAGAGACCAATTGGCTGCAGAATTGATTATACCAGATGACAGGCACAGTACTTTTCCTGTATCTTTGGTGCTTGGGTCCCTTTGCCTGAAGAATCTGTAAGCCATGGATAGTAGAGCTCCTTTCGATCGGTGGTTTCCTACCAGCTCCAGGCGGGCCCATTAAGATCATTCGCACAGAGGCAAGGTTGCTTTTTGACTGAGAGCCAGCACCTCCGCCCATCTTAGCCTCCAATTGGTGTACGCGAGATTCGAGCTTGCGGATGGTGTCTCGAAGGACTTCGACTGTATCATCTGTGATGGGCGCCATTGCTCCCGACGAAGATCAATAATGGGCCTGACCAAGGCAGACAAGGTGCTGGGAGCGTGTGGACTGTCGGCAAATAAAGCTCCGTGAGCGACGGGCATGCGGAGAGAGCTTATGTTGGTGAATAGGCAAGTCAATGCGGAATGGTCTGAATAGCCTGCCGTAGCTTAGTCATGGCTGGAGTATCAAGGCTGCAAGGCTTGGCGAGCGTGGCCCCTCGCTCAATGTACATAGTTATTGCCATTACATGTCGCTCCGTATGGACTGGCGAATATTCATCTGAATGCTGATATGTGACATTGAAGGTCCGTTTTGGCGGTGGTCCATAATTTGCGGTCACTCCAATTATGGTGCGAAAAGCTGATGCTATGGCGATCCACATTCTTGAATATCTCTACACAAGATTACCATAACATCTGGACAATAATGGCTAGGTTGGCTGTCAACCTTGAGATACAATCTTTGAAGACTATGTGTGGTCAAGAGTACCACTATTGCGGCGACTATTATCATTGAACCATGAGAATATGAGAACTGTGGGGAGAGAAAAACGTGATTTTTCGTCATGCCACTCTTCCCGAACCAAAATGGAGAAGTTCCAATCGACTGCTTTTCTGTGTCCCTCTTGAAACCTGATGGATACCTTATGCTCAGGTGGCTTGTTGGTTGGCGGTGTGAGGCACTGCCCGTCCTGAATCCTGCTTTTGATCCTGTGACGTGGCACTGCATTCACACCATCCGTTACGAATTGCCAGGTGAAAGCCAACGCAGGGGGCGGCGATGAGTTCTACGAGGACACAGAACTAACACTCGTACGTTTCATCTTTCATCGCTCGACGTATCAGTAGCATAATGATGTTCTGCTGGCCGTCGATGCTCCACGCATTCAATTGCCACGCAGGTGACAGTTTCACCCAGACTTCCCAAACATCCTGCCGTTCGTTCTGGAGAACCGAGAGAGCCAAGAATGGCGGTACCAGAGACGGGTCCTGCAACCAGACCAGATCCGGCAAGGCCCGGCTAAAAGCGGCCTCGCTGCTCTTTATGCCCTGCCAATGATGCAGGCCTTATGCTGAGAGCCGGCATTGTTCCTGGCGCTACCACAGCTAGTGCGTCCAATGAGACACGCGACATGGCACCACGCAAGCGGAAGCCCAGACATGCCGGATACATCTAGATCGGGCGACCGCTACTGTACAGTAAAAGCGGCGCGAATAGAACCAGGGGGTAATCCCTTTTTCGGCCAATCGGTGGCCGCCTACCGCCCAAGCCGTCTAAAATTGCGGGCCCCTTTCCCAGATTTTCGCTCAATCTCATTTCACCCGCCCTTTCATTCCTACCTTTCTCCTCAAAGCATCACACTCCTTCACGCTTCCTCACGACCTTCGACGACGACAACGCTGCTTGACGCAGTTGCGCACTTTCACTCCTTCAAGTGCTCGTCGCTCTTCGCATTCTTCAGTCCAAATCCGGAATCGAAACATCCCAAAAACATCCATACATTATCCACAATCATTTATCGCACAATCTGAACGGTCGCACAACATGCACTGCAGCAGAATCGCCCTGGCTGCGACGCCAATCCTTTTCGCCTATGTCTCCGCCTATGGCTCCGCAGTCATCAAGAACTCGTGCGGTGACGATGTGTACTTCTGGTCCTGTGGTGATACCCCGGGTGAAATGACCACGGTCGCAGCTGGATCCAGCCATCCAGAAACATTCTATTCAAAGTCTGGAGGAGGAGGTATATCCTTGAAAATTGGTGTCAAATACACGTCTGGGTCAAAGGTTGGCCAGATTCCTGGCATTTGGGATTTGCCGGCACCCAATATGACCCAGTTCGAGTACACCGTTGGCACCCCAGGCCCACCTGCCAATGCAGTCTTCTATGATATTTCCAACATCAACGGCTATCCATTCATGCAGGGAGGTGTCAAGGTGACCAGTTCCGACAGCTCGGTCGATGTCGCGTGTCCGAAAGGCGTTGAGTACTGCCAAGGCGCATACAATGCGCCGCATGACGACCATGCCACTGGCAGCGCACACGATCATGTTGACCTGACCCTGGAGCTTTGCTCAGAAGCTCATGGCATGATGGTTGGGGGAGCAGATGCAGGATCCGGAGGTTCAAGCGGTGGATCGAGTGGGGGTTCCCAGGGAGGATCACCACCAGTGCAGCAACCGCAGAGCAGCACGCCTGTCGCCGCACCCGTCTCATCTCCTCCACCTTCACAAACACCAATCCAACAGCCGCAAACAACCGAGCACCCCCACGAGCAGCCGTCGCAAGCGCAAGTTGCTGCGCCCGAGAAGCTCGCCGTCAATGCTCCAGCCCAGAATGCGCCGTCGGCCGATGTCACCGTCATCCGAACCATTACCGCAGAGCCTGTGATGGTGACCGTAAGTGCACAAGCCAAGCAAAAGAGACACGAGCACGAGCACATCCACCAACATGGGCACAACAAGATCAACAAGAAGCGCCACGGCAACTAGCTACCCCCTTGGATCTTCCAGTTCGCCATCTATACGTTTTCTTTTCTTCTCCTTGGATAAGCAAGCATATCGCGATGGCGTGGCGCCTTCGGACTGGGGGAGCGGGGCTCTCCACAAACATTTCTACATCACCACCTTGATCGCCTTACGAGGTGCAGGTGCTGGGGGGAAATCGCGCGTGGAAGGGCTTGAATTCACGATTGGATGTCACGGCTTGATACCTCACCTAGTACTGCCATCTTTCTTAAAACCCACCACATTCGCTTCTTATTATTTACATATGCATATGCGATGGCCACGCATGCAGCAGGGGACGAGAGGGGGGAAAACTTACATTACTTGTAAACACCTTTTTACTTTTTTTTGCCGAGGGGGATCTGGATAGAGGCGAGCATGCAAAGCAATCAAATCAATCAAAAACATATAAAAACCCAAAGTGTCCTTCGCAGTGTCCATCATGCTTCCCTTGCCAGACTTCCTGTAGACACTCACTCTCGGCAGCCTCGCACTTGAACCCTCCCTTACTTTCCCAGACAGCGTCCCAAAAGAGCATGAAGACACCTATGCTGAATGACCCTAACTATGTACGAATATGTCTGTAGCCGCTGTCACCCCTTGCCTCTCATGCACAGTCCATGCGCTTGCATGTCGCAACCCCTACCCTACGCCACTCATTCGCACCCTCCACTTCCATGCGCTGCTGTATACGTAGTGCGCCAATTTTTCCTACATGGGTGTGGATGATACCAAACCACATGCATACAGGATCTTGTCAGGCATGGCAAAGGTAGTCATAGTTTCATCCTCTGCTGCGGCCATTTGTCAATGTTGCCCTACCTCGTGTTTCGAACAGTCAATGAATTCGTAACGCCCATTGCCCTCCTGCATCTGACGCCAGCCATATTTCATATATAGATCAGACATGCCTACAGCAGCGAGACCTAGCAGAAGTAATAGCTCAAGCTCAGGCAAGAATCACGCACTTGATGCAAATTATTCGCTGGATGTTCATTACGAGGGCAATACTCATATGAATTCTCTCTATCCTGAACGATGACCTTTGAAACTATACCTTACTGGTACCATCGAATAAAGTGTTCCTGTCGGATCAACGAAATCTCACTTCCTGTAGAATTCGCGTCCTCTGTCCCAATCCCTTCACTTCATGCCCTTCCCAGCAACCATAGTGTAAAGCAGATACCACATCTCCCGACCCTTCGACACCATGCCCATGCCCATCCCCCAACCTCCCAGCACACCCTTCTCGCCCCAATTCCTCATCCTATCACACCCCGCCCACTCTCTCATCCCAGCTCCCCCGTCACCTTCTTCCACAACCTCCCCCACCCAATCTCCCCAATCTCCCTAAACCCCACCTCATCACGCCCCTTCTCCTCCCCCCATTCCCGGCTACCAATTGCTTTCTGCGGTGATACAATGGATGTAGTCGATATGCCGGCTCGCTTTTCGGATTCTTCGCGGCGGATACGGATGCCGGCGGCGGAGATGCCGATTGTGAGGGCGAAGAGGGGGTCGAGGGTTCTGTGGGGGAGTTAGTGGGAGGAGGGGGCTGGGGATGGGGAGGGGGAGATACCGGGATATTATGTAGGTGTAGCGGGGGAAGGTGGTAGTCATTTGGAATTGTTGGGGGTGAGAAGGGCGGGAGAGGTGAGATGTTTAGGTTTGAGGGGAGAGGGGAGGGATGTGGTGGAATATAAATGCATGTAGTTGGTTTGAGACCGCGAGAATGGCAAGATCTGCTTGGCATCAATTGATCCTCTTTCTACATGTGATTATGTCTGTGCAGATCTTCT
>JAABUP010004806.1_pt1 | contig 21582 bp, 30 predicted proteins | sample 5559201 | NCBI WGS metagenome assembly JAABUP01 (sample SAMN10711887, study PRJNA513373) | rock metagenome | isolation source: Antarctica rocks | place: Antarctica | reverse complement strand
CATCGTTACATAAGTCGTTTACCTGTCCTGAGTCGCAGCATCGAATAGCTCGGCAGCTGTGTGCTCTACAATAGTCTAAAACAGACCTGCTTCAGACTCTGGACACCACTTTTGACGAGAGCTGTATTCAGTCCAGCATTGCCCACAGGGGGAATGCCAACTATGTATATGTAATGAAACTTCGATCCGCTATGCAGCCCCAGCTGTCAACGCAGAAACCAGCATAAAGACTGAGCAGACTGCAATTTTGACCATTGAAAATTTTCAACATTTCACTTCTTTGCAAAGAACGACATAATGCCTCGCTGGTCCTTGGCTGCAGTCTTGCTACCTCCCCGTTTTGCAGCTGGCCCAGAAGGCTTGCTTGGCTTTGCAGCAGCAGGCTTCCCTGCATTGGCAACGCCATTGCCTGCATCAGCATCATGCACATATCCACTTTGAGTGTGCACCACCATGGCGCAGAACACATGTACTCACATGATGCCCATCAAGTTCCTGTGGCATAGACTGCAAGAAGACCTGTTTGAGGCTATGATGGACAGTCGCGCTGCAGATTGCACCAAGTCCACTAAATGCACAGCAACAGGAGAGACTAAGTTATACGGCTGCTAATCTGCAAGCGATGTGTGTCAATGGAGGCAAAAGTATGCTAATGTGCGTAAGCAGCACAGTGGTGGTTTCGCACTGCAGCTCAACCTGTGCCAACTAATGTGGCTGGACACAGCAGCTCTCACAATCAACCTGACTTGAAGGTCATGTAGCCCAAGGATGACACATGTGGACCGACAATGCATTGCATGCTACAATTCATACAGAACATGACACTCACAGTCCAAGTGTCTTGACAGATACACTGACCTGGCTGCTCCTTGAGTGCATCATCCTGCAACGCTTTTTCAGGGCTTTTGCCGACAGGGCTTCTAGCCGCAGACATTTCAGGGTGTCTCTCGTCAGCCTGTTCATCCTGCTCCTCTGGGGTGGAAGCATCCTGGCTGTCTTCCCAAACCTCCTCGGTAACCTCTTCACCTCTATCATTGATGGCAGTGCGCATCACCTTGCGTCGCTTTAGTCCCGCTGCACAACCAATCAGGGCAAAGCTGACAAACAAGGTGTACAACCTGGCCATCACAGAGCATCCGCAAAATACTATGGGCTCTCTGGGTATGCGCAGCGCCACAGCAGAGCTGTCAAATTTGCATACAGATTCAAAGGCAAACAACCAGTATTGTCAAGACCATCATGCTGTTTGGGTAGATGTGCATTTCACTGTATAAGATAGTGATGTGCGTCAGCGTCTGGAAGACACATAATGAGCTCAGTTTGCATGACAATGTGTGTTTGTACCTGCTGCATTGCCTGCTTTGACAGTTCCAGGCTTGTTGGCAGCAGCCCTTTTGGTCCCCTTCCTGCCCTTCCCAGCCTGACTCGCACCTTCCTCCTCATCCTGGGTCAGGTCTGGCTCTCCCTGAACCTCATGCTGTTGCTCTTCATCACCAAGAGAGACCTCAATGTCAGCATCTGACATCTCCTCATCCGATTGAATCTGTTTCGCAGCCAATTTTTTGGCGGGAACCTTTTTGACAGGAGGCTTTTTAGTAGCAGCAGCTGTCTTCTTCTTGTTGGCTGCTGTTGCCTTACCCTTTGGTTTGGCCACTTCACTCCTGATAGAAGAGCCTACAGCAAATGGTGGAATCAAACAGACTGTGAGCAAGCTCGAGCCAGGTTTGCATTGGGCGACCTTTGCTTCTCCAGCAAGCTTTGCTTTAAGCATCTCTACAGGAGTGTTGTAATGGGTTACGTTGCAACATTTGATCCTTCTGCCACGCTGAAGTCCAGCAGACATACATACATGACTGCCAAAAGCCATCCATGTACAATCACAAGGCATGACAACCTGAACGAGTAAATGCCCAGACCCAGAACATGCATGGCTGCGTGTGGGAAAAACACAGCACATTGACAAAAAGAGTGCATGCACAGATGTGGTACACAGCCACCACAAGGCCAGATGCGTGAGGAGGCCATCAGGCATGTGAGATGAGCTTACCTGCAGCTTGAGCTGATGCTTCCTCTTCATCATCTTCCGACTCCTCCAAGGCAGCCTGCCTGGCCTTTGCTGGCGCAGCTGTCTTATCAGACCCTGTATGCAGACCTAATCATCCTGAGACTCCCTCATGCATTCCTTCCAACATTCATTAGTTGCTTCACTCATTCGAGACATGGCCTCCCGCACGATTAGGTACACAGCATCCTCATCAGCTTTCTGCATAAGGTCCCGTTTTGTTATGAGACAGATGGTGTATGCATACATTGTTGACGGCGCCCTTACTGCAGGTGTCAAGGTATGCCTGACAGGTGATGTTATATCCCCGTCAATCGGTTGTTCTGGTTTTCTGTCAAGGGCCACCCAGCTCCACGATGTACTGTCCAGATCTAGATGAACTATTGCGCAGTGGGAAAAGACGAAGAAGCACAGAGCGTACAGCCTGGATGCTGCGCCTCCTGCCTGAAAGACTGATTTGAATAAACAGTGAGTGGCATACAGCATCGAAACTTTCATCGGCTTGCAGAATACGCACTGCAACCTGGTTGCAAAATGTGTCGATGTAATGGGCAATCCAGCAATCCGACCAGATCTTCTCAAGCTATCTTGAGTCATCTAATCATGGCGTATCCAATCCAAACCTCCAGCACTGAGATGCAAATTGACATAAGGGGCAGCAGAGCTGCACCAGAGGTTCTGGCCTTTTTTGCCTGTCTGCTTGCAGGCTTGACAGGCAGATCCTCCTCCTCCTCTTCTTCAATGCGCTTGCTGCGCTGCTGTGCAGGGCGCTTCATGGGCAGCACCTCTTCTTCCTCACTGTCACTGCTGCTGCCTGCCTGCCAGGCACCGCAGCAGTGTCAGCACATGCCTCCATGATACCACTGGCAGCAACGGTAACAGTACCAACGGTAACAGTAGCAACGGTAACAGTACCAACGGTAACAGTAGCAACAGCAGCCATGAAACACATGTGCCAGCAAGAAGCAGGCATATGCAGAGGACCATCTTGCTGCTTCAAAAAGAGTTGATGCGCCTTTGCAATGCCTTTGTCAAGACACCAATGACAGCAACGACATTGCAGTCACGCCTATGTCCAAGTGTCACTGTGGATTGAAACAACTGCTTTGCTGTGAACCCAGCTTGGGTGCTGCTGTGTGTGCTCATGAGATGATGCAGCAAAGGCAAACAGCAAAATCGAGTTGTCTGATTCCAACTTGATTTTCAGCTCTCACTGAAAAACAATTTGAAATGTGGAACCACGGTACTGGCAGTCAAAGCCGCCCTGGAGACATCACCTCAGCGCTTGGCTGTTGCTCAGAGTGTGGACCTGAACTACAGTCAGGCTGTGCAATACGCCTCTTTCACTGTTAAAAGGTCAGAGGGTTCAATCAGCAACTGAACTGCACCCTGCTCTTGCTTGGCAGGAGGAGGAGGGAAGAGCAAGGGGACCAAGAGCAGTACCTGTTGTGCAGATCTGAGAGCAGCATCAGCATCAACAGCTGGTGCAGCCTGGGCTTTGCTTTTGGCAGGCTGCTGTGCCTTCTCCTTCCCAGCAGGCGCCTTGCTCCACATGTTGGCAAGCCTGCTCTTGCCGCCCTTCCTCTTACCTCCTCCTCCTCCTGAGCAACAGAAGGGGGTCAGCTCATTGCTGATTGAACTGTCCAACCTTTCAAGGGGCGTTCATGATCTCACAGGGCAAGTGCGGCGTTTTGCGTGAGGTAGTGTATGCTAAAGGGGAAGGTGCACTCACTGCCCAATGTACTGGCCAGCACAGTGTAGCAGCGACAACTGCATAGTTCATGACAGCACTGCAAAGTTGGAAGAGTCAACACTTCTGGTTGCAATGGCAGTCAAACAGCACTTTGAAAGCAAAGAGGGTAGTTTGAGCTGGAAGTCGGACAGGAACTAATGCCTTGAAACATAAAGCAGGCCATCATGACTGTGATGTTTACGACAAAGCCCATTTGAGACAGATTCCAGGCAAAACAGACTGCATGTGCAGTCATACACTGATCAAGGAGCCTATGATAGGCCATGGCAACACGCAGCAGCAATGGCATGGCCCAGCATACTAGTACAAGTAGTTCAGACATGACTTGCCTGGGGCTGATACTGCTGATGGCCCTCCAGATGCAGGGCCAGTCAGGGGCGCAGCCCCAGAAGGCGCTATGGCAGTCGTACCACTGTCCCTCTCCATCGGTTGTGCCTCTGCATGTGAGCGGTCAAGACAAGTCAGTCCTGGTCTTGAAACAGCATGAAGTTTCACAGCAGATTGTGGTCTGTCATCCAGGTACAGGTGCGCCTTCAGATTTTGTGCCGAATGTGACTTCTACACACGAGTCAAAATGTAGGCTTGTAACTGGATTCAAGCACGGGCATGTGAGAGCCTTGTGTTGTAGCAGCCAGCAGGCTTACATTGGCAAAGGGTGATATCAGCCAAAAACAGTCCGGCAGCTGACGCATCAACCAGGTACACTGTGAGCCTACCGTCTTGTGGATTGACAGAACCAAGACATACAAAGCTATACATTTACGACAAAATGGGCGACAGTTACACCTACATGTCCCATGACAGGGTACAGAGCCAGTCTATGCTACCATGCTCATGAGGAGTGACGCTGCTGTGCGTACATTGCTGCAAGTCATATATGCAGCACAGGCAGTTGCACTGTGGTTGCCACAGATCCTACCTGCACTATCTTGTATGCTGGAGCTGCCGCTGCCCTTGACAGCCACTGATGCTGTGGCCACGCCACCCTGCTTTGCGCTGCCTGCATGCGCAACAGCTCGCTTTGCTGCCGCAAAAAAGCGCCTTGGGCAAATCATCATCATGAAGGGACCAACCATGATTGTGCTTACGTAGTAAAACAAAAGAAGCGCAATATTTGTCTTATTTCTAAGAGAGGAGAAAGGAGAAGTCCTAGTCAGCAAATTCGCGTAATTGCTTTGAGGCATTGCTTCCTGCCTGACGCCCAAGACTGAGTATGGCAGATAGGGACTGCATAGGGAGATTTGCAAAGCTGGTCAGCTTGATCTGGATGGATGCCTTGCAAGATGTGCTGCCTTCCATCTTGCCAAGAAATGCACAATACTAACATTCAGCAACTAAGCATGAAACCAGATACATGCAGCATACACGCACATGAGACTCTTTGGCAGTGCGTTCAGAGGTGTTGCAGGTGTGCATTGATAGCTCTACCTGCCATGATGCCAGCAATCTGGCCTGCAGCACTGTTGGGGGCTGCTTTCTGGGCAGGCTTGCTAGGACCTGCAGCATCTGTTGAGGGGGCAGCTGCTGGCTTGGGAGCCCTCTTGGCCAATGATGGGTCATGCTTGGCCTCTATACACTTGACTGCGCTCCACCTAGACCCAGAAAAAGGTCACTGTGCTTTCTGTTGCATGCAACTGAGAAGCTAGTCCAGGCAGGCCCTGGAGTGCAAGCAGGCTGGGGATGACAAAAGAGTGGATAGTGATTGAGGTATCCCGATCCATGATCTCACCAGGCCAGCAGGTGGACAGTACAGGATGGAATATCTGTATTTTGGGAAAGAATACTCCTGGCAGCCAAGATCCGAACTGTTCACTGTGATTGCAGCACGATGTGAGGATACATTGCAGCAAAAACAACAGACAATTGTGTTTGTGGGTGGGTGAGAATGTTGCAGTGCTCTGACTAGTCAGGATGGCCTTATCGCAGCTGTATTTGCTTGACAGACACCTTTACTTATGCATGATGGCGCTACGCTTTATGTCAAGATTGTGCGTGCCATGCCTGTTGTCAGCAAGGCAGTTTGTTTGCCCAAGCCTTAGCTCTTGAAACAGCTCTGAAGTCTGGATGGCATCATGGTTCCACAGCTCTGATGCGTCCTGCAGACAAACTGCACCGAGTAAGCATGCAAGCGTAATGCTGATTTTGAACTCTGTGCAGGGGAGCTGCCTGAGATCAACTGTCTCTGCTGCACACATGGTGTTGTGGTGTGTTTGCCACAGCAGGCTACTGAAATTAGGACTCACCTTTGGCTGTGTTGGTTGCAGACTGTACACATGCATGCTGGTGACAGGATCTAGGGCAGATCGCCTAGTCGACAAATGCTCTGAATCGACTAGCTGCACTGTGTGCTGTCGAGGGTCTGTCTTTGTCCAGCCTGCCAACAGGTAGGTTGCCTTGACTTTACCCCGATGCTGCTCCAGAAATGCAAACAGCGTCTGTTTGGCCAAGTTGCAAGGAAGACCGAATTTGCGTGCAAGCCATTTGTACGATATGACCTGCAAAGAGCAGCTGTTGAAGTGCAAAGATCGCTTTCTGTGGTGATCAGCTGCTGTGTTCACAGGACCTCCTGCCAACGGCCGGACTTTAACAACAAATACTTTCGCGCTTGCCTTCAGATCCTCTGACAGCAGCACTTTGAGCTGCTCGTTGATGTGCTCAATGATATGCTGCTGATATGTGCTGATAGGTGAAGGCATGCTGTCTCACTTGTACCAACGTTTTAGCTCAAGCTGTGATAGATTCGCTGGCTCGATTCAAGCAAGTTGTTTTAGTCCAGAGTCGGGATCAAGCCTGCATCAACATTTGTCAAGTACATGCAAGCGAGAGAGATTACAAACGCGGTCAACGGATGTGCGATCTCTAATTTTGCCACACTGCAGTGTCAAGGCAGGACGAACGACTTGAGGCATTTCCATCTTCCTGGTCATTTTGCACACACAATGGGAGACACCTGACAGATTATGCACACATTGTGTTGGCCTTGCCGCTGCAAACGAGCTACACATGATTCCTGACTTGTCGTAATTTGCTTAGTATATGACCTCAATTCCCTTCAGTATGTGATGAGACCTGGCTGGTTAAAGTGTTGTACTTTCACACACTCTCAGAGTCTCCTCTGATGCATCACCTGTCTGTATATTGGAGATGTGTTGACCTGAATGCAGGTTAGCTGCTAGCGGAGTGTGTTGACACATGTGCATATGTACACATGCAAACAACTGTCAACTTGACCATATGCACGATTATTGGACACTTCATGGATCAGCTGGGGCCTGTGGTTCAAGATGCATTCTGATTAGTCATGGTATATGGAACAAAACACATTGTGCAGAAGGGGGTCAGAGGGCACCCAATGTGCCCGGCTCGGTCAAATGGCAATGTTCCTGAAGCGCTGCATACCGTTCTGAAAGCATAAACATAAGTCATGGTACAACAGAAGTTGATCAGGATTTGGAGCCTGCATGCTACATTGGGTCCATATGGTGGCTGACAAGGTCAGGCAATGGCTGCTTGCTGCATGTCTAGGCCAAACTCTGCAATGTTTGCCAAGAAGGTCTGAGGCTTCTGTGTATCAGGGTCAATAGTGTCAACCTTCATCATCTCAAACTCGCCTTTCATGTTGCCTATGGGTGTAGACAGCGGACAAGCTGATGTGTACTCGTAAGACTTCCCAGGTTCCAAGATAGGCGTTTCTCCCACAACTCCTGGCCCCCTGCACTAACATTGGTGAGGATGAAACAAAGCTGAGCAGCCAGGACAGTGCACACAAGGATGCATCATGTGACACTCTACCAGAGGTCATACACTGCACCATCTTGTGCATTGACAATGCATATAGGAAGCAGGCAACAAGTGGGCAGCAATTGTATTTCTCAAAAAGGAAGCACAGTGCATAGAATGACAGTGCTTGGGTTTCTGCACAGAGCGGAGACACAGTCAGTAGATTTTGTACTTCTGCTCAGAGTGGAACCACAAGGCATCCTTTGTGCATAACTGTCAAGTTTGCCAGCATCATCAATGATGATCAATGATGATCATGACCAAGAGGCAAATTTGGCTGCTTACCGGACTTCCTGCTTCTGCCCTTCTGCGTTGTGGATGACCCAGTGACGGCTCAGCAGCTGCACTGTTTGCTCACAGCATGGAGCACACCTCATGCAATCTGGCTACCATAAGCTCTGCAAAACCAGGGTGGGTCTGAGCCACTGCCACAGCCACTTCAGCATACGGGAAACAGGACGGCTGGTTCAGCGAGATCTGCACAGCACAAATAATATTTTTATTGACTATCATCACCATGTCAGGCATTGTGATTTTATGCAGAGACCTTGTGAAAATTGACAGTGGGAATGCTTGCTGGGCAGCAGATCATCTCATCCGCCAGATGTTAGTATATCGCAACACTCTGGGCAGTGTGATTTGTTGTGATGCTCCGCCTGTAAGTGTCTGTGCAGATTTATGTGGAGTGATGCTAGGCAGTGTCATGGAGTGGTCCAAAGTTACATGCAATCATGTGTATTTCTCATCGTGTTTCAGGAGTAATGATCCATTAGGGTGAAGAGCAATGGGGCCATGCAAAACATCGCAAGAGAGAGCACAAAATCTTTGGAACGCAGCTGCAGAACCATATGACACAGAATAAGAGCAGGTAGCAGGGTGAGAGTGTGTACATGACTACCTGATTCTCACACTGAAACAGGAAGCGTTTAGCCAGCTGCAGGTATGCATACACCCTCTGCACTTCAGAAAGTTGGTTGAACATGGCGACAATGGTGTTTGCTTTGCTCTTGACCTGCAAGAAAGCCTTTTCTGTTTCTGTTTGGGTTTTTTGGTGTTCTTGTGTGTCAGCCATGTTGAGGCACATGTCCCGCCAAGACCCGCATGGTGACTGATGCTGTACACACAAGCTGTGGCAGCATTGCACTGCATGTGGCAGCCAATGTTTATGGCAGGAAGACCTTGCATACTCAGACTCACATCAGCAATGCAGCAGATAGACCCCATATTTGACATTCACAGCTGCACACAGCATGAGCTTTTGCAAGATGTGCAGCATGATGCTCTCTGCAATCACTTGGTGTTGCCCTAGAGCAGGGCAATGCTTGTCATGACGGCACTTTTGACAGCCTGGCTTACATTGTATTGGGTGCCAGAGATCTGCTGCGTGACCTTTGTCAGCTGCTTGTCAATGTCTCGCCGCTCCTTCTTGTGCTCATCGCTTGCAACATACTCCCTGACAGCAGCCTACACGCATCAGAAGCTTTAGAAAGCAGCAGCGCATATGCAAATGCATAGTTAGTGACAAGCCGTAAATGTAACAAAGCCAAGTCCAATATGGCCAATAAAGGCATAGCCTGACAGCCTTCACGGCTTGATGGGAGAACTTTGGTATGCATTGCAGCAGCAAGACAGGAACATGTTCAAGACAACAGGCCTTGGATTTGCTAAGTGGCAATTTAAACTGGTGGTGTATACAGCGTACGTACAGCGCAACAAACAAAGGTCACCTGTGCTTCTTGAAGCTTTGCTCTGTAGTGTGCCTCATGCTCAGCAGCTGAGTCAGCAATCCTCAGCATCCTGGAGGGGTCAGCATCGCCACCACTATCAGCAGCAGCAGCTATTGCTGATCCATTCTGAGGTGGCTGTGCCGGCTGCTGAGGCGCCTGTAGGCCAGGCTGTTGGATCTGTGCCAACTGGGTTGACTGCTGAAGCTGTGAGCTTTCTGCCTGTGCCTGCTGCTGCTGCTGAGCCTGCAAGTCAGGAGACCTGAAAGCTGTCAGGCAACATGACAGAAAGCTCGTGGTGCAGCAACAAACTCCCATCACAAGCCTGTCTTCACCAGAAGTTACAAAGTGTGCAAAATGCACCTACAAAGCAGTATGAGTTTGGGAAGTGTAAACAGCTTGTGACCTGGGCCAGTCGCTGAAGGCATGATGGGCAGCTTCCTTGTGTGACTGATCAGCAGACGCAAGCACTGGGCATGTTGTAAGCTCTTGTAGCCAACATGCATAAGAGAGCACACTGAAACTACCTGCTGCTGCTGAAGCTGTTGCTGCTCTCGTTGCTGCTGCTCCCTTTCTTGCTGCTCCCTTTGCTGCTGCTCCCGCTGCTGTTGCGCTCGCTGTTGCTCTTCACGCTGTTGTTCTGCGCGCTGCTGCTGTTCCCTTTGCTGCTGTTGTCTCTGCAGCTGCTGGTTATGGGCTTCCAGTTGCCGTTGTCTCTCTTGCTCCTGTACCACAACCAATGTGAGGCCTTATGCCATGACACCAGGGTCAACAAGTAATGCAGCATAGCCAAAGTGACTGAGCTAAAACATCATATTGCACAACATTCACTTTTTGTGTCTTGACACAACACATATCCCATACAGTATCATTCAAAGGCACAGGAGATAGGAGGTAGACCTGCAGATTGTCATAAAATTGGCCCAACCCAACAGCCATGTGCAGCTACCACAAAGCAAGCTCACAACACTGTTTCTGCATGAAGGCTCGCACACAGACGCCGCACTAGTGCGCGTGCATATGTTGATGCAGCATTTTGCAAGTGACTTGACCACCCCACAATTGCATTGACTTGCTATGAGCAGAGAGCATTTGTGTATCCATGTCATCACAGCAACAGCTGCGCCCCAAAGCATTGGCGTACTCCGGGGTTGATCAACATACCTGTGTCTGCACCTGAAGCTGTCTGTCAGCCTTTGTGCTGTGCTCTTGACGCAATACTTGCAAGTGCTGGTCCCGCTGCTGCTCCACTCTTGCCTGAAGCTCGTGCTCCTCAGATGTCAACTGCACCTGAGTGGCAATGGTGTACCCCTTAGAGCAGCAACATCTTGTTGGCTCAACTATATGCAAGGCCAAGATTACAAATTTGAATGTACAAGTCAGAATTTATGCACAGCCATACAGAGGCACTTTGCTGACTGAGCAATACCTGCCTTTGTGTCAGATCCTCCCTGATTCTATACAGCTGACTGAGCTCTCTGTCCTGAACCTGATCAACCTTAGCATGAAACCTGCCCATGCTGCGTTGAGTCTTGGCCTGCCAAGCATAGCTAACTTGTTGGTTTCAGTACGGCAAGCTTCCTCTACTTACCAGATAAAAGCTTGCACAGTCATCACCTTGTGCAGGTGAGCAAGTTGATATTCAGCTTCAGAAGCAATGCGGTGGACATTACTCCGGTGCGGGGAGGCAGATGCAGGTGAGGTTGGCGTGAAGCCTGGTTTTTGATTGTCGGTGTCATCCTCTAAGCCTCCCAAAAGCAGTCCTAGGGAGGTCCGGGAAGAAGGCAGCTCATCCTCTTCATCGGAGATTACGGTTGCCCACTCTAACCTTCTGGCCTCTTGCAAGTTGAGAGTTGCAGCGCTGACGCACATCCGCTCAAGCACAGATCATTGATCCTCGTGTACCTGACCTCGATAAAACATAGACATCTAAGGCAGTCACGGCAAGCTTTTTGGCATCAGTGGCTTTGCTGTAAGGCTCAGAGTTCATGGCTCTGCTCCAGCAACCTGGGATCAGCGTTGAAGTCTGCAGTGAAGCCTCGCTGCACCGAAACCAGGGCCTGAAGCTGCCCTTACTTTGGAAGATCCGACGATGCCATCTTCTCCACACTGAGTTCAGAGGATTTGGGGTTCATCGAGTCTGTGGTGCTGAGGCGTCACTGCATGCGGACCGGTGTATTGGCACCACTCATGCAGAAAGACACCATGCAACACCAGTCACTGCTCGGCCTGTGCAAAACCGTAAGATGAATCTCAGCCGTACCAGGCTGCATCGTAGAAACCAAGACTGATGCCAGATCGGCTTGACCGTCTAGAGCGCCGCGTTGACCAACTGAGCCTGTTAGTCTGCCAGCTTCTGCAGGAATCTCCTGGGCGTGCCTGGTCCGTAAGCGCAGGTTCGTTTCCAGAGGGTAAGCTTCCACCAGGCAGCCGCGTGATGAAGCCGCTGCAACAACACTGCATAAGTCACGAGACCAAAATCTTGCTGCCAGAGCCGGTCTCGTTTTGGGAAGCCTGGGACCTGATAGGCTCACAGCCACACGGTATCAACGAATCTATCTTGAAATGGGAAATGGACTGGTTCCTAAACGGCAAACCAGAAGGCAAGTTCAGAGGTTTCGTGACAGACCTCCATGGTGTCTTCAAGGAAGACGAGATTCCATCAGCAGTGGTCCCCCGATTTGAGTGTGGACCATATCACAATGTCAAGCAGGATGTTGTTTATGAATTCTGCATTGTCTCACAGATCAGGGATGGCTCACCTTGCAGCCATTTGTTGTCTATCAAGCTGGGTGTGAGCCAGCGACCTGATGGTTAACAGCCATCTGCTGTATCACGTGGTACAGCAAGCTATTGATGATACGTATCATCAGATTTTGCATAATGCAGATGTCCTGCGCGCCTGGCATGTTGCAGTGCATGCATCATCAAGCTTGGTTACACACCAATCAAGCATGGTTGGGCATGCCTGTGCGAGTGAGGAAATCAACGGCTTTGATGCATGTTGTAGCCATATTGGGTGCTGCATACAGTCCTTTTTGTGCATTAGGCCATTACTGAGTCATCCAGCTTTGCTATCTCTGGAGATAGTAGATCTCACATTGTACTAAAACTAATACCTCATGCTCAGAGCAGACCCTGATCAAGCACCTGCATAGCATTTGCAGCAATGGCAATACTGTGCTTATTTGACTACTGTCTCATAAACACTACATTTGTACTTTCTGGTCCATAAAATACAGTCTACTTAAACAACTTTCGGTATTGTAGCCGATTCAGACATCTTTGATACAGATCACGGTCACATCGATGTGTTGCCATAATAAGGCCAATGTGTCAAAATTTATGAGACAACAAAGACCTTGCAGTGCACAGTGACCTCACAGCTCTGTCTGATTGGCTTTGCGTGCTTGTTGTGCCAGGCCTTGCTGCCTGGAACAAGGTATTTGCAATCACGCACATAGAGTCAACCATTCTGCGTGATCTACATTGCGCGTAAACGCTTGCAGAGCTGGAACTCCAGCAACCAGTGTATTCTGAAAGCCTGGTGCACAAACAGCACACCAAAATGGCATACACATGAAGCACATAGCGTCATCTAAATTGCATGCATCATATCAACAACTGTCTTGTCAAAGGCTTTGCAAGCCTGGATCTGTGCTTGTAATTCCATCTTTACTTCGCCACATGTGCCTCAAGCACAGTGCTTGTACAAGCACATGTACATGCACATGTGAGCAAATGCCACAGTTGGATATTTCCATGAGCACCTTAGACCTGCCCTATGATTTGTTGCATTCACTCTGGGCCAGCCTGCTCTATCTTGATGCATGTCGCTCTTGACCTGGCTGCAGCTTGACTGCCCTCTTGCTTGAGAAGGATGCCTCCTTGTGTGTTGCACAGCAACAACAATCTTTGCAAAATCCCAGGGAACAGCCTCAACTTGACAATGTTCCCATCCTGAGGAAAATAGTCCTTGCTGAGGCTAGTCATGTGTCTTAGAACGAAATCTTCCTCGTAACAAAAGCAGATGATGTGGAAAGTTGCTGCATTGTACAGACTGTGGAAGGGATGCTGACAACAGCATCATGACCTCAAGGGCGGTGAGACCAGAATGACACCATCCCCTCTTACAAACAGGTAGGGGACCATGCGCTTGTTTGTCTGCAGCACAACCTGACACTGAGTTGGGAGCTGCATTAAGTTCCCACAACATTGCATGTGAACAAAGAAGCCTGCCTTGACAATCTCTTCATAAGTTTCATCGTCAATCTCAATAGAAGTTATAGTTTCCTCGACATCCCCCAAGATCATGTTTAAATGTTGATCGTACGCCTGCAGGCAATCGTTGCTCAAGTGTCACATACATCACATACAGGGCACAGCAACGTACGAGTGCAGCTAGAGTGGGGCTCACATGCAGCCTGCCCTTGATCTCTCTGTCGTGCCGGAGTTTGACGTAAATCTTTTCATCTAGACTCAAGCGTATGAGATCCAGAGGCTCTTTGACTGTTGCATCCTCTTCCGTCATGCTTTTACTGGGCTCGTTCAAGGTCTGCCCACTAAACGTGGTTTGCACAAGTCAAAGGTCAGAATCTCACGTGTACTGCGAGCACTGGGACACACAAGATGGTAGAAACAACAGCACAACTAAGCTTGGTATCGACTGTTGTAGGGTCAGTGTTGCCTGAAGCCTGCTTGCAATGCTGTTTAAGCTGCCTTGGCAGGCATTGCTGCAGAAGGCTTTTCGCTGGAGCCCCATTTGCAGGGGCCCTTTGAGAGCGAAAGCCCTTGCACATACCCAGGATCTTGCTAAGATAAGGGTAAATTGACATCCGGAAAAGGAATTTGAGGCATCAAGTACTGATTTAAACTACTAGGGGAGGAGCAAATTGCGCAAAATCTGGATTCGCCCAACCTGAAACATGTCGTTCAAGCAATAAGCTCGACACCTCAGCTCGCATACGCACATCGATCGATATAGCTTTTCGGAGAACTCTGCACTTGAGAACAATGGCCTGCTCAATGAAGACGTCAATTGCCGGAACCAGATTGGCTACACCAGCCAAGTTGCAGACAAGGACACGCGCAGCAACACCAGTCGCTGCCTCCCTTCGTCAGGATGTCGCTCGCGTCGCCAAGGGTGCCGGACTTGGACTTGCCTCACTAGGACTTGCTTTGGCCGCAAACGCCGCCAACGTCAAGTTGGGTGCTGAGGGAGGTGGACTTGCATTCGACCCCTCCACTGTCACCATCAAGGCTGGCGAGAGCGTGACCTGGACCAACAACGTGGGCTTCCCCCACAACGTCGTCTTCGACGAGGATGACATCCCAGTAAGTGAATACAAACGACCTGCAGAAACCTCCCTTTCAGGTCGATCACTCACCGGGGATCTCTCAGCTGACTTGATTTCCTCACCTTTGCAGGAGGGCGTGGATGCAAAACAGCCTGTCCCACGAGGACTACCTAAACTCACCAGGACAGAAGGTCTCATCCAAGTTTTCAAAGCCAGGCACATACGGATACTACTGTGAGCCTCACCAAGGAGCTGGCATGGTTGGCAAGGTTGTTGTCCAATAGACAACATTTCATGCTGAGCCATCCAGTACACCCACACACGCTTTTTTTTTGAGCTGCAATGCAGCTGATTCTTCCATAAACTAATGACCAGTGATTTTGAGAACATGCGCTGTCTTGTGCGTCAGTTTTGTTTGAACACTGAGTAAATGACACCTTGCAGTTGAGGTGATCATGCTGCTACTTTCTGGGATCAATACTGGCATTCTGTTGGCACAAGTCTGTAAGATACTGTGTCTAAACTACTTGTCTTAACATGTCTACATTCAGTCCTGTACTTTACATTGCTCAGATTGGCATTCCACTATCATTAGCAAACTTACGGCAAAAGTGGTTATGACTGACTTGTTTCTCTTGTGTGCAAAACATGCACTTGGCCGATATTGATAACCAGACTATGACTGACTTGTTTGTTTTTGGTGCACAAAATGCACTTTGCCGGTATTGATAACGTGTGCACTATTCGAATGCCACTATTCGTAATTGCAGTAGACCTCAAACCCTCGTGCCTCACTACAATGCCATATTCAAATGCCTTCTTACGTTGTCTTACTAAGGTTGCCAAGGTCAGAATACATATGCAAAACGGTGTTGGTTATTGATAACAACAAGGCTCAAGGGTACTCACAAGATCTCACAAACACACACTGCACGTGTGTCTGGCATAAGTGATCAGTAAGTCTTTTTTATGGCGGGGCAAGATTTGATGCCTGGCAAATGATGTACATTTCACCAAGGTGGTCAAACTGATACACTTGACGAGAGCCAGCCATTTGCTCCATCTGACACACAGCAACTGTCCAAGCTGTTGCTGCCACCTTGATTGCTGCAGCTGTGGACGGTTCTGTGCACACTGATGCAATTTGGTTGTGCAATGCACAGAATGTGGGGCAAGTCTGTATACAATGAAAACCAAGTGACATGGGTTGGGGCCATAATGCCTGAAGCACTTTTGATCACAGCTGTGCATGCTAATGCCGCTGTCAGCTTGCCAACCCGATTAGCTTTCTACGCAACCTGTTGGTTAACTAGTTCCAGTCCGTCTACAGCTCTTGTGCCTGTTGCCCAAACATCGTGGCAAATTGCATGCCTGACTCCATTACAGGGATCACCATGGAGTACGGACACTGCAAAACAGAGGCCTTAGCGCGAGCAGAAGGTCGTATGGCTTCATAGTAATATGCTGCAACAGTCAACAGTGAGTGTTGCTGTAGAGCTGGCTAATTGCCAGAGTTACCTTTTTAGAAAATCCACTGTGGTTGCGTTTCTTCTCTTTGTGCATGCATTGAACAAAGGCTGCGTGGCACTTGTTGGCAAGCATGCCACTCCGCTCAACGCAGTCATCATGGGTCTTGCAACATGCATCCAAACCATCACAGGGTGCTTCCCCTGCAGGTGGGGATCAACATTGCTCTTGTCACAATCATCAGTAGAGTGGTGTAATGCTGTGCACACATTGGCTTGTGTGACAGAACCTGATCAAGGCGTGCTATGCAAGCTCACCTGGACAGCCCCCATGCCCTACACCACAGAACTTGCCATAGTGCAGTTTGAAGTCTGTGCAGGCCTCTTCATGGCAGGTCCTGGCACAGGGTGGTGCTTGGTAACCCCCCTGCACCGCCACAAAGTTTGGGTGGCAAGCAGAGTTCAAGCAAAAAACACCACCAGCTTGAAGAGCAGACAATTCTTTGCAGTAAAAGTAGGTTGTAGTAGCAATATTGTCACGCATTTACTTTCCTGAAGCTATAATTACTTTCAGTTTCTGCTTGCTGCCTGGCTTGTTCCCAGTGACTGGTTTGCCAGCTGCATTTACCGCCTCAGATAGTACAAAGAGGTAAAGAGCGACAAGTAGGTATCGCATCTGCATATTGTCAAGCTGTTATGCCGTTTAGAGCAGAAGTGGCTCGATCGAATGAGCATGCATGCCACCTTCAGCATGCAAGACTATTGAAGGCAAAACTGCCTTGAGCCAACCGCCGAGTCGGCCCTGTCGCATGCCACAGCATGGCGCAGCTGTACTGAGGCCGCAGGGGTTGACTGCAGGTGTGGTTTGTTGCGGTCAACGCAGGGCGGTGTATCTAACTTTCGGCATATATATATGAATGCTCCAGCTTATTATTCAATTGTGAACAATCACAGCTTCCTACCACAAACTAAGCGCGAGACTGATAGCAGGGTACGTATGGTACGTCAGATGCCGCGGCCGATGTTTGTCATTGGCAAAAAGCACATTGTGTACTAGACTGTCCGGCAACTCCCTAAGCTCCCAAGAATATGGGGATCTTCAGGAAGGCAGCGCATAAACTGCACATCAAAGGCTCTTCTGGCAGGCACAGCAGCACCGGACACTTGAAGCACGACTACGAAAGCGAGCCAGTGACTGAGGAGGAAGCTGCAGTGCCGAAGGACGATGCAAACGGCAATGCTGATCCCAATCACCTCCCCACAGCAGCGCAAGCGCAGGTTCAAGACGCCCAACGGCCAGAAGCGCAGGACAAAAGCAAGGTTGGACCAGCACGCCTGGACTTAGAGCACGCTCCAAAAGCTCCGCCCTGGGCAAAGAAGGGCTTGGATAGCAACACCACTTACACCCTGCACGGTTCTGGTGACCCATCAGCAGCTGATCAGCAGCAGCCCGCAGAAGCTCAGGCAAATGGATATCCAGCAGGGAATCAAGCATCAATGCAACAAGCACAGAAGAATCAGAGGGCTGCTGCAGTGATCCCTGACGGCGCTACCAAGCAGTCTCTGGCAAAGCAGTCTGGTGGTACTTTGCTGCAGCCAGGCTTCATTGGGAAGATCCTGCTGCTAGTCTGGGTTTTTCTTACCCTGATTTATATTCAGCTGTTCAAGATCAGCTTGCTGGGAATGATTCTGCCATTCTTACTGATGGGGATGCCAACTGGATTGGGTCTGAGCTGGCTCTTCTTCTACCAGCTGGGTGCAAAGAAAAAGATCTCTGCTCAGGTGAGCTGTAGCTGCTGCTTGGGCTATGTGTTTGGACATTGCTCCAAGTTGGTCTGCTGACATGCAAGTGTACAGTCACAGTTTGCTGTTAGACGCTGTTGCTGATAAAGTGTCTGTTCATACAGCTAAACATCACACCTGGGCAGAAGGGGCTTGTTAAGCTGACTGGAGATGTGCCCTCCTGGATCAACTTCCAAGACAGGGAGAAGGTCAAGGTAATGGCTGCAGCAGGTTGCCTTGCTGTGAATCAGCTGTGATTGCTCCATACAATTATCCAGTGCGTCTGACTTGCTACTGATTGCTGTCTGCACAGTTCGCCCCTCACTGCTTTTGGTAACAGTTGAGCCCTGAGAAGGCTCTCACATCCAGACGTCCAAAAAGTGCTTGAAAGCTTTGTGTATATGCTGCAGTGGCTCAATAGGATCCTGACAGAGTTGTGGCCATACTATGACAAGGCAGCCGCTGCTATGATCAAGGTGACAACTGCCTGACACACACCGGCATGGTCAGCACTGCTTGCTTTGCAAGTTTTTGCTTGGCACTGCAAGACAATGACCTTGCTGTCCTGCATGTGTCAAGACCCATGCAGGACGTCAGCTACAACATGCACAGTGCATTGCAGACTGTCACACTGGCACATGCATGCAGCCAATATGTGTTTGTGAGGCCTTCACCATGAGTGAACCTGCTCTGGTCATGTGCACCTCATCCTAATATTGGGTTCCTTGCTTGTGCGTTGATGAAGGGTGTCAACCTGAAGAATTGCTGACAACTGGCCATATGTGCCTTCAGGAAACAGTGGAGCCTTTGATGGAGCAGTACAAACCGCCAGGTCTGATCAAGAAGATTTACTTCAAGAACTTGTCCTTTGGAGATGCTCCTTTCAAGATTGAGAACGCATGGGTTGAAGATGAGGGCGAGAAGCATGTTTTACTGGAGGCGAGTCCAGCGTCTTGGCTTCATTGCATTCTCATCAGCCATCTCTTGCCTTGTATGTATGTGCGTGATGTCCATTCTGTGCATGAGCTCATTTCAGGCTCAACCCATAGTGCTGGCAGGGCAACTTCATGCTGCATACATGGTGTGACATGTTGCGCAGGACTGTTACTGTACTGCTGCTGCTGCTGTCCAAGCCCAGCTGTCAGAATTTCAAGTGATGCTACCAACACTATTGTGTCCAGGGTCTGTTGCAGTCCTACCCATATGTCCCTGGTTCACTTGCTGGGACACATACTAATGGTGTGTCATGGCCTGTAGGTTGCATTGAGATGGGCAGGTGATGCCAACATTGCTATTGCTATTGAGCTGCCTGCTGGTGGGGAGGCCACTCGCATAGTGCCCAAGATATCAGACCTGCACATCCAGGCTGTTGCTCGTGTCATGCTTGCTCCGCTTGTTGGAGAGATTCCTGGCTTTGGAGCTGCTGTTATTGCACTGAGGTACTCAAACAACTTGTTTCCACTCATTTTTGCTTAATCTTTGCTTAATCTTGAAAAGTCGGATGTTTTGCACCAGAATCTTGCTGTTGCCACAGGCTGTGACTGTTCCTGAACACAACAGTATGTATCGACAACATACCTTCCTGCTGTGCAAACTTTCTTCATCTGGTTATGTTGAGACCACTGCAAAGGGTGCTGATGCTTTTATGCCACATCGCAAAGCTATTGTGCACACGCTAGCAGTAGACTAGTCCTGTCAATACAAGCAGCAGCTACACCTACGCTTTGCATGTTGGCACTTGTGGTGCACACAACAGCAGGCCACAACAACAGTGCCCATAGAGTATGTAACTTTGCCTTGGTGTTTTGCAGGAAACCGCCACAGATCAAGTTCAAGCTGGACTTTGGCAAAGCTTTGGGCAGCGCCTACACAGCCAAGGCAGTACGCCTCTGGCTGGACCCCTTCCTCAGGGAAACCCTTGCTGACCTGATTGTGTGGCCTAACCGTATTGTGGTCCCCATCCTGCCTGAGGAGGTGACTGGCCCGCTTGATGACCTCATGCTCAGGTCTGTTCTCCGTCAGGAATGCTACTTCGCAGAGACCTCTGCCTGCATGATCCTCCGTTTGGGTGGTCACAGCTCATGTGGTCAGCTTCATGTCCTTACTTGCAGTATTGCTAGGATGATGCACGTCTGCCAGTGAGCACTGCTTGTACATCCTGTGAGCTGCGCTTTGCAGTGCGTGTTTATGTACTGCTGGACGGCAGGTCAGGTTTGCTCTTGACAGCAGTGCTTCACACTGTCAGGCATCAGATCTTGTGTTGTGATTGTGCCTGTCAACATGGTGGCACTGCACATGTTTCCAGCTGCTGATGCACAGCTGACCAGTCTGATGTACTGCTCTCATTGCCCTCTTGTGAAGGCTTCATTGGAGCTAAGTTATGTGTAAGTTGTGACGGCGAGGTGTTGCACATCTGCTTCATTTGCATTTTGCTTATTGCAGGCACAAGGGTGTGTTGCAAGTGTGGGTGCTGGAGGCAAAAGATCTACATAAACAGGATATTGGCGGCAAGGCAGATCCTTTTGTGCAGCTTCAGACAAGGGTCCAAGATCTAGAAAAGACGGTATGTCCTGCTGAGCTGTCTTTGTTATGTGTCCAAATTCTGTGCATGTCCTTGCATTCTACTGCACAATTTGACAAGCTGACAATTGGGTTCACCTTGCTACCAGTGTTGCAGTGATACAGCAAGTGTAAAGCTGGGTCTGGGTTATACTTGCGCAGACAGCAGGTGCTCCACACAAGGCTGGGGTGAGAGGAGCAAAGGCACCTGACACTTGTAGTGACTATTGCCTGATAAGCTCACACAGGCTTTGTGTGTACATGCTGAAGTGTGCTTGAGCGCTGTTGAATAGCAACTCTGTATGATGACAACAAAAAGCGCAGAGAGACTGCTGCATTTGCATGACTGCACTTGCTCATTCACATGGAGTATTCACTCCGGCAAGCACGCCTTTTGCACTTCAACAAGGTACATGTAGCAGTGTAGTTACAAATGTGCAAGGCTGAGTCTCATGTGACCACAGGAGCACAAGAAGAACACCCTGACTCCGGTGTGGAATGAGCGCAAGTGGCTCATGGTCCAGGAGCCTCAAACTCAGGACCTCAGGGTTGAGTTGTTTGACTGGGACAGGATCAATGCCAAGGAGCTGCTAACCGTCAACCTGTTGAAGGGCTTCAAGGACACCCTGGGTTCCAAGAGACTCATGGGCAGGTCAGTCCTTGCTTCCAGATGTCACCTTTCGAGCTTAATTGGAGTTTGGAGTTGCGATTTTCGACTTCCGGCTTTGTTTTGACATCATGGCATTGCTTCTGCCACCGTAAAAGGCCATCTTGGGACAACAGCCACTGTGGTTTGGTGGGGAGAATTGCACAGACTGATGCCTCTCAGTCCGGGGTGATGCAATCAACCCTCGCTTTGTCCCCTGCACAGTATTTGCTTGCCTGGATAGCTGTTGCGACGTTGTTGGTGTTCTGAAGCATACAAGCTTGTCTGTTTGAGCAACAGCTCATCTACGGATGGCCACCGCTCTGAAAGCTGACTGCAGACAGACTGTGTAGCGGCTCCTTCAAGCTGCAGCTGCACAAGGATGTAGGCACTCTCATAAGCTTGCTACATCAGATAGTACGATAATATGCATAGTGATATGTTCAAACAAATACATATGTTCCCTACATGTGTATACATTTCCTCTGTTGCATTATTAGATGGGGAAAAGGG
>JAABUP010004805.1_pt1 | contig 21584 bp, 20 predicted proteins | sample 5559201 | NCBI WGS metagenome assembly JAABUP01 (sample SAMN10711887, study PRJNA513373) | rock metagenome | isolation source: Antarctica rocks | place: Antarctica | reverse complement strand
CAGATCCTCGGCCAACCCGCGGGAAATCTCTTCCCGGTCGGCCTTGGTCAACATCCTGCGCACGACGGGGCATCCTTCCCCACCGAACCCCAAGATCAAATGCTACGACCGCCTGAGCCCAAGCACCGCACCAGTGATCACCTGGGATAATGTCACCGGGCTATTACATTCCTCCATCCTCGAAGGATTGGTCACATCCGACGAGTTCACCGATCGCCTGTTGGGTGGGAACACCTACGTCACCGCTGTCAACGATCGACTGTGGACGTTGACCGGCAACAACCTAGCGCTGGGAGGCGACCTCGTCCGCCGGGCACTGTGGGTGACCATCGACCCGAGGGTGCCGGACCCGCACCTCCGCACCGGCTTCGCCATCCCTAACCTGCCCGACCACGTTCGCCGGAACCGAGGGGAAATTCTCCGGGCGCTGGTCATCTTGGTGGCCGCCTGGAGAGATGCGGGCTCCCCAACAGCGGAGACATCGTCGGACATCTTCGGTCGGTGGTCAGCGGTCATACGAGGCATCTTCAGCGTCGCCGAGATCCCCGGAGTCTTCGATCATGCCGACTCTGCCCAGCAGGCCGTCGGCGCCGAGGACGACGAGTGGAAGGATTTTCTCAAGGCCATCTATGGCCGTTTCGGCTCGCAGCGATGGTCGACCAAGACACTACTCTCCCAGGTCAGCCCGCCCGGAACGAACGCTCCCGTCTCCGTCCTTATCCCGTTCGACGCACTGCCCACCTTCCTGGTCGACAAAATAAAACCGACTACGGGCGTGGAGGGTATCGGGAAAAGCCTCGGGCGCGCACTAAGTTTCCGCAACGGTCGATGGGCCGGTCGGATCGTCTGCCGCTTGGCCGGCGAAGCATCGGGACAAAACCTCTGGAGGGTGGAGCGTCTGGACTCCTGACCCACGAGCGAGCATGCACCCCCCGCAGGTGGGTTTGTGGGTTCTGTGGGTTTCTTCTCCATCGATCCAAGTGAAATAAGTAGACCTAGACTCTCCAAGCCCGTGGAAAACAAACCCATGGGAACCCACAAACCCCTAGGACTGAGTTTCTTGTGGCCGTGCATGCTTGCTACGGGCGTAGATCGAGCATGACGCTAGCCCTGAGGGTTTTAGGGGTTTCAAAGGTTTTTCGTGGTCGATTCGCGGGAAGAATGACCCCCTATAGTTCTGAGAGTGTCATTCGCAGCAGTAGGGGAGAGACCCTTGAAACCCTCAAAACCCAATGTTGATCACTAAGGAAGAGACCGCTGAAACTATGTAAAGACGGCTAGAGTCGAGCTTTTACGTAGCACACAAAAGGGAAGTTGCGCAGGCATGCTCTCCAGGAAGGAAGGACTCATGACCGACACCCCCACCGGCAGCGACCTCGTACTGGCCCTCGCTCGCATAGAGACCGAAGAGACCGGCCAGCACGACCGCGAACTCCGCAGCTACCTCCGTGGTGCCGCCGACATCCTCGCCCTGGTCGAGCAGGAGCCCTCATCGGCCGGCCAGACGCTTGTCTCTAATCGTTCCCTTCAGGACGGCCTCTAGACGATCATGGGGTGACCAGGAACCCCAAGTCACTCCGTCCCGAAACACCGTCTCCATACCCCTGTCCCGGAACGTGGACATGCGCTAGGATTAGAGACATGAGCAGCCTCGGGTACACCAGGGTTTCGACCATCGACCAGCACCTCGACGCACAGACCGATGCCCTCCTCGCGGCCGGCGTCGACCTCAGCTCGATCTGGGAAGACAAGCTCTCCGGTGCTCGCGCCGACCGACCTGGACTCAACGCGTTACTCGCCTACGCTCGCGAGGGAGACGTCGTCGTCGTGTGGCGGCTCGATCGTCTCGGCCGCAGCCTGAGCCACATCGTGCAGACCGTGGCAGACCTCAGAGCCCGAGGCATTCACGTCCGGTCGATCACCGACGGGGCCGACAGCTCCACGCCCACCGGCAGGATGATGATCGGCCTCCTCGCCACCCTCGCCGAGCACGAGAGAGAGCTGATCAACGAACGTTCGGCCGTCGCTCGGAAGGCCGCCCGGGACCGAGGTAAGCACGTCGGTCGGCCGGCTGCGCTCACCCCCGACCAGGCCCGTCAGCTCCGTGCCCTCCACGATGCCGGTGAATCCGTCCCGACCCTGATGGCCACGTTCAGGATCGGCCGGGCCACCGCCTACCGAGCGCTGAAGAACAAGGAAGCTCTGGCCGCATCGTGAGCCCCTTAGATGAACTCGTCGCCCGAACCGCATGGCACGAGGCGGGGCACGCCATGGCCTACCTCATGCACAGACGCCGGTTCCGATACATAACCACACGTCCGCGCTCACCCAGCATGAGCGGCCACGTCTGCGTCCGGCCGCGACAGATCGACCCCATGGTCCGCGCGGTCATGGCTCACTGCGGACCGCAGGCGGAAGGCCGCTACCTGCTTACAGCCACCACCGCCGAAGAACTCGACGCCGACGGTTTAACCCATGATGACGTGATTACCGGGGCGTACCTCGCCGGAGGGCACGGCGACCTGGAGACCATTCGCGAGTCGCTCGCCGTCTACAACCTGCCAGCCAGCCCAGACCCGACAGAAGACATAGCCGGCACGATGATTGATCAACAGTGGCCGATCGTCGAGCGTCTGGCCGCGGCGCTTCTCGCCCACCGTTCGTTGACCTACGACCAGGCACTCACCGTCGCTCAGGTCGACACCGAGCGCGAGCACCGCGACCGCGACGAGGACCAGTCCCCGTGACCACCCCTCCGATCACGGCACCCCTCGCAGCTAGGGAGCCCGCATCTCGTCTCGCCGCCGCGCAGCGCTGGCCTCCAGGGTCCGGAGCCTGCACTGCGGAGCGCTCGCACTCTAAATCCGGAAGAGCCAGTAAACCTATCCGATGTTAGGCTGCGTTCGTGTCCGATCGTGACCCGTGGGAAGAGTGGGACGATGTGCTCGGCGGCCTGGACCCGGAGACCGATACCGAACTTTATCAAGCCGCGGTAGACCGCGCTATGACGCTGGAAATCGGGCTCGCAGCGCGATGCCATGTCGCGCTCGATCAGGTCCTCCATACAACTGTAGCCGCTCTCACCGGCACCTCGATGCCTCCCAATGCATCAACGTCCCAACTCATTGATCATATCGAAAGGGCGATCACCGAACGCCGCTTCTCGGCCCCACCACCAATGAGAAGGCACGGGAGGCACTATCGGCGTCGCGGCTGGCGAATAAGCATAGGAACCGGGTACTCCACGATCAGTGGATGGCAGTCTTTGACGACGACGGCCCAAGTCTGGAGCGCATTAGGACTGACGTACCAGGGGACAATATGAGTCCGACTCGTGAGACACTGGAGGCCATCGCATCTGTCTCACGGGAGCTGTCGGCCGCACATTTTCGCATCCTTGGAATACTGTTGTTCCTCGAGCTTAGTCGAGGACTACCTCCCTCAGAGGTGGAGGATCAGTGCAAGAACGCTTTGGCACTCATCTCTGGCATAAGCAAATCAGAGAGACTCTAGTAGAGGTTTGCCCTTATGACTTCGAAGGATGAGCGAATGAAGGATTACGAATTCTACAACGACTTCGTCCCAGCACTAGGAGGGGCGCCCGATCCAGATGGAGCGAACGTCCTCGTCGGCATCGCCTACGAGACCGCGAGGATGTTCAACGGCTTCCTGGCAAGGATCGAACGGGACGACCTGGACGCATCGCCCGTCACGGACCAACTCCTCCGAGAGGCTTACGCACTTTTGACTCTCATCCCCCCAGACCGAGAGTGGACGAAGAAGGTGCTGTTTCAAATGCGAGCTCTTCGCATACTCGTCGTCCTTTGGGTGATCGAGTCGGAAACCCTCTCGGGTGCGTCAAAGGCCTTTCAGGCACTTGTAATCTTGCAAACACATCTATGAACAGGCACGGCCTGCACTTCGGAGATGAGGTAGCCGTGGTAGGTCCAGTTCCCGGCGCGCGTGTCATCCACTCGGCCAGTATCACCATTCACCGTGAGGTGCCCTCGGCCGGGAACGCCTAAGCATTACGGACCGTCCGGCCCCGGACTAGCCTGCCCGCGCCAGCGCACCACCGGCCTCTTCCCGGCACAGAGCAGCCCCCGATGATGAGCTCCAGGGTGAGCCCACGGACGTCGAACCACGCCACCACAGCTGCCATCCCTCCTGCCCTGGCCGCAGCCCGAAGGGTGTCCAGCTCGTAGACGACGGTCGAGCTGTAGTCCCCGGGCCGCACATGGGCCAACGTCTCCGACTCCGGCTCCTCGGCTTCGGCGATCTCCTCATCGGTCAACTCCGGGTCGAGCAACGGACCCTTGATCCCCAGCTCAGCGGCCTTCTCGGCGAACCACGCACGCATCCCCGGAGGCCAGGGGCACTGCCGCAGCCGCATGTCGTTCGCCGTCTCGGACCACTCCCGGATGATCGCGAGGTCGACTGCCGCGGCCTCCTGGTCCCCCTCGGCAACGGCAACCGCGTAGGTCTCCATCACCTCGAACGGGGTCCGGTGCCGCTGACCGGCGTGCTCCCGACCGAGACCTTGGTGACTCGTCGGCGCCACTCCGTGCGCTCTGACTTTCGCCGGAACAGACGATCGTCGATGACGAACCCCGAGCGGCCACAGATCCCCGGAAGGATCGCGGAGGCCGCCGAGGTGATCGCGAAGGGCGTGAACCGGCGACGGTGGTGCCTGCCCACGCGGCCTCCACCTTGTCCAATCACGGTGGTCGTCGAACACGCCCGGGTCGGCGAAGGTCGCCGACGTACGCCCCGGCCGGCGGGTTCTCCGGCTGACCCAGGCGTAACGCGTCGGGCCTCGGGAGCGACTGACACTGGGAGGGCCCCGGGCCAGGTCGTCGCTCCGTAGGGGGAGGACGTAACCGGCCCGGGTCTTCCCTAGTCCCAGCCTGTCACGGGAGCCTCGATCGCCCCGTCAACGTCCCCGATCTTCTTCACCGCCCGCGGCATCACGTGCGGTGGCGACGTACCAGTGATCGCCGCGGAGTAGTGGTGTCAACAGCGCGGTCCAACCGGAACCCTGTTGATGATCGGACCACGGTGCACGGTGGTGATGGACTCCGTGTATCGAGGGTCAAGTCGGTGGTGGCCCGCTCTCCACCTGCGGTCCAGTTGGCGCCAGTCGGCAAATCGTGACTCTGGGGTTCGCGTAGACGAGTGTAAGGGCCTGTACCCGCTCGATTCCTTTCAGCCCGGGCTCTTGGTCGGCTGGGACAGTGGAAGTCTGGTCGGAGTTGTGCTCTGTTAAGATCCAGTGCACGCGGAGTCGCGCTGCGGCGGCTTGCACATCAGGCGCTATGTCGTACTGGTTGAGGCGCTGAGCGAGCAGTGTCGCGTCGGGGCCTATCGATGTCTGGTCGAAGTGACCGGCCACTGGATGGACCCCGTCTAGCGCGTACATCCACACCGACCCGTCCTTGCGGTCGTTCATGACCCGTTCGTCCGGCCGTACCAGCGAGCCCAAGACGCGGTAGCCCTTGACATCGAGAGGGTGGACGGTCAGATCGCCACGGGTAGTCCGACTCAAGCTGCTCTCGTTGCGTGCCAGGTAGAGGCCGTTGCTGACGCCGATGAAACCGACGAGCACTCACCGCCGGTCCGGCGGCCTTCGAGCAGTCTGCGGCGGGCTCGTGGTGACTCTGTGCCCGCGCAGGCGGTCAGACGTGCCTGGCGCGGACCCGAGGCTCGGGTGAGGGGCGGTGGTGATGACCGGTCGTCCTGCCGTGGGGGCCGATGTGCTGACCCTGGGTCTGGAGGGGCGCCGTGTGCAGAGCCGCGGCGGCGGGGGACACGGTCACCGCGTCGTCCGTCTGCGTCACGCCGTCGTCGTTGCGCGGGTAATAGGCCCCGTGGTAGTAGGAGCTCTGAGGTCCTCGGGTCGGCACGCGGTTGACGATCGTGCCCAGCACCCGCACGGCTCCCGCTTGGAGTGCCGCCACGGTCGTCTGCACCTGGGGCCTGGTGGTCTTGCCGTGGCGGACGATGAGCAGGGCGCCGTCACACAGCCGCCCCACCGCCACGGCGTCGGTCACCGGCAGCACGGGCGGAGCGTCGACGAGCACGACGGCGAATCGCCGGCCCAGCTCGTCGAGGGTCTCCTGCATGTTGCGCGACCCGAGCAACTCACTCGGGTTCGGGGGAAGGACGCCGCTGCCCAGGATCTGGAGCGTGTTCCCGCCCCACGGCTGCAACGCCGTCTCGAGTCGCACGCGCCCGGTGAGGACACTGGTCAGCCCGACGGTCCGATCGAGGCCGAAATAATCGGCCACCCTGGGTCGACGCAGATCCCCCTCGACGAGGGCCACCGAGATTCCCGCGGCTTTCAGGGCGAGCGCGAGGTTGCAGGCCGTGAGGCTCTTCCCCTCGTCGGGGACGGAGCTGGTGACGACGATGACCTTGCGGCGACTCTCCACACCGACGAATTGAAGGTTGGTGCGGATCTGACGAAAGGCCTCGGCGCGGGGGGCCTGTGGATCGGACTCCACGATCAGGGGCTTCTCGGCGGTGGCGTTGTCGAAGGCAATGGCACCGAGGCTCGGGGCCTCGACGAGCCTCTCGACCTCCTCGACGGAACTGATGCGCGTGTCGAGGACGTGTCGGGCCACGGCCGCGCCGAGGCCGACCGGCAGCCCGAGCACGGCGCCGAGGGCCAGATCGAGAGAGAGCTTGGGGGAGGTGGGTGCGGTCGGGACCTGCGCCGGCTCGAACATCTTGATCGAGACGGTCGGCGGCTTCGTCTGATCGGCCGGCTGCTCCAGGGCCGCCACCGCCCGGCCGAAGACGTCGGCGACCGCGTTGGCCATCGCGGCGGCGCGCTCGGGCCGGCGATCGGTGACGCTCGCCGTGAGCAAGACCGTGTCCGGCTGGGTGGACGCGGTCACGCGGTCGGCGAGGCTGGGGTCACCCATCTGCTGCGCGGCGGCGCGGGTGATGCGGTCACTCGTGATCATCTGCGTATACGATTTCACCCGTTCTTGCGACAGCAGGCTGCCTTGATAGGCCGCCTGGGTGGTGTCAGTGTTCGATTGCGATTGCGATGCCACGTAGAGAACGGCGCTTGAGGAGTACTCGCTCGGGGTCAGCAGCGTGACGACACCGGCCACGACAACCCCGAGAACGAGTCCCGAGACGACGAGGACCCAACGTTCGCGGATCACTTGCAGGTATTCGCGCAACGTCAACTCGCCCTACCTCCTCCGTGGACAGACCGCACGACACGATAGCCGTTGGCAAGTCCGACACGGACACACGAAAGGGTACTGCTCAGCGGCTAACGATTGCTTCCACCGCGACGACTTCACCCCCGCCAGAATTAACCGGTGCGCGGGGAGAACGATGACCGTACAGGGACGTCTGCGGGCATGGCGCCCGCGCCGCCGGTTACGGGTGGCTGCCACCACAGGCCTCGACGCCATCGCTTGGCTCCTCGGTCTTGCCGCCGCGACGTGGATGCGTTACGCCCTCGAGGGCGCCGACGTCAGTACAGGCCTCCTGCCCGAGATTGCGCTGACGGCGATCGTCGCCCAGGTGGCGCTGACCCTGGTCCTGCATCTGCACCGCGGACGGCAGACCTTCGGCAGCGCGGACGACGTGGTCGATCTCGGGACGACGACGGCCGTGGTCACGGTGCTGATCTTCCTCGTCAACGCCTTCGGTCCCGTACTGATGGTTCCGCGTTCCGTACCGGTCACCGCGGCGCTCATCGCGCTGGCCATCTCGGTGACCGGGCGGTTCGTGGTGCGGCGACATCTCGAGCGCTCCTCGCGACCGGACCACGCCTCCGCCCAACGGGTGCTCGTGTTCGGCGCCGGCCTCGGCGGGCAGCAGCTGATCCGGTCGATGCTGTCGGACGGTGCGAGCGGCTACCTACCCGTCGCCCTGCTTGACGACGACCCCGACGCCCGACGCCGCCGCGTCTGCGGGGTCTCGGTACGCGGCAGCCACCGCGACATCGAGACCATCGCGGCGCTCAGTGGGGCGACGATGATCATCGTCGCGGTCCGCGACGTCCCAAACGACGTGATGCGCGACATCGTCCACGACGCCACCCGCTGCGGGCTCTCGGTGAAGGTGCTGCCCCCACTCAGCGAGCTCTTCCGCGCCTGGGTCGGGTTCTCCGACCTGCGCGACCTCGACATCACCGACCTGCTCCGGCGCAGCCCCGTGGACACCGACGTCGCGTCGATCGCCGGCTACCTGACCGGCAAGCGCGTCCTGGTCACCGGCGCCGGCGGGTCCATCGGCTCCGAACTCTGCCGCCAGCTGGACGGCTTCGGCCCGGCCGAACTCATGATGCTCGACCGCGACGAATCGGCCCTGCACGCCGTCCAGCTCTCCATCCAGGGCCGGGCCTTGCTCGACTCGTCCGACGTCATCCTCGCCGACATCCGCGACGCCGACGCGATCGACACGATCTTTCACCAGCGCCGGCCCGACGTGGTCTTCCACGCCGCCGCGCTCAAGCACCTCCCGATGCTCGAGCAGTACCCCGACGAGGCCTGGAAGACCAACGTCGTCGGCACCCAGAACGTCCTCGACGCCGCGCACATGGTCGGGGTCGACAAGTTCGTCAACATCTCCACCGACAAGGCCGCCAACCCGACCAGCGTGCTCGGCCGCTCCAAACGCATCGGCGAGCGGCTCGTCGCGGAGGCGGCGGACATCACCGGCACGCCCTACCTCTCGGTGCGCTTCGGCAACGTGCTCGGCAGCCGCGGGTCGGTGCTCACCACGTTCACCGAGCAGCTCGCCGCCGGCGGGCCGATCACCGTCACCCACCCCGACGTCACCCGCTACTTCATGACCATCCCCGAAGCCGTCCAACTCGTCGTGCAGGCCGCCGCCGTCGGCCGACCCGGCGAAGCACTCGTCCTCGACATGGGCGAACCCGTCCGCATCCTCGACCTCGCCCACCAACTCATGGAGATCGCCGGGCAAGGCGCCCCGATCGTCTACACCGGCCTCCGCGAAGGCGAGAAACTCCACGAAGAACTCTTCGGGGAAGGCGAGATCGGGCGCCGACCGGCGCACCCACTGATCTCCCACGTCGACGTCCCGGCGCTGAGCTTCGCCCAGGCCCGCCGCCACGTCTCGCTGGTCGGAGCGAGGGCAGCGATGGTCGAGCTGCTCGCCGGTGCGCCTTCCGGGCCCTGGCTCGGCGACCTCCTCGCGTCGGGTCCGGTCGGTGGGTTGTGGGGCATCCGGTGAGCGGCGAGAACGCGCACCGGCGGATTCTGCTCTCCGCCCCCGACGTCGGGGAAACCGAGGAGATCGCCCTGGTCCGGGCCCTGCGCTCGGGCTGGGTCACCCCCCTGGGACCGGAGGTCGACGCCTTCGAGGACGAGGTCGCCGCCCGGGTCGGCGTCCGCAGCGCGGTGGCCCTGAGCTCGGGGACCGCGGCCCTGCACCTGGCCCTCGTCTCGTGGGGCGTCGGGCGGGGTGACGTCGTCGTCACCTCCTCGATGACCTTCGTGGCCACGGCGAACGCGATCGTCTACACCGGCGCGGAGCCGGTCTTCGTCGACAGCGACGCCACCGGGAACATGGATCCGCACCTGCTCGCCCGGACCCTGAAGGAGCTGCGGCGGGACGGGCGGAGGGTCGGCGCCGTCGTTCCTGTCGACGTCTTCGGCCGGTGCGCTGATTACGACGCGATCGAGACGATCGCGGCCGCGTACGGCGTCCGGATCCTCGCCGATGCCGCCGAGTCCCTCGGTGCCTCCCACCGGGGGCGGCCGGCCGGGTCGCTGGGGTGGGCGGCCGCGATCTCCTTCAACGGCAACAAGATCATGACGACGTCTGGAGGGGGGATGCTCCTCACCGACGACGAGGAGCTCGCGACACACGTCCGCCACCTGGCGACCCAGGCGCGGCTGCCCGTAGATCACTACGAGCACGCCGAGATCGGTTACAACTACCGGCTCAGCAACCTGCTCGCCGCGGTCGGGCGGGCCCAGCTCGGCCGGCTCGACGCAATGCTGCGCCGGCGACGGCGGACCCGGGACGCGTACCGGTCGGCTTTCGCGGGGGCGCCCGGTGTGGCGTTTGTCGGCGGTGCCGACGACGCCGAGGACAACTGTTGGCTCACGGCGATCACGGTCGACCCCGAGCGGGCGGGATGGAGCGCAGCCGACCTGCGACGAGCGCTCGCCGACCGCGCCATCGAGTCCCGGCGGCTATGGAAGCCCATGCACCTGCAGCCAGTGTTCGCGCACTGCGGTGCCACGGTTTCCGGAATGTCGGAGCGCCTGTTCGCGACCGGTGTCCTGCTGCCCGGGGGCTCCTCGATGACCGACGCCGACGTGGCGCGCATCGCCGACGTGGTCGGCGAGGTCGCGATCACCTACGCGTGACCCGACCAGGCGGTTCAGCTCCCCGGCTGCGTGTCATTGGGCCGGGTCCGTACGTCACGCGACGACCGTGAAACGGTACGGAACACCGGAATGAGACGGACTGCGAGGGCGGCGGCAGGGCGCAGGACGCGGCCCGCCAAGGGACGACGCCGGGGGGGCTCGCGGTAAGCCCACGCGAGGCCTGTCCAGATGTCGAGGGGACGGAAGTGCCGCTCAGCGCGGGTACGGGCGGCGCGGCCCATCGCGAGGCGTTGTTCGGGGTCCTCGAGCAGCGTCCGCAGTGCGGCGGCCAGGGCGGGGGCGTCGCGGGTAGGTACGACCGTTCCGGTGACCCCAGTCAGGACCGCATCGACTGCCCCGGTGGCATCGGTGGTCACGGCCGGGACCTCGGCGCAGGCCGCTTCGAGGACGACGTTGGGGAAACCCTCACGGCGGGTCGGCAGGGCGAGCACATCGATGGCGCGGTAGCAGTGCGCGGGATCCTCGATATGCCCGAGGACGTGCACCTGAGGCTGCTGGTCGAGGCCAGTTCCCCCGGAGCCAGTTCCCGCGGCGCGTTTTTCCTCTCGGTGGGTTCCGTCGAGGTCGCCGACGACGAGCAGGGCGGGGCCGGTCGGCATCTGCTGTTGGAGCAGTGCGTGGGCGGCGAGCAGCTCAGCCAGCCCCTTGTCAGGGTGTAGACGCCCGACGAAACCCACGACCAGTTGATCTGGCGCTATTCCCAGGTTGTGGCGCAGCCTCGTAGCAGCGGCATCGCGGTCGGGGGATGGGGCGAACCGGGCCGGGTCTACCCCGTTGCTGCTGCCGTGACCGATGACCCGGGTCCTGCCCCGGGGGACGACGCGCTGAGCGACGGCCTCGTTCCGCAGCGAGGGGCTTACGCAGATCACCAAGTGCGCGGCCCGGCAGGCTGTTCGCTCGAGCAACCACAGCAGGGCGCGGCGGCAACCTCGGGCACCTTCGAGTCGCAGGCCGCGCAGCAGGTAGACGCGCCGCGGAACGCCGGTCAGGGCGGCGGCCAGGCCCACCAGCAGCCCGGCTTTGGGGGTGCCGGCGGAGACCACGTCTGGGCGCAACCGGACCATCAGCGCGACGAGTTGCAGCAGTGCGCGGGCGTCGGCGCGCAGGTCGATGTCGCGCGGCATCGGTACTGGGTGGACAGGCACGTTTTCCCGGCGGCCGACGTCGTCGAGCGTCGGTCCGGGCGAGGACACCAGGTGGACGTCGAAGCCCTGTTCGCGACACCACCGCAGTTGCCCGGTGAGTAACGCGGCGGCGGTGGTGGGGACGGTGACCGCCACCAGCAGGCGGGGCCCATGGGGGGCGGTCATCAGAGGCCGACCGCGGCGCGCCAGGTCGGGCTCCAGGCGGCGTAGGAGTAGTCACGTTGCACGGCCTGGCGGGCGGCGGCGGCGCCGCCCGCGCGATCGGTGTCCGTGGCGTCGATCCACGCCATGAGCCCGGTCACCCACTCCTCGGTGTCGGTGACTGCGGTGGCGCCCAGCGCGGCCAGGACGGTGCGGTTGGCTCCGATCGGCGTGGCGACGATAGGTAGACCGGCGGCCGCGTACTGGAGCAGCTTGTAGGCGCATTTGCCCTGCTCGTAGAGCCCATTGACGAGCGGGCCGATCGCGATGTCGCTCTCGGCGACGGCGGCGTTGACGGCCTCGGGTGACCAGTTGACCCGCTGCACCATCGGGGTCAACCCTGCCAGATCGGCGTGGCCCGAGCTGATCACGCGCAGCACGGCTCCGGTTCGGCGGGCGACCTCGAGCAAGGCGGGTGCGGCGGAGCGCAGCTGCCCCTCGGTGCTGGGTGAGCCGATCCACAGCAGCCGTGGTGGCTGATGCAGACGGTAGATCTGCTTCACGACGTAGTCGTCGGGTTCAACGCAGCTGGGCACGACGACGACCTGGCGCGCCCACTGCGTCGCCCAATCCGCCAGACTGTGATTGCCGGCGATCACCAGGTCGGCGTCGCGCACTGCGCGCAGGCACTTGCGGGGCTTGGCGAACAGCCCGCGCAGCCTTGAGCCGCCGCGGTCCCACTGCAGGGCGTCATCGAAATCATAGACGCCGCGGGTGGCGGTGCGCAGCAGGGCGGCTTCGAGGGCCCCCCGGCTAAACGGGGATGCCTCGCGGTGCAGCAGCAGTGGAGGTCCGGGTGCCGGATCCAGGCGGCGCAGCCGCCGTTCCGCGCGCAGCACTCCCATGGGGTGCTCCGCGATGGTGGCGGGGTGATTGTCTCGGGTGCCGAGGTAGTCGAGCACCTCGGCATCGAGGTCGAGGTGGCGCAGCCAGCCGTGGACCCGTACCCGCGCGCTTGCGCCGCCCTGCCCGTAGGGCGACACGACGGTCAGGTCGGGCACGTCAACCGTCCCCCGTCGCACTCGTCCTCCCAGAGCCCCAGCATGGCGACCCGATATCGCAGCGCGGGGGACCGCGCGGCCCGCGCGGCCACGATCTGCTGGCCCTCTCGCCCGAGCCAGCGGCCGAGCACCGATCGGGGTGACGCGGTTTCGTACCGGTACCCGGGGGCGAGGGGGCCCTCGACCAGTCCGGCAGTGTCCACCGCTAGGCCCTTCTTGCGGTTGGGTGTGATCACCTCGGGGAGCAGACGTGCAAGCAGCTCGCGCAGCGGCTGTTTGTTCTGGTCGGGTGGTCGTCGGGTTTGGGCGCTCGCGGCCACCGCGCGGTCCAGGTAGGGAACCCTTACCTCCAGGCTGCTGGCCATGCTCGCGCGGTCGGTCTTCTCGAGGTAAACATCGGGAAGCCAGCGGGTCCGGTCGTAGAGCTGGGAGCGCCGAAGATTGTCGTTGTGGTGGCCCAGGGCGGCCCAGTCCAAGGTCAGCCTGGCGAGTAGATCGGCGGCTGCCCCTGGTCGCACCCTGTTCAACAGCGCCAAGTCTGCGTCGAGCAGCGCGGCGTGCCCTCGGAACCCGCCGCCGCGCAGCGCCGCCTCGACCGCCCGGGCCCACGGCGCCCCGGACCGCCGTCGCCCCCAGCGATCGGCTACCCCAGTGATCGCGGGCGCCAGGTGCGCGAGGGCGGCGGGTAACCGGCGACTGACGTTGTAACGGGCATAGCCGCCGAAGAGCTCGTCGGCGCCCTCTCCGGCCAACACCACTCTGACGTCCTGGGCCGCGCGCTCGGCCAGGTGAGTCAGGGGCAGCACGGCCGCGTCGCCCAGGGGCTCTCCGTGCACGCGCAGGAAGGTCCGCGCGCAGGCGCCCATCTCGCCCACCCGCACCGGGACCGTGGTGTGCTTGGTGCCGAGCAGACGCGCGTTGTGCTTGGCGAGGAGACTCTCGTCGCTGACCGGGGTGTCGGGGAAACTCAGGGTGAACGTCCGTATCCCGGGGACGTCTCGGCGGGCCAGGGCGGCGAGCAGAGTGCTATCGACGCCCCCGCTGAGGAAGCAGCCCACCTCCACATCGGCTACGAGGTGCGCGGCTACCGAGTCGTTGAGGGCCGCGTCGACGTCGAGCACCGATCCGGGCTCGGGTAGCGCCTGCTCGACGCACATCGCCCACGGGCCGCCCCCGGTAGGGCGTCGCCACCGGTAAAGCCGGCCGGGCAACAGCTTGGTGATCTCCCGGTACACGGTGCGGGTCGGACCGGTGTGCCCCAGGGCGAGGTATTGGCTCAGCCCCTGCTCGTCGAGTTCTGCCACCTCGTTGGAGAGCAGTAGCGGGGGCAGTTCGCTGCTCAGGGTGACCCCGCCGTCCGCATGGTGCAGCGCGTAGAGCGGCTTGATCCCGAAGGGGTCTCGAGCCGCGAGCAGCTCACGGCGCCCTGCGTGCCAGGCCGCGAAGGCCCACATGCCGCGCAGCGAACCCAGCGCGGGCCGTGGGTCGCGGGCCAGCAGGTCAGCCAAGACCTGGGTGTCCGAGCTCGCGGCGGGTCGGGGGGTGCGAGCGGCCAGCGCGCGGAAATTGTAGATCTCACCGTTGTAGACCAGCGTGGTGCTCGCGTCGGCCGAGGTGGCCGGTTGGACACCCTCGGCGCCAAGCCCGATGATCGCCAACCGGGTGTGGATCAGCAGGGGCCCGTCCTCGGGCAGGACTTGGCCTCGCCCGTCCGGCCCGCGGTGACGGAGCAGACCCAGGATCTCAGCGTGGCGCCCGCACCACATGTCGGGCGCGGTGCTCGCGAAGATGCCGCACACGGTTACTTCGCTCCTTGCCGCGCGGTGGCGGTCCGGCTGGGGTCGCGTTCGTCGCGGGCACGTGCAGACCGTTCGGCTTGCACGCAGACAACCAGAAGGAGGACCTGCATTAATGTGCTCATCTCGTTCAGACTCGAATCCTTGATCGTGTTCAGGGCGACGAGGGTGAAGAACCCGGCCAGGAGCAGGCTCGCGGGGCTGCGATGGCGACGCCAGGAACTGAAGGCGAACCCGCACGCGGCCCCGGTCAGCGCGCTGCCGGCCAACACCCAGGTCATGCCACCGTCGTGCCACAACGGGGCCAGGTAGGTCGCCAGGTTGAACGGGGTGGGGATGAGGTGGAACTGCTCAATCTTGGAGGGCGCGATGATGGAGGGGTCAAGCAAGTTCAGCACCTGCAGAACGGGACGGAAGGTCAACCCTCCACCGGTGCCGGGGGACGGGTCCGCGGTGATGGCCCCGAACGTCGGTAGCAGGCCGGTGAGGTAGTACAACGGCAGCGCCGCATCTAAGGCCGGTGAGGTGCCACCGTAGACGTGGGACAGGGCACTGTTGGAAAACGTCTTGCCCAGCGCGCTACCCACGGTGAGGAACACGACCAGGGACAGCGCGGCCGCCGCACCCCCGCCCAAGACGTGTCTGCGGGCGACGCGCGTGGGCCCGCGCAAGATGAGCAGGGTCAAGGTTGACCACACAATGGCCGTGAACACGTTGGTGCGCCCCGTGGTGGTGATCAGGGCGACGCCCGCGAGAATCGCAATCACCAGGTAGCGGTGACGCCGCCGGAAGTACCAAAGCACGGCGGCGCTCGGCACCGCGAGCTCGAAGAAGTAGAAGAAGTAGAAACCGGTCGGGACCGTGCCGCCGTTGAGCGCCAGCCGAGTGCTCAGCAGCACACCGGCGGGATCGCTGACCAGCCTGGAGAGCCCGATCTCCGCCACGAACACCACGAAGAGGACACCGCCGAGGACAACGGTGACGCACAGCAGCTGGGCCAGTGGTCGCAGTGTCGTGTTGTGCAGCCCGGCCCGATCCTCCAGGTCGTCGGACGGGCCCGTGGGCCGACAGGTGATCAGGTAGCCCAGCGTGAAACAGGCGATGCTGCCGGCCACCGCGACCTGGGCCACCAACGGCACCGCGGCGAGCTCGAGCGGGTCGAGCAGGTAAAGGCAGCCGATCAACCACCAGGCCGCGGTGAACGCAGCCAGGGGATTGACCCCTATCTTGCCGTTGTGGGCGACCCGTTGGACCCCGAGCATGGTGATGGGGAAGGCGAGGGCCACCAGCAGTGTCTCGAGCAGGCGGGTCACCGCCCCATGCCCCGCTCCGCGTCCCACCGCCGACTAGGCCCGGCCGTGAGCAACCGAGCGTGGACCGCCATGCCGGTGTAAGTGACCAGGCTCGCGCAGGCCGCTCCGACAATCCCGAAGGGGGGAATCAGGAGCAGGTCGAGCAGCAGACAGACAATCAGACCGACGGCGGGCGCCTGCGCCGCGGCGCCGATCCGGCCCGAGGCGGTGACCGCGGTGATGTTGACGTGGTAGATGGCGGTCGGGATACCGGCGACCAGCAGGATGAGCAACGGGGTCACCGCATCCGCGAATGCTGGGCCGAAAACGGTGTGCACGATGCTCGGGGCTGCGAGCAGGAAGACAACCACGACGATCATGGTGACTGCGATATTCAACCGTTTCAGCCGAAGAAGCCGCGATCGGTTGTCGTCGCGGGCGACCGTACTGAACGTGACCTGGGCGATGCTGAGGGGGACGAGCGATACGAGGTCGCCGACCGTGGCTGCCACGCTGTAGATCCCGACCGCGGCCGGCGTCGTGAGTAGGCCGAGCACCAGCCGGTCGAGCTTGAACGCCCCGGCTTGACCGAAGGTCAGCCCCAGTGCCGGCCAGGACAGCCGCAGGTGACGCCACCACGCCGTCCAAGCGAACCGGGGCCACGCGATCAGCCGTTGGGCCCGCAGGGTGATCAGCAGGTACGACAGCTGCACGGCGGTCGCCGCGACCACGATCACCAGGACCGCGTTCACGGTCAGGCCGGCGAGGACTTGCACGATGAGCAGGGCCACCAGTTGCGTCGAGGCGTAGATGACATCGGCCCGCGTCGCGGCATTGTTGTGTCCGAACGCCGCCAGCGCATCGCGCACGAAATACCCCGCGAGGTGCACGCCACTCAGCGCGACGAGCAGGGGCATGACCAGCGGGGTGACCAGGGCACCGGACGCATCGAGCACAAGGGTTCCCACGCTGGCGCACAGCGCCATATCGACAATAGCCAACACGACCGCGAACCCCAGGAAGTCGGCCATGGCCAGCCGGTCGGTCGCGGCGACGAGGCGTACCCGGGCCACGGTATTGACCCCGCACGCGGCGACAAGCAAGCAAAAGGACTCGGTCGTGGTGAACAGCACGACCACCCCTCGGCCCTCGGACCCAAGGTAGCGGCTGGTGACCAGGGCCATCAGGGCGAGCCCTAGATAACTCGCCGCGTTGTTGGCGGCGACCACGACGACGCTGTCGCGGGCCGACGCCCCAGCCCGGGCCGCAGCCGGCCCAGGAACGATGGGGTGCTTCGTCACAAGCTCATCAGGGGACCGGCACCGGTCGCCACAGCCCAGCCTGAGGGTGCAGAGGAAGGTGCCCCCCCTGCCCTCGCCACGGTCACCTCACTGGCACGGGCTCTCAGGGCAGCGGGGCCGGGGCTCTGTTCGCGAGGCCGGGACGTAAGCCTGCTTATTAGGGGTCCGGACCACCAGCACCTCGCCGGGCGTCGCCCCGGTTGCGGGCGTGGAGCGGGTCCACGACAGGGCCGGTGCCGGACGACGCTGCCGACCAGAGCTAGCGAGGTGCCCACGGCCGGCGGACTGCCTTCGCCGGTGGAGGTCGTGCTGCCCGAACCAACCCCGCCCGCCACATCCAGACTGCCATTGCCAGCGTGGTCGGGGACACCCTCCACGCGCGCCGACCCGGCATCGGTGCCGCCTTGCAGGACGCCGCTGCTCACGGTATTCGAGTGCTCGCGCGGTGTTCGCAAATAGATGCGCAGTTTCTGCACCTTTCCCTTATCGTGTCAATGTGTCGCGTTGCTCGGTGGCCCGTCGCGGCGAGCCCCGCTTGGAGCAGGACCCGCCCGGGGAACTGCCCTAGAGGTACTCGACGTGCGGCCCGGTGAGCCGGTGACGGGTGTCAAGCACCCAGAGCGCGCTCTTCTCGACCAGGTGGTAGTCCAGGTCGTCGTGGTCGGTGACCAGGACCACCCCGTCGGCAGCATCAAGCGCGTCAGACAGGTCGACGAGCTTGATCCCCGGGGGGCACCGGTGGGCTTCGACGTGGGCATCGACGACCTGGACGATGGCGCCGAGATCGCTGAGCAGCTGGATCACCCGGAGCGCCGGGGACTCGCGGACGTCGCCGGTGTTGGGCTTGTAGGCCAAGCCCAGCACCACGATGACGCTGTCACTCACTGCCTTGCGGCGACGGTTGAGCGCGACGGCGACACGGCCCACGACGTGGGCCGGCATGTGGTCGTTCACCTCGTTGGCGAGCTCAACGAAGCGGAAGCTGCGGTGCAGTCGCCGGCGCACCTGCCAGGACAGGTAGGTCGGGTCGACCGGCAGGCAATGCCCGCCAACCCCCGGCCCCGGCGTGAAACGCATGTAGCCGAACGGCTTGGTCGAGGCGGCGTCGATCGCTTCCCAGACGTCGATACCGAGGTCGTGGGCGAGAGTTGCGATCTCGTTGATCAATGCGATGTTCACGTGGCGGAACGTGTTCTCGAGCAATTTCGTCAGCTCCGCCTCCTTCGGCGCGGAGACCGGGACCGTCGTGGCGACCAGCTGCGCGTACAACGCCTCCACGGCGAGCAGGGCTCGGTGGTCGATGCCCGAGATCACCTTCGGGGTCGTCTCGAAGCTCCACTCCCGGTTGCCCGGGTCAATACGCTCGGGGCTGTATCCGACGCTGAAATCGGGGCCCGCGCGCAGTCCACTACCCTGCTCCAGCAACGGCACGAGCAGCTCTTCGGTGGTCCCGGGATAAGTCGTCGACTCCAAGACCACCAGCGCACCGCGACACAGGTGCGGGGCCAGCGCTACGGCCGCCGCCTCGACGAAACTCAGATCGGGTAGTGACTCGGTCAACGGGGTCGGGACTGTGATGAGCGCGGCGTCGAAGCCAGACGCAGCGCCGTAGTCCGTGGTGGCAGCGTAACGCCCGGTAGCGAGCGCTGCACCAAGTGCGTTGTCGGACACGTCCTCGATGTAGGACCGACCCTCTTGTAGTTCCCCGACCCGGACCGCGTCCAGATCGATACCGACGACGTGAAAGCCTACCTCCACCGCGCGTATCGCTATCGGTAACCCGACATAGCCTTGACCGATGACGACGAGTCTCTGGTCTCTCACACCGAAACCTCGTTACGCAGGACGCTCTCCATCCACCCGATGGTCTGTTTCAAGCCGGTCTCCAGGGAGACCGTTTCGACGTCAGGAATCAAGCGCCGCAGAGTCGTCGAAGCCGCTTGTGAGTGTGGAACGTCCCCGGCCCTTGGAGGTAGGTAGACCACGTCGAGGGTGCGCCCGAGGATCTCTGACAACATCGTGATCAACTCGTTCAAGGACGTGCGCCCACCGAAGGCCAAATTCACGGGCTCGTCGTGGTGGGTCCGAGCCATTGCACTGGTGAGGAGGACCTGAGCCACTGAGTCGACGAAAGTGAAATCCCGAGTCTGAGTGCCGTCGCCATGGACCACGAGGCGCTCTCGACGCAACGCGGCACTCACGAACGCCGGGATCACGGCAGCGTAGGCGTGATCCGCTGACTGCAAGGGCCCGAAAACGTTGAAGAAGCGGAAAGTGATCGACTTGAGGCCGAAACAGCTACCGTAGGCCAGAGTATATGATTCGGCGGCCAACTTGCTGACCGCATAAGGACTGACCGGCATCGGTACCATATCCTCGGACTTCGGCAATCGGGAGTTCCGTCCGTACACCGAACTCGATGAGGCCGAGATTACATGAGCTCCGAATTCACGCGCCGCCTCCAAGACCACGAGAGTCCCTCCGGCGTTCACCTGGTGAGAGGTGACGGGGTCCACAAGCGATCGCGCCACGGACGGGACAGCGGCGAGATGTACGACCGAATGCGCTCCTTTGATAGCGTCCCTCACACTGTCGGGGTCGAGCACAGACCCGATACGGAGATCGACGTCGAGACCCTTGAGGTTGAGTCTGTTCCCCGTACTGAGGTCGTCGAGGACGACCACCTCGACTCCTGCGCTGTTGAGCCGCTGCACCAAGGTCGCTCCGATGAAGCCGGCTCCGCCAGTGACACAGATCTTCATATCAGATTCTTGTCTGGCGCAGGCACATCGCACTCCTCGGTGGCCGAAGATTCCGGGCGCAGATTCTCTCGCTGCGTGGATACGGGCGGGATACCTCGGATAGGCTGTGTTGGCGCATCGGGCCGATATGGATTCGCATCCGGCCCGGCCACGACTCCGCGTGGACGGAGAAGGGCGACCGCGGTACGGAGGATGATGCGTAGATCGAGGAGCACAGATCTGTGCTCGACGTACCAGAGGTCCAGCTCGATGCGCTCCGGCCATGAGCGCGAGTTCCGTCCGTGTATTTGGGCCCACCCGGTCACTCCCGGACGGACGGACAGCCGTCCTCGTTGACGGGCATCATAGTAGTCGATCTGTTCCGGCAGAGTTGGTCGAGGGCCGACGAGTGCCATTTCCCCACGAAGCACATTAACTAGTTGTGGCAGTTCGTCGAGACTTGTGCCGCGCAGTACGCGACCTGCAGTATTCAAACGTGCGTCATCGGGCTCCCCGAAATACGACGGAGCACGCATCGTCCTGAACTTCAAGATGAAGAAGTCCGCACCCCAGCGACCCGCGCGAGTTTGTCGAAAGAGGATTGGCCGACCAAGGCAGCACAGGACGATGAGCGCCAAGAGCGCGATGAGGGGGAACAGCAGGACCAGGGCGAACGCGCCTACAGTGAAGTCGATGAGCCGTCTCATGAGTTGACCGCGTCCCCCATCGTCTATATACGTGCATTCATGCAACACCTTGGGAGCGAGCAAGCTCCCCCTACCAGATCGCCGCGATTCAGCGCCTCCTCCCCCGCGATGACCTCCGCCCCCGCACGACATCGCAGGACGCTATAGAAGACGCACGGAGACTGCCCGTGCCAACTGCGTTCTCGACCTCACGAGATGGGAACGTAACGACGTCGACGCCGCGTGTCACTCCGTGGCCATGACGAACGGTCGACGGCGAGGCGCGACTAGATGAGTTCACGCCGGGCCGTTCGTCACACGTTCGTGCGGTCTTCAGTCGTAACGCGGCCAGACAGTGATGGCTTCGGACCCGGAAATCCAGAGGATTGAGCCTCAAGCGTCGTGCCTGTAAGTGAGCTGGTCCTGTGGCTGTCACCCCTCGCAACGTCGAATCACCACTCGTTCGAGTGGACCGCGACCGGTCGGCAATGATGAAGGGCGACGGCCAGCACGTCGGCGCGGTAGGCGGGCAGTACGCGTGGTTCGGTACCAACCGTGCCGTCAAGCCGTCAAGGAGAAGTTCCTCAGTCAGTAGCCCCGCGCCCCCGTGCCGGGCAGCAGCTCTTGGGCGCGGCACCAGAAGTGAGGCGAGCCAAGCGGAGCTACAATGACGAGTGTCGAGATTCCGTAGAAGCGGAGTTGGATTGATGAGTCAATTTGTGTCCGATCCCGGCACCTGAAATCTACCAGAAGTGACTCGGGTAGCAGTTTAGGCAGAATGCCTATATTTGTCCTAGCGCATACAGTACGATGGTAGTGCCAACTAGAAGTGTTCCCAGTGCTGCTGCTGTTAGTAATGGGCGTATCATCCACCGACGTAAGCCGAAGACGCAAGCCCAGTAAAGCTTGGGCTCAGGCGGTCGTAGCATTTGATCTTGGGGTTCGGTGGGGAAGGATGCCCCGTCGTGCGCAGGATGTTGACCAAGGCCGACCGGGAAGAGATTTCCCGCGGGTTGGCCGAGGATCTGTT
>JAABUP010004803.1_pt1 | contig 21586 bp, 28 predicted proteins | sample 5559201 | NCBI WGS metagenome assembly JAABUP01 (sample SAMN10711887, study PRJNA513373) | rock metagenome | isolation source: Antarctica rocks | place: Antarctica | reverse complement strand
ACTTGTACTCCGACAAGGCCCCCTCAGAAAACAGTAGTGTACCAGTATCACAGGAGGGTCAGATGAGCGCACTGCGGCAGGCCTTCAGAACTGCAGATGAAGACGAGCGGGAGCAGCGATATCAGGCTTTGCTTGAGCAAGAGCAAGAGTGATTTTTTGTGACCAGTTTCCGCATGTTTGTGATGCTGTGGCTGTTCAGTCACGTTTATAGTGTTCGCATTAACATTAGTCTGATAGAGAGAGCATGCGAGGGTTTACGAAGTTGGTTTGACTGCTAGAAGTGGCATTGGCACTTCCTTACCTATCTACTACTACTGCCCTTGACTGTTTGCCTCTTAATTAGGTGGGTCAAAATTGCTTGCTTTGTTCGTAGCAGAGTGTAGTTGCTGCTCACTTTGAGTCTCAAGTTCTCTTACTTCTGAGCTGCGCAACTTACGGAATCTAGCGCCGAAGTCAAACTTTGCCTACAAACTGACCAGGAGCAGCACCCTGACATCGCGGGGTGAGTGCCTTGTAAATCGCGCTGACCATTCTGCATCACAAATGAAGCCTCGAGTTGATGAGGCAATCGCGGCCTTCATCAATGAGCTGGAAGCCATCCCTGATCAGCTTCTTCAGCAACCTGGTTTTAGGCTCAAGCGTCAAGTCAAAGCGCTACATCAAGTCGTCAGCGATTTAGAGGTTCCCGTAGCGTCAGTACTTGCTTTGGACCTTGAACGTGCATGCCCCTCGGTGGCCACTGCAACTCAGCAGCATGGAGCAGATAGGGTGCAAGCAGAAGAGATCGCACAATATGCTGCGATACAGTCTTACACAAAGGCAAGCCCATAGTCCCTCCGAGCAAGCTGCGCAGGCAACTTTCAGGCTGAATGCATGCGTTGCGTGTTCCTGAGACGTCATAGCAAGTCTGAGACTACCAGGTGCACCTATTCACACCTGCCTACAGTACAGGCTGGATTGGGCTTGGTTGTGAGTACTGTCGACAGGGCACACGTCGAGGCCATGTTCTTGCTGAGGGAGACAGCCGAGATGCCTGCCCAACAGGTCAGGATAACTGCCCTGCCATGTGATTGCCCAAACATCTACCCAGTGGTTCAGTTGTGCAGTCCTCTACATTTGTCTAAGATCGAATCAACCTTGTGTCTCATGCTACAGCGTGTGTTGCCTGTCTGATGAAGTCGACCTGAAGCTGTTCATGACTTGATTATGAGCAGATTGTCATGCCAAATTGCCTGGGCTGTCGCATACGTCGTCTACATCACTTTGCCTCCATTCTCGGCTGGAGCTCTACAGCAGACCCTCTGTGCCAGGACTGCACCAAGGAGTGCTGACTCAAGTAGGAAACCTATCTGACTCTGGCCCATATGCTATGCTGCTGCAGAGCAAGGTGCGCACATGCATCAACAGGCTGTTCCAAATGCACAGGACATTGCTGGCAAAGACAAAGGTACCTCCTTCTGCATCACTGACGCTTCTTGTTAGGATGCTGAATGTATAGTGACACATGCACTTTAAGGCCGTGAGCTGTTTGAAAAAATGCATGCACCAAGCTCGCCAGTCACTGTATCAATTTCTGCAATGCACACTGACAGTTTACAGGCGCTGCCAGTGTCTATCGCAAGGCCAAGTGCCCAGACAGACCCCACAGTCACTGCTGCAACACTAGTAAACAAGCAGCAAGCCTCAGCAGAAGAAAAGCAGAGGGGCCAGTTAGGAACTGAGGATGAGTATGCAGACTCAACAACAGAAGATGACAATCAGGTGCCTCAACGCCCATGCAAGCGTCATATCTGCCCTGACTCTCCTTCAATCAGCCCTGGGCTTGTGATTCAGGCCCTTGCAACCAGGCTGTAATCAACACCAGTCTTGCAGTCAAAGCCTTGCTCCTGGTCCTTGGTCATCACCTTAATCTGTCATAATCTTACTGTAGCCCTTCCAGGAACCAGAATGACTCAGCATGATCTGGACACCAGATCTGTAGAGGTCTCTTCTGTAGCCTACACAGACTTGTGCTGTCCATACTGTACAGGCTAAGTCAGCAATGACAGCCAAGCAGACTGGTGGCAGTCTTGAGCGTGTCAGGACCGCAACTGTGAACTTACGTGCCTTGACCAGGCCAGCTGTCACTGATGTGAAGCAGAAGTACCAGGTGAGCTAAGCAGGCTGCCTACCAGCAGGGTGGAGTCAGACAATGTATGTCAGCAGCATGTTTGTGCAGCGCTGTTGTATAAGACAAGCCTTCAGATGGCAAGCTTGTTCGCTTGCTGCGGTTGCTGCAACAGCTGTGGCTAGATCTCTGAGACCAGCAATGATTTGCCCTCAAACAGGTTGTCAGATATATTGTTGCAGCGTGCACCACGTACTTGACACAGGTATTTTCTGATCATATCAGCAGCAGCATAGACATATGGGTGACTAGTCATGGGTATGCAAGCTATTTACATGCCCATAGACGCGAGTCACATGCAAGCTTATGGCATCTGCATGGTGCTGCAGCACCATAGCGTAAACCAAGACAATATGCATGATCAGTTCCCCAGCATGCATGCAGGCTAAGCTGCATGCCAGCGAGAGGCTGCTGCAAGATCTCATTGGCAGCCAGCAGGAGCGCAACAAGACATATGAGGACGTGATCAAGGTGAAACAGTTCAAGGCTGTTTGCATGTAGCTGTTGGGTTCCATTGTTGGGTCACAACTGATTGACCCCAAAAAGCTGTCATGGTGCATCTGTGCTGAAGCCCACAGTATGACTTAACATACTGCGTTGATTCATTGTGCACCAGCCCAGCTACATTTGACTTGCTGCCGGGCAGGAAAGTAAAGGTCATGTGATAGCGGTCATAACAAGACACATGATGCTACAATTTGCCCCACTCAGAGCTGTGTTGCTTTGATGCATTTAGCATGACCAGCAGGAGAAATCACTGACCTGCACAAGCAGCTGAGGTGATGACAAGGTGCTCAGGCGTCAGTTTCACAGATAATCGGCTTCATACAAGTATTCTGAGCAGTCTTAACCCATGTGTGCCTGCAGAGAGCTTTGGACACTTCAGCCCAGTCGCACAAACGTGCACTTCAGTTAGAGCGCGCCTGCAATGCTAGAGACGGATTCACAGCTCACCAGCAAGCAGCTCTAAAGAGCAAAGACCATGCCACCAATGACATGCAGAGCACCATTGCTCGACTGACACATAATGCCACAGACCAAGAGAGGATCATTGCTGAGCAGCAGGCAACTATAGCTGCCCTGCAGGTCCACATCACCAAGCTGGTGTGTCATGAACATAGCGACAAACACAAGAGTCACCAGCAAGGCTCACAGGTTGGTATCCTCACCACTCAGCATCCCTCTCAGTTCCTGATGTTACCCATCTTGCTGCCATGTGCTTATGTCCTCCTGTACACTCACATACCTGGGATTTCACAAGCTTGCTTGGGTGGGTCATAAGCATAGCCAGCCCATAGCATGCGATACAACATGCAGCAGAGGCACTCACTCCTTGCAAACGCAATTGTCAAGTCTTACTCACTGCTTGCACAGTGCTCCCATTGCACCCCTGAGGACACAAAGTTTTCAACATTTGTGCCAGGCTGCATGTGGACTGTTCAAGCTGCATGGACAGCCTTCATGCATGCCAGTGCATCAACATGTGCAATGTCTGGGCTCACCATGACTAAACAGCTGCAAGCTGCCTCATACTATTGTGATGTATGTGTTTGCAAACATATGGAGTATCTCCTGCATGTTGCGCCGCATGCATGCCATCCAGCAAGCATTGTACAAATGGTGAAAAGCGTTTTTGGAGTTCAGGGCACAGTATGACACCTGTCATGCTGTGCGCTGCCATGTGTTGATGGTCCAGCATGACCAGCAGCATAGCTGATTTGTACTGTTGCTGTACCTGCACGATCTGGCTGAAAACCAGGACATGTTGTGTTTTCAAACAATAAAGCATCAGAGGTCTCTGCTGTTCAAGCCTGAAGCTGGAGAACATAGCTGTCTAAGTGATGTTCTGAGAACCTGCTGTAGATTCTACTACAATTCATTGAGCAAGAGGTAGATTGTACGAGTAAGCTCAAGGGACAGCTGTCCATGCCATCATGCGTGGCATGCTTTTGCAGGTGTTGGCTGCGTCTGGGTCAACAGCTGCTGCACAGACCTATGGTAGACAAAAGAAAGCTGAAGATGTTGACTGGAGACATCTTCAGGTACATCAATGTCCAGTGACTCACATGATCAGCTTGGTGATTGACATGTGTCACCCCATGCAAGGGTGCGCATCTTTGTGTTATGCATGAGAAGGGCGTCTGTAGCTAGCATGGACACTCAGATGCAGCTGGTGTTTTCAGCATGGAGTATGCATTCTGTATCGCGCAATTGTCAGCGCATGCATTGTCAGTGACAGCCGCTGACCATGATGCAGGAAAGTATCTCGGCTGAGGTCTCCAATGATGTCCATTACTAGACAGCCACGCGCAGCCAACCATGTGCCACTCAAGACGTTTTCAGGATACTCATCTGGAGTGCGAACATAGGCTGCACGAGGCAGCGTGTGCGTATCGCACGCAAGACGCGTACCCACATGTTTGCACAACTGTCATGGCTTATGAGCAGTTGTATACAATCTGGCACTAGTATTCACTGCTTGATCAGGATGTTCTTTTTATGTTTAGCATGTTAAACTGCCTTCGACTTTCCAGACTAAGAAGAATCCGCTGAGCTGAGCTGACATGCGTGATCTTCGGTACAGCTTTCGAAGATCACGCTAATGTACGGCCAGGATCCAAATTTGGCATGCATTGTGGGACAGCTGTTGTGGGTATGAGGAGACTTAGTATGCCATGTGGCGCTCATCTTTTGAGGTTGTTGAAGCAATTGCAATTAACGCGTTGTTTTCTTGGATTTGCTTGATTGCCTCATTTCTTTGGCGCCAAAGAAATAACGCACGCCGTGGACGCCATGGAGGGAAACCGACGCACACGTGCGACGAATTGATGCTCGGAGAGAAAGGGTTTGAAATTGAGATAAGGCTTACGGGTCACAAAGTACGCCTGCACTGGTGACGCAAGCTCGCGAGTTTGCGCGCCATGAGCGCACCACAAGCTCTGTTTGGATGAGGCCAGATTTTGACACATCATAGACACATAAGATCAAAATAAGGTAACACTTGATATGTTCTCATATGCTGTGACTTGTATACCTCTGATCTTCAAAGCAGGAATAGGTCACCAGTCCTTGTGCAGCAACGAGCCCTCCATTGCGTGCCTCTCGCGTTTGTCAGCACATCTCATTGCCCAACATGGCTTGGCCTTCTGTCACGAGCCCTGAGTTAAGCTCCAGAACCCTCGATCAGGCTCACAAGGCACTCACCTTACAGCTAGTTCAGCAGGTGAGGACTGCTCAGACAACAGTTGCGCCTTTGCAGCTTCAGCTCAAAAGCGAGTCTGACTTCTTGCTGTGCGTAGATCCACTATTACATAGAGTGTTGCCTGCCTCGTGGCTTGGACCAAGCCGAGACGACAAGCGTCCTTCAGCAGCTTGGTCTGCAGCCGTGGTTGACTCATATCGGTAAGTGTGTTTGTCGCACTTCTGCAACGCAATTTGGCAGCATTACCGCGTGACATTCGGTGCGGTCTGGCTGGCTATTGGACGCTGCCAGCTTCGTCGTTGGCTTCTTTGACCTATCGTGTAGTGGAAGCTGACACTTTTAACCTCTGCCTTGCAGTCTGGAATCAGCTTGAGCTTCAGAACCCTCAGTTCTTCTCTGTATACAGCAAAGGCTCAGCCATCAAGGTGAGCAGCTTGACTGAAACCCCACAACGCCCTTTTGAGTTTCCCTTGTCGACAGACATGGCTTGCTCTGCAGGAAACTTTGTGTACCCCCACGCCATAATCAGATGCTGACTGACTTTGGAACGTAAGGCATTTCTTGGCCCAAATGTTGCAATGCTGAAGCATATATAAATGCTGCATTCTTTTGTACTGCTGGCTATACGATGATCTGCATGCCTGAGCAAATCATGGACAAAGCAGATCTGCAGGCAGTTTGTTCTGTATTGTATAACCCAAGATTGATTTTGATTTGGAACTGCCGGTCTTCTGTTCAGTTCTCGGTTTATGTTTTATGCTCAGATAAAGCCCTGGTAGACAAGAAACAATGGCCAAATGTATCATGCCTGTGTTTCAAACAGCTAGATTAGGCTTGCAATGATGTGACTGTATCTTCTTAGATGCCTGAGCTTGGTTGTATAACCAGGACACAACAGTACTGAAGGTCCCGTCAGGCAAGTATAGTCTGCCCAGTATGCAGCTTGAAGATTGCCCAATTGGTAGCACTGTCTGGAATTTAAGTAAGCTCAGTGAATTCTGACAGAGTTGTATGTCCTGAGTTTTTTTTCTATTGATGATGTTGATGAGAAGTATGTTGTTGATTGAGTAGGCTATGTGGAAGGCCAACACAAGGGTTTGCTTATAGTTTTTTTTTCACTTTGCCTTGGTAAAATTTTTCTCAGTGAGGCTTTCTAGATAGCTTCAGACGATTCATTTGTTTTAATGTACAGTATTGCTGATTTTTATGACTCGCATTTGTAACAGGCTTATTGGAAAACAAGCTTTTGGTGTTTGTGAAACAAGCCAAGTTGGAACATGGATTCTCATGCCGTGTGTGCCATTCACAAGAAGCTTGGTGACTGGCTTTTAATGCATTTCAAGGTGTCATTCAGCCTAAGACAACCTTGCATGACTGCATACTGTAACAGAGTCCTTATGATCCAGGTACTTTACATGGCTCTGCAGATCAGTGAACGTAGCTTCATGACTTGTGGCATACGAAATGCAAACTATCAAGAAAGCTAATGACTGGCAGTATGAACGGTGGCAATGTTCCATGCAGTAGCCGGTACGCAGCTAGGCAGTGTCAGCCTCAGCTACTCCCATTTGTACGTCAGAGCGTGTCATGTCAGCAGCTTTGCTCAATGACTCTTTGGACGTGGCTTCGAAATGCAGATCAATGCATTTTGCAGCATACTGCATCTGACTTTGACTCTCAATGGTCCAGGCATTTCACATGAGCTTACAGGTGATTATTTGCAGGAGATGTTGACAACAAAAAACAAGGACAGCGAACGAAACCTGAACAGTGGAGCAGTGCAACTTATAGGAGGTAAAGGCTACAACATGCTTAATCTGATCTCAGCACAAAGCGTTTTGCCTTTGATCACAGCTTGATCACATGCTTAAAAACCCTAGCTGTATGAGCCATAGCCTGCTAAGCAAAAGCAATTACATAAGACGGGTGCTGACATGCCCATACATGAACACTGGACAAGTGCAGCTCAACAAGCAAGACAAACATTGACCGGTCAGCAACATTCAACTTCAAGGCTCTTTGTGAACATTCCAACAGGCCAGTTGACTCAGTAGTCTTATGCGATGTTGACATTGACCTCCAAGTCAAAGCCCTCAGGACTCAGCCTCTTATGCTTCCTGCTGAGAGCCAAGTCAACAGGCTTCTGCAGCATTGACAACTTCATTGTGCCAGTCTGGAGCTGAGGAACACTGCCAGAGTAATCAACAAGGGAACTGACAGCAACCAGAGCCCATCCACGTAGGCTAAACTTCTTCTCTTTTGGCTTCCAGTGCTTCAACTCAAAGAACAACACAGCACCTGCAGAGGGCATGAACATCAGTTACAGACATGCAACATGGGAGCTGTTTGGACACCAGCTCTACACCTGTGGGTATTGTAAATATCATCACACAGACTTGCAAGATGCAAGCTGCTTGAACACCAGCTCTGTTAAGCAACAGAGCTGATATGCCTGTGATGATGCCCCTATGACAATGGTACTCATGGACATCTGCCACACAGTCTGTCAAGTGCAACTCAAAATGTAAGTTCATATAGACTAACCAGTGCAGATGTGTGAAAGATCAAAGCCCTGTGCATGGAGTGTCAGTTGTGACAGCTCTTGGCAATGAACCATGACAACGCAGCTAGCACCAGTCATAACCTTCAGCTGCAAGTACTGATGACAGCTTCAGTCATTCAGCTGCACTCAGTGGAGGCACAGCTACCAGGGCTTCAATGGGTCGAGGGATTTTGAAATAGACGTTTCACACCTTGTGGCAGCTCAGAGATGGGTGTGGACAGCACCAGGGCCTGGTCCGCAATCATGACGCCTCTGGAGAAGACCCCAGGGGGCGTGTCTTGAGACTGTTCCAGCATGGTGCCCCCACGAGCCCGGACTGACAGCGTGAAGAAGGGCTTCTCCATGATGCCCTTGTAGTCCATTTTGACCTTGCGTATTGTCAGGCCCAGGCGTGCACTGCCTGCAAACAAAAGAAGCAGCATTGCAGCCCAGCCAAGCCAGCAGCAGCAGCAGCACATGCTCCTGCACAGAACACTGCTGCTCGACAATGATGGGATGATTGATGAGTTGAGCTGCAGATGGCTGCAATTCAACCCATATGGGTTCTCACACCAGTGCTCAGCAGCTTTTCCATCAAACAGCTGTTGATCGGGGGGTGTGCTTCTTGTCTTGCTGGATGCTCTGCGTGTCAGACGCTGACTGTCTCTGCCAGCACAGGTATAACAGCAGATGTGTGATTACCTGTGGCAGGCACGCGGCTACTGCTCCTTGGGGTGCCGAACTGCACCCCTGACCCGGGTACTGAATCCCCAGTGGTACGTGCACTGCCTGGCTGACTCACTCCACCTGCAATGTAGATGAGCATGCATCTGTCAAGCTGCTGAGCATTCCACTCATGTATACTTGTGTCAAGCCACTGACATCCCCATGTTCATGTGTGTGACTGCAAGTTGAACAACAGCAAAGCGAGCTGCAAGAAGTGACCGAGGTCTAGGATATCAGAGTGAAGGAGGTTTGAGACTTCACATTCAAAGAAATTTAGGGTGTCACAGTGAGGCATAATACGCAACAGAGGACAAAGCGCACATGGCAGCAGCGGCAGCAGCATTGGCGCAGGTGCAGTGTCAGCACTAGCAGCAGCAGCAAACTGTGCGCAGATACATTGTCAGCAGCCAGCAGCAAACTGTACAAAGCTGACAGCCGACAACAGCACATGAAGTTTCCCAGAGCAAGAGACAATGACAGGACTGACCTGCACTGGTAGGGGACCAGTTGCCAGAGCCCCAGTCAGCAGTGCTGCCAGCGCTGCTGGTGTGACCATGACTGAAGCGGCCCACTCCGCTGCCACCGCTGCTGCGCATGCTCTGGCTGCCAAAGCCACTGCCGCCTGTATCACAAGCAGCAAGTACTGACATGACATCCTGCATGATGCTACATTTTGTGGGCATCATCGTGTCTGTAGCTGTTGTACGCTGTGCCTGTTGGTGACATACAAGGGTCAACAGTACTGAAAGCCATGTAGGCAGTGTGCCTTCATTGGGCAGTCCTGCGTTTGGCAGGTACAGCACACGCAGCATGTAGCTCCGTTGCCATTGTGCGTGTGATAAGCTCAGGTGTTTGCCTTGCTTATCAGAGCCTTCGCTTCTTTCGTGTGTATGCAACTGTCATGCCTGGATCACACAATAGCTGCGCCCATGATCATGTTGATGACAAGACGTGGCTGTGCTAAAGGCTGTCATGTTCCTGAGCAACTTTGACAGTGCATCATGCTGGCCCAGGCACAACCTGGAGGATGTTTTGAGGGGGTGAGAAGCTTTTTATTACCTCCAGAGGCCATCAGGGAACCGGCATTGGAGGAGCGGTCAGTGGTGGAACGGCGCAGGGCAGAGGGCTGGGGCTGGTTGGAACCGCCCTGCAGCAACCAATTGGCTGCAGCATTGCGGTTCCAGGTATGTGCTTCCAAAGCCTCCTGTATGCATTGCAACCCAAGTCAGATCGACTCTCTAACTGACACAGCTTTACATCAGTGTGTACCACATGCGGTGGATCAAAGAAACAGCCAGGGTACATAGAGAACCTTAAATCCAGGAAGGATGCCATCAAACGTAAAAGAGCCAGGCTAATTGCATGTGGCCAATCACTAGACGTATAAAGCATCGCAGCCTGTTTGCCCTGTACTATATGACCTGCCACATTGTTAAAGAGGCATGCATGATCAGTGAGACCTGCCTCTGCAACAGGATCATGATGGAGAGGCACAAGGACACTGCATCCATGGATAACACATGTATGTCAGCTCTGTGTGTGAGTATGCTCAAGCAAAATAGTCTCTCTGCAGCCATGGCTGGGATGACAAACCTGTGCTTGGCGGGAATCAAAACCCATTTCTGTCAACTCCTGCACTGCCTGTTGCTGACTGGGACTAAGGCCCCCTGTAGCCTCCCAGTCCTGGGACCCTGTCTGCTGGTGACCCCCTTGAGGATACTGCTGGGGTCCCTGCAGGGACCCGTTACCCCCGTTGGCACGGGCTGGGTTGTAGCCTTGACTGCTGGAGACTGCCTGGTCCCTGCCACCTGTAGCCATCACAACATTGCCTCCAAGCTTTGACACATTTGCAAGGTCCAGGTGTCATCAAACCCGCATGACAGCCTCTCCAGTTCACATATGCAGACATTCTGTAGGATTGTGGTGCTTTGCACAAGATCGAGCACGCATTGAGCTCACAGCAATAATTTGTTGCCACTGCAGCTGCTGCAGCAAGTGGCTTCGTCACACTGAGACAACAGCCGCATTAGTGTCGAGGGCAAGGATGCTGTTGCCCGCTGGCAGCATGCAAGCTGCAACAACAAACACAACAGACAGGACCGCATGGCAGCAGTCAATCTGAAGGTATAAGGCTCTAGTAAACAGCTATGCTGATCGTTTTCCCCCTTATCCAAAGTGATCTGCATCAGAGGCCATCAGACAACTGGAGTGTCAAAAGTGTTCACTGCAGCATAGCCAGTGCTGTTGCACTGGCTGGGACCACAGCTGTCCCAAGGGCAAAACAGCTGCAACCACAGAACAATGACAAAAGCAGCTTTGATCCTGTACTTCCAGTAGAGGCTGCTACTGCTGTGGGACAAGCTACAAGACACAGGTGCAGATCAAGTACAAAGTAAGCTAGCAGCTGTACCCGCAGCAGGCCCTGCTGTGGCACTGGGTCTGACCAGCTGCTCCAAGCCCAGGATTCTAGCAGCTTGGCCGGGCGTGATCTGATCTGGCAGGCGGAAGCTGGTGCCGAAGTTGCGGATGGCGTGCATGAGGTACATGAAGAGGCAGAACTCCGGCTTGCTCAGCAGCTGGTTGCTGTCTATGTCACTCAGGCTCCACACCTGAGCTCAAGACATAGGACTGCTCAGCGACAGCAAACACAAAGATACACGAGAAACTCCAGACTGTTGCTCTCCACATGTAAACACAAAAGACAGCCCTGTTCAGTATCACGCCAGCCGACTGCCTATGTAGCAAACTATTCATAGGAAAGCCAAGAAGGCAGATTTGCAGCAAGCCTTGGGATTGATTGACTCTTTGTAACAAAGTCAAGCATGATTTCAATGGCAACAGGAAGGGCACACACCCACTGGTTGGCTGGTGCTGCCATGAATGAGCATGAGTGCCAGCAAAGTGTTGCAAGAAAGCCACATCAAAAACACGCACCAACAGTGATAGGCAGGGTCTATACTGTAGCATGCAACATTTGCCCCTTGATGCGCTCTGGCGGTGAGTACCAAGGATTGGACGACTGTACAGTCTGCAGGTTTCGGTAATCCCTGGTGGAAGGTTTCTGGTGGCATGTTTAGGGTTTTGATAGTACCTGGTGGAAGGTTTCCGGTGGCATGTTAAGGGTTTTGATAATACCTGGTGGAAGGCTTCTGGTGGCATGTTTTGCCTGGTCCACAGGGCCCGAGCATCTACTTCTCCCAGACCACCCAAGCGGCCGAAGCCCTGCAAAGCATCAGACGGTGGGCTATCCTTGCACATGCCACTGCAACATGAGCAGTGTCTAGGTAATCATTCCTTGCATGTGTCACAACATGAGCAGTGTCCACGTTTACATATCCTTGCATGTGAGCTGTGTCTACGTTATATGTCTTTGCATGTGCCACAGCATGAGCAGTGTCTGCATCATGTCATGCATCTGACAGCACATGAGCAGTGTTGCTCACTGCCAACACAGCACATCAAGCAGGGAGCTACTCAAGAATGTACAAAATTAAACCTAGGGGAAGACAGATGTTGAATGAATGGATGGATGGATGGATGGATGAATACATTGGACAATCCACAAGCAGCCCTGGTCAGGTAGCAACAGAGTTGCCAGTCCAAGGTGGAACCACATTGCTGAAGCCTGTTGCAAAGCGGCCACATGCATAGCTTTGTGCCTGCAAAAAGGTGTGTGGCTCCACAAGATCAGTACATCACTGAGACCAGATGTAAACTCACCTTGTGGTCATATGCATCCATGCATTGCTGTCTCTCCTCAGTTGATTGTGGCCGCCACAAATCTACCTCAGAAAAACCCCCCTGACCCTTGGGTGGGGCGCCCCGCCTTCCCCTGGGGGTAGGTGGCAAGCTTGCGCTGCTCCCACCCATACCCCCTGCACTGGGGGTAGGCGGCAGACTGGAGTCTCCCCCCTGACTGTATGGATCAGTCACAGGTGCGTCTGGGCCCTTCTTGTCTTTCTTGAACATGTTAGTCAGCTTGCTGACACTGTTGGCTGAGCCAGGGCTAAAGACTGATCCAAATTGGGCTGAGCTGCCCCTTTTGGGTTTTGGCAATGGCTGAGGTCCCTGTGATTGGGACCCATACCCCTGGGATTGGCCAGCACCCTGCTGGGGGTAGTCATACTGGCTCTGGGATGGTGCCATGCCCTCCTTGGGCTTTGCAACAATGGTCAGGGATGGATCCAATCCCAATTCCTGTACTGGGATTTCCTCAATAGAGTTCTTCCTGTCAGGTGCAATTGGCTGCCTTCCGCCGTATCCTTCACTGTTCCCGCCAAAACTGTTGCCAGGTGGGGCAGCTTGAGGCTGCCGACCAGCTTGACCCTGCTGGGAAGAAGAAGAGGAGGAGCTTGGTGGTGGAAAGCCAGCACGAGACCTGGCACCAGCATTGTTGCCGGGATCCAATGCGCTCCAAGAGTCTTGCGAGTTAATGTTAGAAATGCCCTGGCTGGCTTGTTGGCTAGCCACTGGAGCACCCAGGGCAGAAGACTGCTCTGAGGGCGCGTCAAAGGAAGCGCAAGAGTCTACAATGGCAGCACGCGGTGGTGGCTGCTGCTGCTGTTGCTGCTGAGACTGCGGCTGCTGCTGGGGGGGATCGAAGGCACTCCAGAGGTCAGTGGTAGGCTGTGCAGCAGTCTGCCCACTAGCTCCAAAGGCAGCCCAGTCCTGCCCAAAGGCAGACTCTGCCTTTTGAGGCCCTGGCCCTGAAGGGGGACTTGGGTATTGCTGCTGCTGCTGTTGGGGAGCCATAGCACTGGATGATGCATTAGTGGTCCCAGTCAGGGTTTGACCTGACCTGGAGGGTACATCAGGGTGGCGGCTGTCATCAACAGCAGGGTAAGCCACTGGTGCAGCACTGTCAAATGAGTCCCATGTGGCAAAGGCTGCCTGCTGTGGTGCCTGTTGCTGGCCAGCCTGATGGGCAGAGCTGCCCATCGCTTGTCCCATCGACTGTGGAGGGAAGGCTTGCTGTTCAGGGGCAGCCTGGGGGGCTGTGGTGGCCCAAGGATTGGGCTCGGTGGCTGAGCTGTCCATGGGGATGAAGGAGGAGAAGGGGTTACTGGAGTTGGCTAGATGCATCCAGGATGGCTGACTTGTCAGGGGCTCTGCCTCACTCTTGCCTGCGGCAGGCTCTGCACATATGCACAAACAATCAGTGTATGCTCTGATAGTGTCAGATGAACAGCCCCTATGTACATGCACAGAGTGGAGAAAGCTGAGAGCAGAGCTTGGCATAGCTTAAACTTGAGGCACAACCAAGACAAGTGAGAGGCTGCATTAGATGAGACTGCATTTGATGACGCTTGCATCTATGATGTACAACATTTGTCACTGTATCAGGCAATCCCATATGTACTTTCATGATCAAGAGGGAGATTTCGCCTCATAGCAGCGAGAATGCACACAGTAACGCTCAGCACATCCTGTAAACATCATGGAGAGGGTTGTGGCTGACCCATACCTGGAGGAGCCTTAACAGCGGCAGCCATAGGCTCTTGAGGCAGACCTGCCTCCTTGAGAGGCTTCCCCATCTCCGGCCCAAAGCTGTTACCTCCCCAAGCGTCACCCCCCAGCCCAGCCAGGGTCGCCGACAGCAGCTCGTTTTCAGCAGCCTTGACCTCAGCAGGGGGCTCAACAGGGGTAGCCCAGGGGTCATTACTACGGTGCTTGCTGACCTGGCGTGCTGGCGCTAACTCAGCGCTGGCAGTGGCTGCTGCCTTGGCAGGTTGAGCAGTGACAGCAGCTGTGGTTGTGGATGGCTGGGCTATGGTAGCAGTGGGAGTGGGGGCAAAGAAATCTTGGTCAGAGGGGTCATCGTCAGGGGTTGGGGCGGGCATGGGGGGTAGAGGGCCAGGATCCTCAAAGCTGGTCCAGCTTGTTAGAGGCTGTGACTCGGGAGCAGCACTTGCCTGTATGCACAGCAATTGAGTGTTGATCCCCAGATCACAGCAAGATCAAAGTACTGCCTCCAAACATGAGTGGTTTTGTCTTTGCATGAAATATCACTGCCTGCAACTTGAGGGGCTAAGAAGTTGCATGAGATACCGTTGCCTCCCACGTGAGGGGCTCTGGAGCCTCATGACACTGCATGTTTCTCATGCAGACCGTGCATAGTTCAGCAGTCTCAGCAAGTCTACTAATACAGCTAAAGCTGGTCCATATCATGCAGGTCAGAGCTCCCACGTGCAAGCTTTGCATGACGATCACTAGATTAAGCTACACGGACAGACACCTGTCTCAGCATATTATCCCTAATCACAAGTGAGAAACTTTGGAGCTACTAGGAATCAACAGAGCTTTTCATCTTGCCTTTGGAGAACTGGATCCAAAGGGTGGACGAGTGCCAGCAGTGTTAGCTTTGCTGAAGGCACTCTCCTGAGCAATGCCTTGCTTTGCCATTGGTTCTGGAGCTGCCTTCACTGCGCCGTCAAAGGCAGTCTTGCGCACAAACAGGCTATCTGTGCCTTGACCCTACAGTAGGCATAAACAGAACAAGTCAGCAAGTGAAAGCATACACAGTCCGCGCAGGGACATACAGATGTGGCAGCTGTAAACGCCAACACGACAGCTGCGTCATGTGATGACAAACACACTGTGGACAAACTCTGTCGTAAGTGGGCAAATCCAGATGCAGCAAGTCGTCATTTGCCTGCCTGAGCAAGCATGGCTTGCATGATGAAAGGGAAAGAGTCTGTTCATGCAAGGGAATGAGTCTGTTCATGAAAGGGAAAGAGTCTGTTCATGAAAGGCGAAGATTCTGTTCATGAAAGGCAAAAAGTATGTTCATGAAAGGGAAAGAGTCTGTTCATGAAAGGCAAAGAGTCTGTTCACGACTGGTGCAGTACCTGTTCTGTGGGAGGAGTGACAGGCGGCGGCACTGGAACCACGTCGCCACCTTGGATCATGACGCCAGCACCAGTTGGCATGACAGACATCGTTGCAGTGCTGACAGGCATCCCAGAGACACCGCCAGTGCTGCTAGGCATCTGGGATGAAACTGCTGCTGTGCCAGGAGGCTGCTGTGATGAGGCACCTGTACCAGTTGGCATCTGAGAGATAGCTCCGGTGCTAGCAGGTGGGTGCGACGCACTCCCTACTTGAGTGCTGGCCGGTAGTGGGGACTCCATGAAGGCGTCAGTCTGTGCCTGTTGGCTGGGAATTGCTCTTGACTGGGAGATGGGGTCAGCAATGGGAGGCCTTCCTTGGGAAGGGTTGGGAAGTTCACCAAAGGCATCAGAAGGCAACCTTTGAAGGGAGCCTGGATTGGCTTGAGTGGGGGAGAGTGGCAGACCAGAGGTGGAGCGGCCAAAGCTGGACCCCCCTGTGGGTGGGGGTGGGGGCCTGCGCCGGGGTGAGGATGGCTTGCCTGTCAGACCTGCGTTGGAAAGCTGGCATCAACACAATGCACAGAACCTCTGATGAACTTGGTGCATAGAACAAAACTTTAATAAAAAGTTGATACACAACTCAGGGCAGCAAATGCCCTGGGCGTCGCAAGTATGACCACAATAGGAACCACATCAGGCATGAGCTAGGAAGAGAGGGATCTAAGTGTCACTGTAATGAGCAAAAGCACAAGCAGCATACAAGCCATTGCTCATGAGCCCAACATACATTTCAGCAGCAGCCAAGCTTGTGAGCGGTGGGTAACATGACAGAATCAGGATTGGCAGGTAATAGGTGCTGGCAACAGAAAGTGGTCAAGTAATTGGTGAGAGTACCGTGGAAGCTTGAGCCTCCAAAGCTCTGCTGAGACTCCAGAGTCTGAGAAGTGAGCTCAGTCGGCCTGGTCGACTGGAATGGTGACCTCTCTGCAAAGGTGCCGGTGACCGATGTTGGAGTCACCTGCTCCTGTATCAGAGAAAAGCAGTACATCTCTTGATATATCCCTTGTACCACGATGCATTGTGTGTCTTGTTGTACTTCACAAAGCATCACATCTACACTGTCCCATAAGGTGCACCAGCAAGTGCATGTGTTGTCATCTCTGCTCTGCTAAGGTTTGGGCACAACCACAACACAGAGAATGCTGTGCATTTGAATGTTACACAGCCACCAGATCTGCAGCAAACTAAAGGCAAAGCACAGCGCGACACAGGGAAATGGCCTGGCACACCCTACCTTGATGCCCTGAGGAGCATCTTCAGTCAGCGGCAAACTTCCTAAAGCCGTCTGCCCACTTGGTGCCCTTTGAGCAGATACCTCCAAAGGCACCTCCTGCCCATCAAAGCCTGCCTGAGCCCTGGGCTGGGCTTCAGCCTGCTGCCCAAAGGGACTGGTCTGCTGCTGTGCCTTGTGACCAAAGGGACTAAACTGAGCAAATGCATCATCGCCAAAGTCAGCTTGATTGTCCTGTGCTACTGGACTGATGCCTGACCCCTGTGCAGTTGTTGAGCTCTGAGCTGGTTTAGGCTGAGCAAAAGAGTCCAGATCTTGGCCATGCTGAGTCTCGAATGCTGGCTCACCATACTGTGAGCCCTGAGCTGAGTGCATTGTTGGCACAGATGTCTCATACTGAGGTGCTGCAGCTGCCGCTGTGTCACGTCCTGTGTCCCTTGCTAGGGAGCTGGTCGGCACCACAGTGTCATGCTCCAAAGGCTCTGATGCAGAACCTGTTAGTTGAGTCGAGTAAGCATTGCTTGGCTCAAAGCTGGTGAGATCTGAGTCCCGCCTGGCAGGTGTCTCCTGACAGGTGTATGCGCTCTGTGCAGATAGCTCAGGTTCATATTCCTGCTGAGCTGCAAAGCTCTGAGAGCCTGAGTCGACCTCGTGCTGGGCAGGTAGCTCCTGAGAGAGTGCGGCAACCCTATGGTAAGGCTCGCTGTCGCCTTGACCATATTCCTGCTGGGTAGCAGTGACTGTGGGTGTGATGCTGGGGGTGTATGAGGGGGCTGAGCCCCAGTTGGCTGAGGGGGGTGCACTGGTCAATGGTGCGCTGACAACTGGCACCCCCTCTGTCACGACAGCTGTCACCCCTGCTGTGCTGCCACCTGTCATGGCATGACTGATGCCATCTGGGGCGCCTGCCAAGTTGACACCTGTCTGAGCCAGATTGGCAGCTGACTCAGGCAAAGCTCCCGACAAACCCCGTGTCTGACTGGCAAGGTTGAGCTCGTTGTTGAGCTCAGATTGAGCACTGATGCTACCAGCACTGCCAAGGTTGTCCCTGTTGGTGTCAATACTGCCCTGAGATGCTCTGGTGGACTGCTGGTATGAGTCTTCTTCAGGGAGAACGCCAGACCCCGGTGCTGACCCCAGGATTTCGCTGTGGGGTCCTCGGAAGGTGGTGGTGGCTGAGAATGGGCTGCTGGTGGCAGCCCTGCCCTGGGAAGGGCTAGTGCCCAGGGTGAAACCGCCCTGCTGGTCATGGGGGCTGGTGAAATAGGTCCTGGCGGCGGCTGCGCCTGACCCACAGCTTCCCAGGCTAGGAGACAAAGGCTCTGCACCACAAAAAATATCATATGACAACATTATGGCAGCAGCGGTAGTGCTTGATACTCGCTCTCTATCGCCAAATTTGAGTAATACTTGCAGCAGGGGTATGGTTGTAAACACCACTCCAACAATCAAATGACAGCTGCAAGAAAAGGTCACACAGACAGAGTCGTTGCAGCTCCATAAGCTTTTGTACCTAAGCTTCCAATCAGCAGAAGGTCATGAAAGTGGCTACCGCTAAGCATAGATGAACCTTGTCGCATACTCTGTTATGCTGTCCATGTAGCACAATTGCTGCACGAGTGGGGACAATGTACGGTGATGTCCCAAAACTCTGACATGCTGAAGCAAGCGAGGAGAGATTGCCTACTCATGGTGCAGTAAAATGTTGCGGAACGCACTTATTTGTAAGCACAATCTGGCAAGTACGACACATGGCGCTGAACAAGGAAGGTACCTGATCTGGGGTTGTCGAAAGTGTTGATGAGCTTAGAAAGAGCAGAATCTCCCCTTGCCCTCTTGGAGGCGGAACCCGGCTGGTTGTCACCGTCACCAACATTACTGATGCCCCGCTTGCTGCTGGTAGCGTCCGTCTGTACATGCAGAGGCTGCTGAGAGGGCAAGAACACTCCATGCTGTGCACCTGACTCAGCAGCTGACTCAGATCCAAGCTGAGGCTCATTGTAGTCCGTCCAGCTGGAAGATGGCTGAGTCTGTCTGTCTGTGAAGCCGCTGCTGTGACCCACAGGGGCTGCCATGCTCATTGTGCTTTGTTCTGCTTCTTGACCAGGGCTGTGCTGCGAAGTGCCCTCAGGCCCTGCTTGCACTGGCCCCTCCTCACCTGCCTCATAGCCCGAGTCAGCCTTTGTCAACTGAGACTGCTGTGCAGCTTCATCCCCAGCTGCTGTACCAGTCTTGGCATGGCCTGCCTGCTGTGATGCCTTGGGTAACGCCTGTGCCTGCAGCTGTTGATTCTCTGCTTCCCCATTCTTGCCCTTCTGTGCTGCTGTTGAATCTGCTGAGTGACCGGTAATGGCCTCGACAGCACCCAACACTGTGTCCCCAAGCTTGCCCAGTATGGAGGTGTGAGCGCCTGATTTTGCCTCTGGCTCGGCATCTGTCTCAGCTTCCGTTGCAGCTGCTGCTGACTCAGGAGGAGGTGCTGAGGCAGCTGACTCATGCTCAGGTGTTGTGGAAGAGACCTGTGTCAGCTGTGGGGACGTCTGGGAATCTAAGGATGACCTCTGAGGCTCAAGCTGGACGTCTGAGTTTGAGTCTGAGTCTGCTTGGTAGCCGGAGCCAGCTGACATCAAGGATGCTTTGCTGCTGGTACGGTCTTGCAGACCACCAGAAACTGGTAGCCCATAGGCGCCTGTTTTGGCAGCTCCCTGTTGGCCTAGAAAGCTTGCAGCTGGGCGCGGTGGCTTGCTTGCCATCTCAGACTGGCCCCTGAACAGGCGTTGATCAGAATCCCCAGGGAGCACTTGGTCAAGGGCATTTAGACGTGAGGTGTTGGCCTCCACCTCCTGTTCTACAGCCACTGGTGATGTCACGTCAAGACGTGATGTATCACCATATGCAGCTTGAGTGGGCCCCTGGGTGTGCATGGATGGCATGGTGGAGCTGGTGCTGTTGTCACCTGGATGACTCTTCTGAGAGTGGTCTACCTGTGAGGTTGAGGGCTGGTAGGCTGTGCTGTCAGCTGAGTCAGCAAAGGCAGATGCACCCCTGCTGACTTGTGAGCGGTCAGCATCGCCTGCTGCGCTGTGAGCACCAGGGAGCGCTGAATCAGGCGGCTGAGGCAAGAATGACTGTGAAGACTCAAAGTCCCTGTACTGAGGCTCCTGCTGTGCCTGCTGTGGCTCAGACCGCTGAGCAGACTCACCATGTGTCTGCTGTGATGTCTGTGCTGGCATTGACATCTGGACGGGAGCAGATGGGGCTCCCCAGGATGCTGACAATGGCAGGTTTGACATTGCAGAAGAACCTGCGTATGAGCTTTGATGCGTGAGTGGCTGAGCAACATTGGGGGTGGCTGTTGACAGTGTGCCTGAACCATAAGATGCTGCAGGTGGTGCTGTGTTAGCTGATGGTGCCGAATTGAATGGGGCAGACCCTGAAGTTGGGGAAGTGGGGTAAGCAGACACAGGAGTAGTTGGCTGGCTGCTTTCGCTGGATGTGCTTTTGCCACTGGCGCCAAGAGCTCTGTCGCCAGTGATGCGCCTGAGGCGCTGCCGCAAGGCTTGTGCAGCTGCCTGACTAGCCTCCTGGATGCTTGCAAGCTCTGCCGTGTACTGGTGCTTCAGAGCCTGCATGACAGATTCAGGATGAGAATCGCTGTATGGCTTGTGTGGCTTGCTTGAGTAAATGAGATGCTTCAGAGGTTGTCATACCTGGAGCCTTTGCTCCTCTGAGAGCATCTCAGCAAGCAGCTCTTCATCTTCTAGGTCTTCTGCATCTGCCTTCATTTGCTCAACTTCCTCAAGCTCGGCGGTGACCCTTTCCAGATCAGCCTTGACTGCGGACTTTTTCTTGGCCAAGGACTCCCTGTTAGCTTTGTCTGCTTTCATTGTTGCTGCAACTCCGGTTGCTGACTCAGACGTGGCCATGTTTGGCGAGCCTTCACACAAGAGAAAATATGTTCAGTTGCCGGAGGACAAATGCCACACAAAAGAAATCGCTCATCAAAATACTCGAACGCGTGTAAGTAGACTCGACAACAAAGTTGTGTCAGGTGGCTGTGTCAACCGTATAAACGGGCATGCATGCTTGTGCAATTGCATGCTACGACGTGCCATGAACGGCGTGAAGTATTGTGCACCTGGTCTTACTGCACGAGACCGCGGGCAGCGACGAGTGGCAGCAGTCCTGGGATATATGCGACTTTTAGTAAGATCCCTTCGTCTGCGACACCCGGCTGTATTTAAGGCGTACTCCGCGGCGGCAGAAGTCTTGAACGACGACTGTATCGAGTCTGTGAGGCGATACGAGTATCAAATGCACAGAAGGCAGGGCACGCCCCTCTTCGTCAACGGCAACTGAGTTGTTCCAAACTCCTGGTGATCCAAGAAGAGGAGCGGAGAAGATTGGGCAACCCATTCAAAGCTTTATGTACTTCCAAAGCATGGTGACAATTTCTCAACAGTTTTCTGACGATGATTTTGTTTGTCTATGTTACTGTTACTGTTTTGCCTTTTTCGTTTCCTGTTGAAAAACTGCAATTTAGTCAAATGGGCTAGCTGGCCCCAACGACTGTAAAATCCCTCGGGGCCTGACTGTCACAGCGTGGACCCACTAGTGTGGCATCTGTGTGTATGTTGCTGAGCGTTTGTCACAGTTTGTCAAAGTGTGGAGGGTAGCAGCAGATAACAGCTATGTATGGTTGCACCTACCACATGTGAAAGTGAACGGATGTGAAATGTATCTGTGTGTTTGTTATGTAGCACCTCGCAGCTCAACAGTAAATGCAGACAGTTGTCCTTATGATGCATTGCAGCTTGATATTGTAGAG
>JAABUP010004802.1_pt1 | contig 21587 bp, 31 predicted proteins | sample 5559201 | NCBI WGS metagenome assembly JAABUP01 (sample SAMN10711887, study PRJNA513373) | rock metagenome | isolation source: Antarctica rocks | place: Antarctica | reverse complement strand
CACTAGCACATCTATATACCCCATATGCTCAACTATGTGCTGAAGAGAGTTGCTTGCTAAAACATGTGCTGCACTGCATGTTTCAAGTTTCAGCCTTACACCTGGAGTAAGCCATGGGACCATGCTGAGGGTGTATTACAAAGAGCAAATCGCTGGGCAAAGAAGCAGCTTGCAACGACATCCACAGGAAACAGCTCAGGGGTGGCACCACACAGCATTCAATCTCCCCCAGTAGTTTCCAACAGTCATAATCAAACATCATCTTGACAGCCACAGCTACATCCAATAGGCCTGAGATATCTTGTTGTGTGCAGAAATGTAGGCCGGCGACTGTCATCGTGGTGCGAATCTTGGGACAGGAGGTGGTAGACTTGCTCTACGCTGCCACAAACAAAGACCTTCACAGGAGTGCCTTTCTGAGGCTGTTGATGATCTGGCTGCAGCTGGTCCTTACAGAGGTGAGCCTGTTGGAACAGTGCCTAGTCACTTCGCCAGGGGCAGTGTGCCTCTAAAGGGCCACTGCCTGTTCAGAGGTGAGCATAGCAGCTGGTAGTACCTCTGCATGATTGCACTGGCGGTAAAAAAAGTTGCAGGCCAATGCAGGCGCTTCATAACACCACCAGATCAATGCCACACCAGTGCCCATCTTGTGAAATGCAGATGGGAGTGAAGCAGATGTACCTGGACGCAGCTGAAAAGAAGGCTCATGACTCATGGGGTGGTGGCTTTGGCTTCAAACCTATAACACATGAGGAGTACACAACACTGAGTGACAAGTTTACTCTGGTCAACATGGCACTCATGCCGTCAGGGACAAGGCTGTTGGCGTAGGTGCCATCTCAGACAGAGTTACTAAAGCAGGTGATGCATTGCTGCCAGCAAGTCATGCACACCACATCTCTGCCCATACCTATGTGTCCACCATTATGTGCCCACCATTATGCGCCCATAAATGTGCTGAAATGCAACAACAGACTAACATAACAACATCTTCATGTGACACTTCCTTGTTCCATTTTGTGCAGCCATCACACTCCATCACACGCAATGGCCCATTGGGCCCCTCTGATCACTCTAATTGGGCTGGCGTACAGATGAAAACTCTCTATCTCTCTGGTCCATGTGTCACGAGAGTGATTATGCACCAAAATTGATATGTTGTTCTTGCAGAGGAAGGAGTGCACGCGTGTAAGGCAAAGCACGTCACAGAAATACAGAGCAGATTTGCGGCAAAGCGTAACATGGAGTTAGATAGCAAAAGGAAACCCAAACTGCCTAAACTGTACAAGGAGTTTGACATGACTGGGTGCAAGGAGGATCCACAGGACACTCAATGTCCAAACGACTCTTGTGCTGCTACATAGCAGCCACAGTACACTTCACTAAACACTGCATGAGTCACAGCTTGCATGCCTCAAGTCGCTGCAACAGCTCTGCAGATTGCTCTGAGCTGTCTTGAGTTTAGTTGAGGCCGACGTGTTGTTAGCATGACGACAACTGATCACCATAGCGTTGTTGCCAGGATTAATGTCTATATGAACATGGCTTTTCATAATGGGACAGACTGGGGTGTCCTGCCGATGTGAATACAACTTGATGAAAGGTTGTGCAAAGCTGCTTGCAATCGTGTAAGGCATGCACATCATGTCAGATTGAGATGAATCAAATTTGCCTCAAGCATCAAATGCAGCTGCTCGATATCAACTGTCAGTGTCTGAGGATGAAACCTGAGCAGTAGTCACATTTGAGTCAGGCTGAACATCCCAAACAAAGACCCCATCAGACCCCCTGATGGACCCTCCAGCAAGTCTCACATCAGCCTTCTCTGCTCTGGTTTTGCGCCTTCTGTCAGTCAAAGCTTTCTGCATCAGGTATCGTTTTCTGCCAATGATGTAGTACCAGCTATCACGTGATTTGATGCCAAACCCAGAGCCCATATACAGCTTTTGGGCTTGCTCATTGATGACGTCCACATGCAGCCACATCTCTGAATATCCCCAGAGAGCTCCTGCGATCAGAAAGAAAATTGCTTTGAACTGGTTTTCAGCTGAACATGCAATTTCATGGTAGCTCAGGTCATTCACATGTGAAATGGTGTTGACAGCTCAAGTCACATCACAGACATCACGACATGATACTTCAGCTCACATAACTGCAGCAATGATGGCAGTAGAGGATCAGGAGGCCATTGTCACCCAGACATGCAGGGATACATAAAGTCATCAGCAAAGGGGTGATGATTGAAAGCGTACACCTTGCTTGGAATCACAAGCTGGCTTTGGAGCACTGCATGACAGCACAAATTGACATCAGCAGAGACAAAGTATCACCTATGCGTTGGCAGCGGTGCAGCAGAGCTGTGGCCAAGCCTTGCCGGCGGTGGGCAGTGGCCACCGCCATGTTGCTGCAATAGAGGCGCCAAGGCTTGGTTGTGGGGAAAGGAGCCGGCAGCAGCTGCACAGAGCAAAAATTTTGCTTGCCTTCACACTGGAAATGACAGGATGCAATTTCATGTTTCAAACCTTGATGGTCACAGTTTCCTCTATGTGCACTGCAATATTGTGCTTGTTGTGTGTTTGCACTCAGATGCTGCATGTGATATCTTCAGACAATTTAGGCCGACCGGCAGCCAACATCAGAACAGTATTGAGAGGACCAGGTGGACTCAATGACAAGTTTCTGTGCAAGATGGAGCATGCAACCCAAAATACAGCTGTAAGGCAGCATGATTGTGCCAGATCAAAGCCTAGTCGCAAGCCCTCACTGGATGCACGATGAGAACAGCAGCTCGCCACCATAGTTGCCTAGCACTGCATGTGGGCACTGTCGTGCAGAGGTACGCTCTGAGAGCATTGACCAAAAGGTATGCTGACAAAGAGAAGCAGAGGTATGCTGCAGGGTAACATGTGGACGTGAGGGGGACTGACCGCATCAGGAGCAGCAAGAGAAAGGACACAAGAGGCCACCACTTGTTTGCTGCTCCTGTGTTCTGCCACAAGACACAAGAACTGCCTTTTCCGCCTCCAACTTTGCATGGCCACTCTGCATTGCACAGCTTCTGTCACTGCCTGATATACAAAGAGCAAATCCGTGTCATGGTTGCGAGAACAGACTGCAGCTAAGTTGCCTGCATATCAGCAGCAGTCTGAGAAGTATCTGATGTCATTTCTCCAACAGGTCTGATGTGCATGGTCATTGGCACAAACTACAGACATGCTTCCTATCAAGGGTGGAAAATGAAGGTTCCGCGTGGTTTTGGTCACATACAGTTCTGCAGGGTGTGTAATTCAGTTCAACTAACGGATGACCAGACAGCTGTGCTCAACGAGTCTTTACTTTTGCAAGCGGTCTTCAAGGGGAAGGGCGGGTATGGGCTGCCCCTGCAGGCGTGCTATGTCAGCCCTGAGCTTCCTGGACTGCTGCCGCAAAGTGGCTTCTCTACACCCACGCCCAGCCTGCACACGACAATGCATTCAAGGTCACTCTGCAGCAGATGCTGAGTAGAGAAGGCGTTAATGCTGTTGCGCAAATACAAAATGCGAAATCAGATGCACATAGGGAAGTGCAATAATGATATTGAGCCCTTACAGCGTAGAACAGCACCAAGTGATTGGGTGATACGTCTCACGGCAAGCTTGATGACATAGAGGTGATGCAAATTGCTAATGCAGTGCCCTATCAAAGTGAAGGTATTTGCCATCAAGCAACAACTGCTGCACAGCTTAATTTGCTGTATTGCAATGTAGAGTGTGTGCAAGCAGATGGTGTAGTTCCACCTGTGGCCTTATAGACTTTGAGCAATACATGCACTGCAGCAGCAGGCCTCAGGCACATGCCTGTTGCTTGTCGCTCAAGGCTTTGGTAAGCTGGCTGATAGAATCCTGGTACACACTCTGCTGGTAAAAGCCCTCAGCTTGCTCGGTGTAACTCTTAAAAAAGCCTGGCTCCATTCGATCAGACTGGATCCACGCAAAAGCCTGCGATGCAGTCAGATCAATTTGGGAGCTCCAAAACTCCAAATTGCCCCAGGTGCACTGCAGCTCAGATCAGGAGCAGCTGTGCACCAAGAATATGTGGTACAATTTACCTCTGCATTGAGTGCTGCAATTTGATCTGCTTCTTCTGCTCTTGCACTGCGTATCTGATATCCAGGCGGACAGTCAGATACAGACAGATTGGGTTGCACAGGCTTGGCTGCTTGTGGTGAATCCTGCTGCGGTGCTGCAAAGCTGGAGGCGCTTCTGAGCTTGCGTGCTTGTTGGCCGCGACGCTTTTGGCCTTGTGTAAGGCCCTGCCACAAGTGTACCTTTGGGAGACTGTGAGACCGCAGCAGACGCTCGAGACTTGGCGTGGACTTGGAAGTGGAGGTGCTGCCTTGCGGTGTGCTGATAGTCGCTCGTGGCATGAATGTTTGGCGCTGCCGCAGTGCGTAGCGTGTGCACCTCACACAGCTTGGACAAGGACGCCGATACTGATGAGGGGTTCGGAACTTGCTGTTGAGAGCGTGTAGGACAATCTGTGTATAGCAAGCAGACTATCGGTACGACGACTCTTTTTATGCGCAGAGGAAAAACTATGTGTATTCAAACTTTGACCGAAGCTCGTCTGAGTTTGACCTAACAAGCTACTAATTACAGCTGCTTTGCAATCTCTGGTCTGCGCAGACGACCTGCCTGGCCAAGCGAGCACAGCAGCAAACACGTCCAACGTGCACTTGTTGAGCTTGTAGCTGTCATCGTGTCGCAGCATTGTGCGGGGCTTGTGATCTGACAAAGCATACGCGCAACACCTACCGTAGCTTGAAGCGCTGCAGTGTGGAGAGGCCATTAGCTTTGATACCCAAACATCAGCGCGTAAGATTTGTAGTGACTGCTGTAACAACCATGCAGGCCTCGGCCTCAACGTTAGTTAGTGAGCAGAGAGAAGACGCCTCAACTTCCTCTTCGCCTGACAATGCCAGCATTGACACTCTGCTGTGGGATTTAGACGGCACGTTGTACCCAATAGAGAATGGGTACGAGGACCATGTCAGGCAAGCAGCTTATCTCTGTTGCATTGCCATGCAATCTGTAAGCGCAGTACAGTTCAGCTGTATCATGTATGCAGAGAAAACATATTCAAATTCATGCATCAAAAGCTGGGTGTACCGCAAGATCAATGCAAGGCAACATGGAGACCTCTATTTGCCAAGACAAACCAGAGCTTGAAGGTGATGTACAGACTAAACAGAGTGAATTTGCTGGCACCATATAGATATGTTCCATGGGAGAGACTGTTACAGGAAGGCTCGCTTGTGCCTACAACTGCCATGCACACAAGCATCCAGAACATTGCTGACACCCTCCTCCTGCATTGCCTGTCATCTCAGAGCAGCAGCATGGCCCCCAAACACATGTACCATCTCAAAATGCCCCCACTTGTGTACATGCAAGCGTGTCCAAGCACATCCACAGGCTGACTCACATCATCAGCGTGCAGTGCCATGTAGGGCTTGCGAGTAGGTGGCTACAAGTTTGACACTGATGAGTACTGGGACTTCATCAGAGGTGGCAGGGAGGAGTACTTGAAGCCAGACCCTCAGGCAATCTCCAATGACCCCTTTGACTTGTCTCTTCAAGGCACATGTTGCATGAATACAATCTGCTGCCTGCATGCCCCGCCATCTGCTTCAGGGGTTGCTGTGAGGCAGGCCTACTGACTGTTTGAAGCTGACATAGCGTCTGCACCAGTTTGATAGCCAGCGCATCACAACATTGCACAAGCAAAGTATTAGCGCTTTATTTCGCGTTTGTTTCTGAATCATGTTGCCATTTGTGGTTTATATAATTTTTGCACCGATCAGCGATCCATTTCTACTAATGAAAGCAAGTGTGACACCCAAACATATGCACAACATGCGTCGTCTAGACCAGATCTGTCAGGCCAAGGGTTGACCTTTGGGTTTGTGCATGGACAGGTGCGAGAGTGCTTGAAGGCTCTGCCTCAGAAGAAGTGGGTCTTCACAAACTGCAATGAGAAGCATGCACGTCTTGCCTTGGAGTCGCTTGACATTTTGGTGAGTCATGCTTGCAGCAAGGCAGCTGCACAGCAACTTCATGTCAGCTGCCAGAGCCTGTGACGTTGTAAGCTTGCAGCAAGAAATACTTTGCCTGGAGTTGGGTAGTGCTCACTCAGCTAGCTTTCAAACGTTCATTTGGAGTGTCAGTTACACTGTATGCCAAGTTTACTGCTGCTCAATGCTGTTTGTCAAGGCACCATCTGTGACTGTGGCTAGTTGTGTTCCTTGCAGGACTGCTTTGAGGGGGTGCTAGGCGCAGACTTCATGGGTAAGAATGCCAAGCCTGATGCTGCAGCATTTCACAAGGTACAGCTCCACCACATCGCCTCATTGTTTGTGCTTATCACATTCTCACAGCATGCCCCGTGGAGTATCAGATCAATTCAGATGCAACACATCGGATCAGCGTCTTGCTAGCCTTGCCTGGCATGACACTGAACATACTGGCTTGCTGTGGGGTTAGGCATGCTGTAAGCTTCCACACTTCCTCGTCTTTTGCTGACAGGTTTTGTAAGTGATGTAGGTTCTGCAGCATATTGGAGCTGAAGCTTCCAGCACTGCCATGTTTGAGGACAGCTTAAGAAATCTGCGGCAGGTGCTTTTCTGACCGAATGTGCATGAGCCTGTGCCATGTTGGAGCCGCCGCACTGGACAGAGCCTACTCAGTATCATCCAGTCAAGGGTGTTTCTGAGGTCAACAATGTGTCAACCATGTGTATACACCGTGTGTGTATGAGAATGTTGAAAGAGGTCAATGGGTTCCAGTACCTGCTGTGCAGGCAAAGACTCTGGGCATGACAACTGTGCTGATCCAAAGCAAGACAATGCTTGAAGAGACTGGATATACGCTTGAAAGGTATGTCAGGGCTTGGCCAGAAATTGCAATACCCCTTCTCTTTTGAAATGTATGGACAGACATGAACCCAAGACGTGCTTGGTGCTGCAAGCTTTTGACAGCTTTCTGTTTTTTCCTTGATTGAGCCTTTCGACACGGCAGTGTGCATGATGATGACTGCTGTGCATATCTAAGGCTTGAGCACCTTTGCAAGCTTCACCGTCCCATTGTCTCAACTCTGCACTGCTATCTAGGCTTCATTGACACACAAAGTCAGGCGCAACTGCAGGCAAAGCTCATAACTGCTGGCTGTTCTTAGACACAGGCAGTGCATGTGCTAAAGCCTTTGTTCGGCTCTGATGCAGCGCAAAAGGTTTGTCTGACCCGGCCGTAGATGTCACCATCTCCGTGCCACACATGAGTGACCTCAAGACGCATGTGCCCCAGCTGTGGCCACACCAACAGAATTGAGATGCACTCTGAGTCTTAAGAATTGGTTTGAAATGCACCTTTATTGAACGTCAGGAAGTTCTACTGAGATGTTGTTCATGAATTGCCACACATGCATTGCCTGGTGTTTAAATTGACCTGAAGAGTGAACCTTGGATGCCTTTCAGGGAGCGTGTGACATGCATTATGCAGACAACCGCAATGCCAGTGTCTTGATGCCACTAGCTAGCCTCGAGTTGTGACAGCCCTACTAGTAGTGTGTACCCTGTCAGCTGCAGCCGCTCTAAATGATGTGCTGCGCACTGCAAGTAGCTTAAAAGGTTTATTCTATACTTGACTGACCTGGCAAGACCTGCAAATTGCGTACTGTAATTATGTATACATGACACTGTCAGCCACCTTCTGTCCCTGCTACTTATTGACAACTTTCATTTGACATGTGCTTAGTTTCTCAAGTGCAAGAAACCTGTTTGTCTGCCCCTGCACTTCGGGTAGTAAGCTAGCATGTCGCAGACAGTACAGTTGTCATGCAATATGCAAGACTCGGTCTGCGTCACCATAAGTGCTAACAATTCCCAATCACCATGTATGCATGTGCATGTGCATGCCAGGGGAGGCCTGACATGTGAATGCGGCCTGCTTCCAGCTCCACCTTTGAGACTGTGTTATGGGGGCCGAGCCAACTATATCTGATCAGAAAAGCTGCTCTGCAATGCTGCTAGTATCCCTCCGCAGGGTCTACAACATTGAACAATTCCTTCCCCTCCACATACAGCTGAGCTAGCTCACCAAACAACTTTGTGCTCTTGGCAAATGACAGCTCAGTGCGAGCAGCAGTGTGAGGAGAGGTTAGCACATTGTCCAGATCCCATAATGGGCTATTTTTTGGTAAAGGCTCAGTGTAGGTGACATCCAGACCAGCTCCTCGAAGGTGCTTGTTCTGCAAAGCTGCACATGCCAACAAAAGGTCATGGCTTTTCCCAAAACAGAGGCAGGTGATATCTGCCACAAAGGATTACCAGCAGCAGCAAGGACATTTTGCATCGCCAGTCATACAACCAGCAAGCTTAAGGCAACACTATATTGACAAATGCACAATCATTCCATTATAGCTTACCTTGAGTTAATGCAGTCTCATCAACGGTCTTGCGTCTTCCCACATTGATAAACACTGCATTGTGCTTCATGCTGGGAATGGCCCTGGCATCCATGACCCCAAGGGTAGCTTCTGTAACTGGCAGAGCATTGACAATATAGTCACTTTCAGCCACAAGCTTATTGAGCTGTTCTGGACCATAAATCTGTGCAACAAGCACCGGCAAGGATGATTGAACATATGTCCCAAACTGACGTTGGTATGAGTGGTCTTCTTTCATGTTCTCATTAAGCAGTCACATGTCAAGGGCAGGTTTGTGGCAGCGTCATCAACTTTTTGGGGGACATGCTGCAACTCAGCATATTTCATGCCAAGCTCCAAAGCTAAATGCAGAGCACTGTCTACAGAAGCATGCGCACACAGGAGGTCAGCAACAGACATATAAGACGGTGCACAATTGTCAGCATGACACTCAGCCAACTGCAAAAGGATGCTTTACTGGCACAGACGCACACACGGGCAAAGTCTCAGACACACACACAGACCAGGTGAACTCAAACAAAAAGCTGTGATTGCGGCAAATGCTGAGAGGCAAGCATTGTACCCTGAGTGCTTGGTTCTGCTCATGCTGTGACAGCTGTGTACGGCGCCGCAGAGCAATGACGTTCATTCTGAAAGCCCGTGCAAGGTTGCCCACTGCTTGTCCAATATCACCGTAGCCCACAATACCAATAGTTTTGCCTCTGCATTGGGTATAATGTTTGACTCATGTGTTGCCGCTCAGAGTACACTGGTGTAGCTGTTGAATGCTCTTGAGCTATTGCCAGCAATACATATGCATATGATTGTGGCATTGACCTGTTGATGACAAGAGTGTGCGCAGAATGCAGGCGCACATGCTGCACGCCACATACTGCTCTCTTTGTTGCATCTACAGGCCAGCCTGCAGGAGAGGCCGGTCGCTGCTGCAAATGGTACTGCTTGTTTGCTTCCAGACATAAGTACAGTGTGATTTTCAGTGTTGCATGCAATGACAAGGGTACAGTCAGGCATGTACGTAAGTTTGCTGGGCATACCTGAGCTCCTCAACATAGTACGGCTCCCAGTTGGGCCTTGAGGCAAGGCAGATCCTTAGCAAACCAGGAGCAAGCTGCAATCGCCCACTCAGCCAAGGCGTGACTGTATGGGCCCTAATGCAGCAGCAGCACAAGGTGATGAGAGATGCAGCATTGAAAAACATTCTGATGTTCAAGCAGGTCATCAACTGTTTGTGTGTCAACACAGTCAAGCTGTTGAGCATGCAGCTGAGTACTTGTGATCTTGTCATGCAAGTGCAAAGATGCCATTCTGATGCATCATATGGGCATGTTTGGCATCTTTGCAATTTGCAAGTTGCAACAATGACAGGTGGATAGCTTGAGCCTCAGCATGCAAACTTTGGCAAATGCAATGACCACATGCATCAGATATCCGTGCACATCTTTGCGGCCTGTCTGCATAACAAACATCGTCAGGCCTTACCCTGCTGTTTGTCACACTCACAGAGTCTCTGGCCATTTCTGGTATTAGTAGCCTCTCAACGCCAGAGGCAACTGAGTGAATCCATTTCAGGTTTGTCAGATAGGGCCAAATGTCGCAAGCAGCACTGCACAGTTTTAGTGCCAGAAAAGTGCTGAGAAAGCACACAGCAGGCCATACAAAGCAAGCCTCAAGGAAAGAGGTTGGTCCGACATTGGGTCTGAGTGTACTGCTTGCCTGCAATTCTTGATTTGTGGGAGCATCCTTTCCTGTGCCGCATTGGAAGATGACCTCAACTTTAGCCCAGTCTTCATTGGTCCAGTCTACAGCAGTTATCCACTATGGTAGAAGGTCGAACGGGCAGCACATGCATACACGAGCAGGCATGCACTTGCCTGCGACCCCGTCACTGGGTCTACCAACCCCAATGAGGTGCATGCCTCTTGGCAGATGTTGCAGCGCGTCCAGCTTTGGGGCATGTCGTCCGGCAAGAGCAAAGAGGTTTACGTTTCTTTGTTGGTGATTGACTTTGGGCACGCTAGACTCAGGAGCCATTTTTGGCAGGACGGCAGGTACAAAGCTGATGCTGCTCCACGCCGAACTCGTGAGCAACAAGGTGCTCAGCTGTAAGTGCCAATGCTGAAGACAGTAGCTTGACTTGTATGCAGGCAGCAGCAGCAGCGGTGCAAGGGGACACAACGGTGTCCCTTGCACCGACTCCGTTTGACCTCTGCAGATTGGTTGACCTCTGCAAATGTGCTTTGTCCTCGGCATTTGAATTTGAGTCATCGGCATTTGAGTCACCGGCAATTGACGTAATGACATGCACATCTGAACAGGATGCTGACAACTTTGAGATGCAGAGACACTAGAATGTCTGATTTATTCATTTCGCACAATAAATGATTGTTGCTATAGATCTATACAACTGCATCTTGTTGGGTAGCATGCTCTTATGCTGAGAATGCAGTTGTTCACGTCAATGAAACGCTTGTTGGTTTTGGAAAGGTTTGAGAGGTGGACTGTTGCAGTGTACCTTGTTTGTTTTTGAAAGATTGCAGAGGTAGACCGTTGCAATGGGCCTGTGGTTGTTCTCTCTGAGGGGACGGTCGAAGACGTTTGGCCCATAGGCACGTGCACACAGATGTCCCAGAGCTAGAACCGTCAGCCATGCTAAGTCTTGCCTTACCATTTGAGATAGTGTTGACCCAAATTGCTTACATATATGGTCTGGATAGTAGGTAAGGAGTCAGACTCTGTCATGTCATCTGTTTATGTCTAGCCATATATGTTACACAACCTTTCAATAGTCTCAGCAGCAGCTGGTCCTGTCTTAGAATGTACCACATTTGTCGCACAAGATGCAGGCTAGATGACCATTAAAGTACAAACTATATGTTTTGCAGATGCAAAGGTATTTGACAGTCAAGCAGACAGCACTGCTGGCCAGGCAGGCTCTGCTTGAGAGCGGCCGTGGAAAGCGCAGGAGAAGCGACTCTTCCAGGCAAGCAGCTCTGCTAGGGCAGGCTGACACGACTGTCTACCCTGAAACTACTGGAGCGGCAGCCAAGAGGACTAAGAACTTTGATAAATCATCTACTCCAGATGCCATTGTTCGAGTGCTTAACTTATAGATCGATGTCTGTGAGAGTCTGTTGCCAACTCAAGAGTTGTTGCCAATCAACTTGCAAGTTTGTTATCAAGACTGTCCAGCTCAACTTTGACGTCTGACTTGGACGTCTGTATGAACTTTGTTGTCATTCCAAGATCAGCACTGAGTTGCTGGGTGTTTTCTGTGTGATGAGCTGCTCATTAGAAAGTTACCTGAGGGCACACCAATAGTCCGTGTGTCTTTACAACTACTGGCTTTGCTCATATCACGTTCTTGATGCTTGTAATACCACTAGCATTGCATTGTAGCCAGTCCACTTGTCAAGTGATACTGAGCATGACCACTGCCGATAACTTTTACATAAGTGCACATCATGACATTGTCTGGTTGAACTTCAATGACGCACAACTTGAAGAGCGCCTGAGTACACTAAAGAGTCTTGTACGCTGAGGAGAGAGGGTGCACAAGCTGTGACATGAAAAATCTCCAGTAAGAAGTGTATTGAAAAACATAGGCGGCACAAGCTATACAAAGACATTGTCATACGCTCATCCTGAGCAATAGCCGATGGATGCAGCTGAAGCCTGTTCTGGGTTCCAGATGCTAAGCTGAGCATTGGTCCTTGTACTCTTGGTTACAGTTGCATGCAGTCCTGTGATTGTAGCTCTGGAGTATATAAAAGACTGTTAAGTCAGCCTCAGGCACCACTTGCAAGCCCAATTGTGCGCACACCTGCAAGGTATCAAAGTTACTCACTTGAGTGTCTGTTGTGCTCTGGAAAAACACTTTTATATGGTGTGCTGCACATTTATTCAGTTTCAAGTCGGTTAAAATGCGTCTTCCCATATGGTCAGTACATACAGTCTGGAGTAGCTCCCTGTATGAGGTCTAGGTTGTTGGCAATCAGCGTGCCAGCTGTGGTATGCACCACATTATATGTAGGCAGCAAATGGAAGTATGCGTATACTACATACCAGAATCCGCTGGTGCTGCATCATCAAGGCTTGAATACCAGCGGCGTTGATGGGGCAAACTCTGCTGACCCATAACATAGGGTACAAGAAAGTTTCCAGCAGAATGCGACACCAATAGGCTCCTCTCAAACCCTGCAGGGAACGGCTTGACTCTTCCTCGATCGCCATGCTTATCATATAGTTTACTGATACCAGGCTGAGGAAGAAGTATGAGCAACTCCAAGACAGCAGACCACCAGTGGATTTCAGTCAGGTCAAGTTGAGCTAGCCATGCAAACCACCAAAGCCTCCTCAGCAAAAACTGTTGATGGGCTGCCCCTTGAAAAGGTGCAAGTGCTGGCAATAGGGCTCAAAGCTGCTACCAGAAATGACAATGCTGCACACTGACAAACAGGCAACCATGAGAACAATGAGGCATGCAGGCCATACACCAGTATGATGATGTCATAGCCGTGGTCAGACTGGCACTCATGCAATATGCTATATTCGTTACACACCTCTCTGTTGTTGAATGGACCAAGAAACCTGGTAGTCACTGCCATGATCATGCCTATGGATTCATTTGGACCGTGTCATCTGATGCAGGGACATCTTGCGAGGGAAGCAGCTGCTGACTGTCAGCCAGCTTGGCAGCTTCCTCAGCAGCTTCTTCTGCCACGTTACTCATGTGCCCTCGTGTGGCTGCATGTGCAGAAAATCATTTGCATTTTTGCAAGTCACCCACATTGTACAGTGACTGTTCTTGAAGAGACTTGATCAATTGTAGCACTCACAGTTTCAAGGCATCTGCAGCAGACTCTCTTGTCAGCTTGCTGGTGATTTGGCAGAGAGTATCCAAGGACAGAAAGCATGCCGGCATGTTGAACAAACAACCAGCAGTGAGGACAATGCACCTGCTAAGATGGCCTTGGCAGTCCTGGCCACAAAGTGATTAGTGCCCTGGGCTCCTGTCAACCCCCCCAGGAAAGGGGCTGCCCGTCTGCACCCCAAGGCACATGTCATGACAGGAGAAGGTACCAATGTTGCAGTAACAACCTGGTAGGGACGACATTGTAGAAGACATTGCAGGAACAGCATTGCACAATACCAACATTCCAGCAACAACATGGGGCTCTAGGTATGATGCATGACCTTCAGGAAACAAAGGCCCTGACCAGGATTGCCTGACGAGAGGCACACTGCAAGGCCCAATGTACGTCACTCAGCAAGCATGGTAGCATAGGTGAGTGGTCAGGGGTTGGAGATTTCTATAAAACCTAGATAATCTTGTATGTCAATGGGTTTCATAACGTGATCAAATATGCTTGTTAGGATTTGATATGCTACAATCATACTATATGCTATGAGACAGCCACATATTCCACACAACAAAGCTGCCGTGAAGCAGGATCAAAGGAGTAATACCCCACACCAACCAGCACAGAGCTTCCCTGGCTCTCAAAACTTGTCAAGCAATGCAAGAGAATGAGCAGCATGCAAGGCATACTTGTCCTGGGATGCTTTCTTGAGTGCCCCTGGCAGACCTGCTGCCAGTGCCTTCTTCACATCTTCTTCTTGAGCTACAGCCAGCTGCTCAGGACTGACCAGGCCTGCGCTGTGAAGAGCCCTGCAGCCAAACACATCTCACTCCTTTGCCCATTTGTCCTTCATTTAATTTCTTTACTCGCTCGTTCGGTTGTATACCCATCCATCCATGCACTCAGTAATTCACTACATCATTTGTGAATTGCTTCTTGCAGTCATTTGTTCAGTGACTCATTCACTAATTCACTCGTTCAGCATGTATCTTTCCCCAGAGTCAGGTAAAGTTATGCCCTCCTTGTCCAAGATCCTACATGATATTTAGGCCCTAATTCACCCAGCACCGTATGTACAGTTGGCTGCAGTTATACAAGCAATCTCCAAAAGGCACAACAGCTCAGGCCGTATGCCTGCAGCTACCTGCTGTGACAGGATGGCCGGGTGGCAGGGCAGCTCACCTGGTGTCCATGCAACTGGCATGAAACCAACTACAAGATCCATTGCATACCTAGCATTGGCTGCTGTCATGGAGGGAATGTCCATCAAGCGTAGCAGCTCAGGCCTGACCCCTGCAGCTGCCTGCTGGGAGAGGGAGGCCAGCAGGGCCTCCAGCTGCCACCAGCCCAGGGAGGCGCACATCAGCCCTGCCATGCCAGCCCACTTGGACAGGTCCGTCTGCAGCTTCTGCAACTGCCCCCTCGTCACTCCTGCAATCACCATCGTGTCATTGAGGTGTTGCACCTTGTGAGGCAAGGGTTGATAGCTCAAGGCGCTTTGCTCGCATAGCAGGACATTCACAGTGCAGCCAACATACAATGAGCAGGGCATTTGAGTCTTGAAGCAGGCAAAGCCAAGGTTGAGGAGAGTGTGAACATGATGATCTCAGCACAGGTAAGATTGTGTTTGCGGAAAGGCTGACCTTGTTGTGTCAGGCTTGATGGCAAGCCCCAGGTCTGTTCCACTGTCCAGGCACTTTGCTCACACAGCAGGGCATTCAAAGCACAGGCAGCAGCAAAGCGTGCATGCTTTGCCGAAGCTTCTGACTGTGCACCACCTCCGCGACAGCGCTGCCCAATGTAACCCTCATTTACGCCAACAATGCGTGCCACCTGCAGCACAGCACAGCACAGCACAGCACAGCATAGCATAGCATAGCATAGCATAGCATAGCATAGCATAGCATAGCATAGCATAGCATAGCATAGCATGGCACGGCATGGCATAGCATGGCATAGCATGGAATAGCATGGTGTAGCATAGCATGGCACAGTGTAGCACAGCCACCTGCAGTACAGCACAGCACAGCACATCATAGCATGGCATGGCATGGCATGGCATGGCACAGCATGGCCAGCATAGCATGGCATAACATAGCATAGCATAGCATAGCATAGCATAGCATGGCATAGCATGGCATGGCATGGCATAGCATAGCATAGTATGGCAGGCCATGCATGTGTTGACGTGGACTTACATGCATGGCCTGTAAGTCCATATCAACAAAGGCCACAGCAAGGCGTCAACAATCAGTCCGTGACCTGTTTCTGCACACATGGCAGGGTGCAAAGCAGCTTGCCCCCATAGTCTCATTCAAGAACGGTAATAGGATATTCCAGCATAATGACTACAGAAAGTACATACATTGTGGGTCACAAACAACATGAACACAGGACTGCTGACTTAGGCTGCATTCACCTTCTTCTGCATGCTCGGCAGGCTCTCAAACAGCTTTCCCCAATAGCCCCAGCCAAAGATCTTGAACGGGTGTTCCAGCATGATGGTGTACATGAGGTGCAAGGGCTCCCCCAGGACCAGCCCTGCCACGGCCTTACTCAGCTCATCATACAGCTTGATGCCAACATCTGTCGGCAGACCGCTGTCATACACTGCTCGCCCCATAGTGGTGGCCTGCCAGGCTGCAGGCTTGTCAGGAGAGGCCTGACTGTAGGTCAGAAGCTTCTGGGACCTGCGTTTTTGGCACAATCTTGCTTGAAGTCATTGCTGCTTACCGCCTGTTGATACTGTAGTCATGCAGTTTCTGCTTGTTTGAATGATGCTGGAATCTAGCTGTAGAGCACAAATCGATGACAAAATGACATTGACTGGTGTTGATGCTGCTGTCTGATATGCTGCTCAGACAGGCTGCTTGCTTGGCCGGCAATTGGCAAGGGACACTTTGACGCACCAGCAGTCCTGTTCACTGACAGCATGCACCTGTGCTGTGCCTGTGAGATCCTTAATTTCAATTTTGAGTTTCTGCTTTAGTAAGTCTTGTGCCCATGGCCAGGGTCGTTTATTTGATACAAACAGATAGACATACAGAGCGATCACAGCAAAGGGAGTGTCACCTGAGTGCTGCCAAAGCAGTCTTGGTAGCCAGTTGCATCCGGCTGTACTGAGACTGATGACTCAGCAGAGTGCTCTGGATCAGATGGTTGATGTCCTGAGCGCTGCCAATGGACCCGTTTGCAATGGCCTCCAGCAGCATCCTTTGGAGCTGCTGCGTTGCCGAGGATGAGTCATCATGGCCAGGCTGACTAGGTGATGACTGGACATTGGGTTGACTTGATGCTGACTGGACTGGCAACAAATGAATGGCTTGCTGTGCAGATGATGAGTGGACAGCGACTGACTGTCTTCCAGACAGGTGGACAAATACAGACTGGGTAGTTGGTGTCTGTGAATGAGGCTGATGCTGCTGCTGCTGATGCTGTGAAGCAGTTGACGCCAGACATGCATGAGAAGGCTGACTGGAAGCTGAGCATGCACTGCCCTGACTTGCACTGCTCAGCTTAGCCTGCGACTGATTTGGCTGATGTGATGTAACCTGCTGACAGGCTGCATGTTGCAGCGCTGCTGCGCCTGCTATGCTTGTAGGAGCAGCGCAGACTCTGAATGCAGATTCGGAAAGCAGCTGACTGTGCAGGGATGGCACTGGGGCAACTAACAGCTGGCAGATGTCCTTCCAGTCCCCAAAGGATGCTTCGGGATCCCCTTTGCCCATGATGAAGGCCTCGCCTAGTTTGGCTTGGCCTGCTCTGCCTGCTCTGCCCACCATTTGGAGGTACTGGGCTCTTGAGACAGGCCCTACTCCCTACAGCAGAGACTGCTCAAGCTCTTGATGTCACTGGAAGCACCACATCATAGTCATGCTGCAGTACGTGGCTGAACCTGTGCTGTCCACAGTCACTCAAACACCATCAAGTCGTGGCGTCATCTTCTACACAGACTATACAAAGTGGCAAAGACTTTGCTAGGAGCCTTGTCATCAAGCCTTAAGAGGAAACCTGCTGCAAGCCAGTCAGGAGACCTGACACTGCATGCTGAGCCATGGGACCTAGCGTACAACCCATACCTGCCACAAGCTTCTCAGGATGACTCGCCGAGCTGGAAGGTTCACCCCAGCAGCCAGTGTAGAAGTAGCAGTCAGCACCAGCAGTGCTCCAGACCTGAAGCCTGCTTCTATGGTCTGCCTCTCCTCTGTGGTCAAGCCAGCATGGTGGTACGCCACACCTACACAGCCACACATTACCTTCACCTGCCAAGGTTGTTGTAATAAGCAAGACACCAGCTAACACTTCTCTAGAAGAATATACCATTCAGCACTTGTACTTTCAGCGCCTTGCAAGCCTGCTCTACATTGTGCTACAGGCTGTGTTCTAGGCAGGTGGACCTTCAGATGGCAGAACAGACAGCTGGACAGACAGCAGGACAGTCAGCAAGACAGAAAGGCAGCGTGAGACTTCCCACAGAAATGTTGTCGAATTAAACCCATGGCATCCTGCATCTGTGATCTTGGCATAGTACCAGCGATTTCCCAGAGGGCCCCCTATTGTCATGACCTGACACCCCAGACCAGACACAGTGCATGGGCACAAACAATCACCAACGGCTCATAGGTGCACGCGATCACCTGCCAGCATGAGCTTTTCCAGAGCAGTGTTGCTGAAGCCTCCCATAGCGTCCTGCATGTCCACCACCAGCGCCTTGCGAGCTTCTTGGGCAGCTTCCGCCACAGCTTCACAGCCAGGCTGACTGGGCAGCAGCTCTGACAGAAGCTCTGCACAGCTCTGAGTCTGCTTGCGGCTGGCACAGAACACCAGCACTGGCTCACCTGCGTCACACACGCACGGTCATTAAGCAAAAGCGGGGGAAGAAGAAGAGGAGTTGGGAGCAGGACAAGAAGAAGAGTGATGCCAACAAACAAGCTGTCTCCCCGCCAAACTGGTTGGGCAGCAGCTAGGCAAACAACTGAGCACACGGTTGGGGACACTGCTGACTTTAGTTGCAGCTGGCACAGCAAAGCAGCACATGACTTTTTTAAACTCACTCTGTACCACACGACTGATCACTAATGGCGAGCCAACAAGAGACGATGTAGGCCTGTGGTAAGCAGATCAGCATGCTACCAAGCAATGGGCACAATGACAGTCATTGTCAAGTGGCAATGTCAGCACAAAGGAGTGTTGAATGCATGGCCACAGAAGATATCTGGTGGGGGAACAATGACAGAAAGGTTCACAAGCAGCAATACCAAACTTGGGATGTGTGATCAGGCCATGCAGGCTAGTTGTTATGTGTGCCAATGTGCCAAGCTTACTCAGCATGACAACTTCGGCCACAAGCGGCACAAGATGATCCTGGTCTCTGGCTGTGCTTTCAGGCAGCTCTCTCATGGCTGTCAGGACCTCATCTGGCTTGCTGGTGCCGCTGACCTGCAGCAATACAGGTGTGGTCATGAGCAGTATGCCATGAGCTATAAATTGAGACGAAGGCCAATATCATGCGGAAAAGCGTGTTTCTTGATTTTTTTGGGGCGACTAAGGCCAGGAGGCCTATACCACGTGCAGCCCCACATGTGTCAAATTTGTTGTTGGGTGCTTTGCGACCGCTTGGCTGTTCTTCCAGGCGGATTTCTCATTCATGTCAGGATTTTGTCTGGATTGACAATTCTGTTGAGACCTGCAACAGCATTGATGATAGTGAACACGGCACCCCTTGTGCCTGACATGCAAAATGAAAATTAGCTTGTGCCAGCGTGAGCTAGGGGCACGTGAGGCCAGACCTACTTCAAGCGTGCTTGTACCCCTTTGCATCAACACCAAACATACTTTTGCAGCCAAACAAGTCACAACTCACGCGCTATCGAGGAAGGCTTGTTCTGAGCATGCTTATACGCCTTGGCATCAACACCCATTTTACTTTCACAACCAGACAAGACAAGCCCTATATACCATCTGAGGTTCAAAAGCGGGCACAATGGCCCTCTCTGGCTGCCTTCTTGCTCTCGCACTGGCTTGCAGCAAATATCTAACCAACCTCTGATAAAAGGTTTGTAACAAAGATTGGTAACCAAATTACTGTGTTTGGTTTGGTGATTGGCTACAGGCACAAGAGGTTTTTGATGCTAGACAGCGACAAGTACCTTGACGCAGAAAGCTAAACAGTCAGACAGTCAGCTGTAGTGTCAATACTTGTGGATAAAGCTGCAGTATATGATGACGCTCCTGCCAAACCTATCTGCTAAGCAATCAGCTGCTGTTTGCTAAGACGAACTGCCTACATCAGTCTTGCTGGTGGACAGACCATGGCAATCCAACCTTTGTGAAATGTCAATGCTTTAGGACTGAGCAGACCTTGGAATAGATACAGCCTTTGAAGACAGCGTGCTCTGTCAGTGGGACCGGCCTGAAGTTGGTCAAGAAGAGCTCTGCTCGCATCCAGCTGCGCAGCTCCTGCAAGCCTGCACCAGCACAGGTAGGTCTTATGTTCCCTGAACCCTCAAACATGAAGCATGCATTGGTTGTGCTGTATGAAAGCAGAACAAGGGGGTCCAAAGCAGGGCAGGGCGGTTCAAAGCAGGGCAGGGGAGGGCAGAATCACAAAGGCAATAGCAGGACAGGGCAAGGCAGGCGAGTGCAAGCGCAAGGGCACAGTAAGGGCATCACAGGCATGGGCAGGACAGCAGAAGCCAGGGCAGGGCATAACAGAGCTGAATGAGGGCAGGGCTTTTGGCCATGACATGACACCTGCTCACCTCCCATGGTAGCTGACATACCAATGAGCAGCCATCCCAGTGTGATGATGACTGGCGTAAACGTGACAGGTTCTGTTATCACTCAAACAGTCAAGAGCATTTCTTGTTATGTCCATGCAATATCTGTGGGAGCATGCAAACTGCAGAGTACACTTGGCACATTGGAGTGTGAATCTTAGCACTTGTGTATCTGTGTGACTGACAAGCTTACCTGGTGAAATCCTTCATCAAACGCCGCAAATTGCGTCTGAATTGAGTCTTCCAGCACCCATTTGGTGTGCAGATCAACGTACTCCTGCCTATTGCCGTTGGTCACAGCAATTTTGCTGCCACCAGGCTTCAGCTCATGTGTTTGTAGCTCCCCAAAATTGTCCTCCTCCACAGAAAAGGTTGTGGCCAGATCTGCCTCCACATCACCAGGATAATCCAACAACTGTTGTAGGCCATGACCCAGATCTGGCATTGCCTTCTTCAAGTCCTGCACCACAACAGTACCTAGCTGAGCCTGCCGGGGTCAAAGTACTGTGATGTCAGAGCTACAGTGCAACCACACAGTGCTCAGACTCAAATTTCACCAGCAATTGAACAATTTGGGCAGACCTGCACACAGTACGACTTACACTGCCATACCCCACGCAAGCATGATTGCATACATCAGCACAAGACGCTGCTGAAGGGTTTCATTGGCGGCTACAAGCCGTGTCAGGTTAGCACATCTGACTGTACAGTCTCTCCTGGCAAGAAGCAGATTAGCCACATGTGACAGCGCGAGCTGCTAACCTGGAAGTTGGGCTTGCCATTGAGCAGCTTCTTGTAGACGACAGGGGGGAAGTGGAGGTCCAGGATGACCCCGTTGTAGATGGCCAGACCCAGCACGCTGCCCACCAGCCTGTACTCCGTCTCCAGCTCAATAGACAGGTGGCTGAACCAGAAGGTGCGTGTGTGCTCCATGTACTTGAACATGCCGAACTCCTACAGCAAGCAGGAGCATGCATTAGAAGAACAATACTGTGATGGTAAAGGGGGACAGCGAGTCAGCTTGGCATGGTCCACCTGAGAGGACAGGCACACATGAGCACGCACAACGGCACAGACAGCCTAGGCTGCACGGCTGAATGACTGCAAGACTGTTTGGGGAAGTATATTGAGGGTTTTATTTCATGCCTTGACCCTGAAACCATATGAGAGTAGAAGCCTTAGAGAGAAACCTCCCCCAGGCAGACACAGCCATGATCACAGCCTCAGAATCATGTCACACCTTAACGCAGTGTAACATGCAACACATACCACCACAGTGTAACCTGCAATACATCTCAACACAGTGTAACGCTTAAGGCAGTTCAACACAGTGTAACACATAACACATCTCAAAACAGTGTAGCACATACAGCTTGAGTCATAAGTTGTGATCCGTGGCTTGAGGTATTCAGACTTGCGACATTGCTGTGAGCGAAGCGCTCAATGTATGCCCTGGTGCGAACAGGCG
>JAABUP010004800.1_pt1 | contig 21614 bp, 38 predicted proteins | sample 5559201 | NCBI WGS metagenome assembly JAABUP01 (sample SAMN10711887, study PRJNA513373) | rock metagenome | isolation source: Antarctica rocks | place: Antarctica | reverse complement strand
GACATTGAAGTTGCTGTGTTTGATTGTGTCAATCATTTGACTGACTGTAAGTCTATTCTGCCATGCGCATGGAGCCATCCATGATTATGCACTTGTAGCGCAACAGCAATTGAAGCAGAAGTGCCCAGCAGGCACAGAAACAGATCTACAATGCTATACGGCATGGCATCGGGTGCACCTGATCAGTCTTTCGTCTGCTGAGTGGTTCTTTCATGTGAACAGTGACTAATATCCGTCAACGAAGGGTATGAAAAGTGTAGTGCTCTGGGCAAGGGCCTTGCTGCAGTTGATCATGGCCTTGACTGGCTGCTGTAGGCCTTCTTGCTGTACAGAAACGACTGGCAGGTTCAGGTCAATGGCAAGCATGGCTGCCATGTATCAGGTACAATGCCCTGTGCACACGCCTCCAGCTGACCCCTGAGACCACAGAAGCCATGGATGAGCAGGAGAAGTTCATGGCCTCAACATCAGCTGAGCTCAGCAGCCTGGCACAGCAGATTGCTGCCAGTCAGCACACCTTTGAGGTGCTGCAAAGCAGCCAGTACATCACTGAGGAAGAGGAGAGTGATGTCTTCTGGGGCATGCGCAGATGGCCCAACAAGCTTGCCGAGGTGAGTCCCAGCTTTTGTGTGCAGTATCTTTTAGTTGTTTGCTGTGTGAGTATCATCAAGCTGCAATGACATTATGCTGCTGTGTTCTAGATCCACAAGGGTGGCAATGCCAGGTCTAGGTCATGCCGCCTAGCTTTTGGTGAATGCTTCCATGTGTTGACTCAACATATACCTTCCCATGACCACTTTCAAGCCTCATTATGAGATATGTTTCAGCTGCAATTTGATCCTGGCCTGGCCTGATACCTGCTTCAGGAGATGTGGAACAGCTGCAAGCTGATCTTGGCCTGGTGTGACAGGTGCTTGAGGAGACAGCCAAGATGCTGAAGCGCCACAAGCAGCGCTTCCTGGGCGACTTGCATGTGGATCAGCAGAAGCTGCGTGCCCAGCTTGAGGTCTTGCGCTCTGATGTTGAGGCTTTCTCAGAGCTGGGAGACATTGCTCAGGTACTTGCCCAAGCTGCTGAGACACCATGGCATGCGTTGTGAAAAGAAAGTGGTACAGTCACTGCTGGTGATATACTGCCTTCAAGGTTTCACTGTTTCTCAGTTCAATAGTGTTGCGCTGAGTAGACAGGCTGTGAAAAGGCAATCAGAAATGCAATCTGAGGTAAAGTACGTGGCGCCTGCCTTACCCACCAACAATTGTTGACTCTCTAAATTGCAAGAGCTTGCTGCATGCCTTACAATCACTCTTGTCGCTGCATGAGTGACTACCCTGCCCACTGCCTAGGAGATTGCTTGCATAAAAAGCATTCAAAGGGTGCTAGCTCTGGTTTGGATGCTACAACTGCCTGAAGCTGGGAGCTTGGAGCATGTCTGACGAAAGCTTGTGCATGCAATGCAGGTGGATGAGCGCCTTGGAGCAGTGCAAGACCTGGAGGCTCGCCTGAAGCAAAGCCAGGAGATGGCAGACCTGTTCACCAACAGGGAGCGCATCTTCGACCTGCCGCCCTCACCTTTCCCTGCACTGGCTGGTACATCATAATCCCATCCCATCATGTCATTTTGTTCATTGTGTTTCTGTTTTCTCTCTGAGATGTTGTCTGTTGGTCTCTCACTGGTCCCAGGTCGCAGGTGTAAGTAGAAGCAGCCTGCTGTTCCTGCTGCTGTTTCTGCTGCTGCTGCTGCTGCTGCTGCTGTATATACCAGCAGCAGCAGTGATACACCTCTGTCCTTTAGCTTGCCAATGTAAGCATTGTTTGCAGCCCTTGAAGCTGTTGTGCCCCCAGACTCAATGATCATGCATCAAGGTGCTGTTGAGCCGCAGATACAAAGCAGCTATGAGATGCTGTTTGCTGAGTCATGCTGTCCAGCATGGGATTGCAGCAGCTACAAAGGTGTCTTGTCTGAGATGCTGCTGGTGCCTGCATGCAGAGATTCAAAAGATGCTGGAGCCCTTGTCCAGCCTTTGGGACATGTGCAGCGAGTTCACCCACCACCTGCCGGACTGGATGGATGGCCCCATCGTGGCCATCAATGCTGAGCAGGTGGCCACAGACTGTGAGAAGTGGTAAGTGCAAGAAACAGTCAGGCTTCACAGCTCAGCTGTGGATCCATTTTGAGTGCTAGCTTGAAGTCTCAAGCCTGATTGCTGGGAACACAGGACCACATTGCAAGAAACAGTCTGAACTGCGGTTGCACTTCACTAGGCTGAACAAATCAACAGGCTCAATGTCATCATGATTCACCTAGACTTGCTAGAGTGTTTCTGGACCCAAGGGGAGACAGGACACTGCAGATTGACTGCACCACCATGCAAGGCTCAAAAGTCTGGTGTAAAGTACACATTCCGGGTTGGGTATGCCTGCCAAGCTGTGACCAGCTTGCAGCGCAACATTGGTGTTGAATGTAACCATTATATATGGTGTTGCAGGTATAGGCAGACAGCCAAGATTGGGAAGGCCATGGCTGGGCCTGCAGCTGAGGTGCTGGCCAACCTGAGGGGCAAACTGGAAGGCTTCCAAGAGCACCTGCCCCTCATCAAGGCTCTGCGCAACCCTGGCTTGCGAGACCGGCACTGGGATAAGATCAGCCAGAGTGAGACTTGTTGAATCCTTGTCTGGCCTATGTGTGCCTGCTGGTTCTCCTTTTGCATGGCAACGTTTTGGAAGATTTACGCCACAGCCTGGCATGCATGCTTGTCATTGAGAGGCAGAAGTAAGAAGAGGCCGCTGTGTTTTGCGTGCAAGTTTCATACCTGGCATGCTATGCCTGCTTGCAACAGCGCTCACACATGTCACTTGTCCTTACACCTTCAAGGACTCTATTTCATCATTCTCCAAGCATGTAAATAAACACATCAATGATCACACGCCTGCAGAGGTGGGAGTGCCGGTCAAGGCTGATGCCAGCTTCAGTGTCAGCAGGGCGCTGCAGCTGCAGCTGCCCAAGCAGCTAGCCATTCTGGAGGAAGTCAGTGAGTACGCTAGCAGGGAGTACTCCCTAGAGCGTGCACTGGACAAAATGCAGGTCTGGTGACGCTGAGCATCTACCATGCATGATGCCTTGTGCTTGCTGGATGCAACTGCATGCTCATGTAGTCTGCAAGCTGTTGTACAGCTGATCGAGCTGGACCTTTCACGTCTTGCTTCCTGTTCACATTGCAAGCTTGTCACACCATGGACCCTTGCCAAGCTGTTTGTGCACGATGACGATGCTGGTCCCTTTTTGTGCCTTTGGAGCTCAACACCTTGTGCTGATTTCAGGGTGACTGGACAGGAGTGGCGTTTGACACTCTTGAATGGCGTGCAACTGGCACATACATCCTGCGTGGCTTGGATGACATCCAAACACTGCTGGATGACCAGATTGTGAAGACTCAAGGCATGAGGGCCTCCCCCTACATTGGTCCCTTTGAGGAGAGGGTGCGCTTGTGGGAGGCCAAACTCAGCCTCACGCAGGAGATCATGGATGAGTGGCTCAAATGCCAACAGGTCAGTTCTTGTACACAAGAAGCTGCTGATTGCTGTTGTGTCTGTGAGGAGCGTGAAGTCAAGACACAGCAGATCATGCATGCATGGCTCAAACCTGTCTATCTGCCTGGTTCCATCTTACAGCGTTGGTACCAGTATGCAGCGCATCTGCATGGTTGGCTGCATGTGAGCCAACGTTGATCAGAGCCATGAGATGATCTGCAACGTCGGCTGCACAGAAAGAGAGACGGAGATTCTCCAGGTGCAGTGCCAGCCCATGACTGATCACGTGGCTCAACAAAGAGCCTAAATGCGCAAAAAATCAAAGCAGTCCAAGATACATAGAAAGACATACATGCAAGCAACCACAGATTTTGACACTGACCTTGTTTGTACTGCAGGGCTGGCTGTACTTGGAGCCAATCTTTGGGAGCGAGGACATTCTGCAGCAGATGCCTAATGAGGGGCGCAAGTTCCGGGCTGTGGATGCCACCTGGCGTCGCATCATGGCTGCAGTGCGCAAAGCCCCAGAGGTCCTGCTCATGTGCAGTGACGATGAGCTGCTGAAGAACCTCATCGAGGCCAACAAGTTCCTGGAGCAGGTGCTGTGATAGACACCATGTTTGACTACAACTTACAGGCAGATTACGCAGTCATCGCTTGCTGACTGCAAGCAGCTTGTATTGATAGGTGTTGCATTGATGCTTACCTCAAAGGCATTGCTGATCTGTGGATGATGCTGATGTATGCAGCTGAGGGCTGTGGGCAAGCATACTGCATGCTGTGGTGCAGCATTGATGCCTTGGGGGAGCATGTAACTGTCTCTCCTCGCTGTCTGTGCAAGTAACAGTTGTCGTCAGGGCATACTCCAACACTGCTGGCATGTTGTTGATGGTGACACTTTACGCTGAGTGTGGGTTTCTGCCCCACTGCAGGTCCAGAAGGGATTGAATGACTACCTGGAGACCAAGCGGCTGGCCTTCCCGCGCTTCTACTTCCTGTCCAATGACGAGCTCCTGGAGATTCTGAGCGAGACCAAGGACCCGTTGCGTGTGCAGCCCTTCCTGCGCAAGATATTTGAGGGCATTGACAAGCTGGAGTTTGCACCTGACCTGGAGGTGTGCACACCCTCTGCCTGGCAGCCTTGCTTGGCGCATGTCATCACCTAGTCTTCTTGCTTCACCATGCTTCCCAGCCGCCAACAGCGTGTCTGCCTGACTGCATGCTAACATATGTCACCACAGAGCATGTTTGTGCTCCTGCATTGATTGCCATGGAGGCCTGTCAATGACCACGACGCATCTCAGTCAAGTTTACATGCACCTTGTGCATTACTTCGTTATGATATTGTGACATCTTGGCATGACCACCACTTGCAGCACATCTTACAGCAGTGCTAGGCAGCCTTGCTTGCATCATATAGTCCTCATGCAGCTTTGACCCAAGTCTCAACACGGGCTGCATGTGCTGTACACAGTTGGAGTGCATCGCAGTGATGCAGGTGACAGGCGTGCTAAGCCTGGCCTTTAGATTATGAACCTTTCAAGACTGGTTTCTTAGCTTGGTTTTTGCTTGGGCTATCACCTTAGATTTGAAGCTTGAGCTCTGCTGTCAAAGTCAAGGCTACAGCATGCCTGTCTAATGTTGCATCCACACTGCAATTAACATCGATGGTGAGCAAGGAAGTCAACAAATGAAGCTGCAGACAGCTGTCAAAATTCAAGGCTGCAGCATTGCTGTCCTGATGTTGCACCCACACTGCAGGTGACAGCGATGCTGAGTGAGGAGGGTGAGAAGCTGAGTCTGAAGACCACCTTCAACCCCAAGGCAGCAGGCGGCAACGTGGAGAAATGGTTTATCGAGGCTGAAGCAGCCATGCGGGAGACAGTCAGGGATGTCACGCGCAAATCCTTTGACGCTCATGCTGTCAGCAAGCGCATTGACTGGGTGCTGCAGTGGCCAGGCCAGGTACTGAATTCCCCCTTCATGTGTGTACTGCATTTACCCTTCAGTGATCATTTGACACCTGTTTCATGCCAGGTGCTGATTTCCCCCTTGTTGTATGAGTTGCATTTACCCTTCGGTGATCATTTGGTACTTTTCATGCCAATCATCAAACATTTTGCTTTGCTCACATCTCACAGCATCAACTTGCAGCAGCAATGCTATGCATGCCCTCGCACATCTGTCATGACCTTCGCCATGAGGCCAGGCCTCTCGTTCAGGCTTGATTGGATCAGCTGCTTGCTGGTCAATGTTGAACATGGCAATGTTGCAGCAATACTTTTGCTTGAGCTCATAAGTTTCACAATCTGCACTGGTGTTGTGAATGCAAGCCTCACATCTAGTTGTGCTGCCACAGGTGGTGCTTTGTGTCGGCAGCATGTTCTGGACTCAGGAGGTGGCTGAGTCCATCCGCAGCAACGCCCTGCCAGCCTACAGCAAAAAGTGCACAGATGACCTACTGGATGTAAGCTGCACCCCCCTATCTCATGCACCCCGTATTTGTGCTTTATTCTTTATTCATTGCTCCAGACATATCACAGCTTTTGCTGGGATTTGATATTGCTGTCACCATGTCTCAAAACACAAGTGTTGTCAATACTTCTGAAGCACATGTGCATGTGCAGGTTGTCAACAAGGTGAGGGGCAAGCTGAGCAAGCTGGAGCGTAAGACTCTGAGTGCGCTCATTGTTGTAGATGTGCATGCTCGGGATGTTGCTACTGAGCTGGCAGCCCAGGGAGTCTCCAGCGAGACTGACTTTGAGTGGATGAGCCAGCTCAGGTGGGTTGAGCGTTCATACATCATCAAACAGCTGGTCTGTGCTCCCCAGCACAGTATAGGCCTAGGCCTGATTGGGGCATGCCACTGTGACGACTTTGGTTACTCAGCTTTTCTCTTGTCACAACTGTCTTTCAAGCCACACATGCTGACAGCCTATTGTCATTGTACTTGATTTATTCCACTCAGCATCTTAAAGCTGGAGACATGATCTTCTGTAGCTCAAGTAACAAGCTTTCTTGACACATACAACATTGACGATCATCGCCTTTGTTTCAGCAGCAGCTGAACAGATGCACCCGTGCTTCAGGTACTACTGGGAGAATGATGATGTGATGGTCAGGATGATCAATGCTGCCATTGGCTATGGCTATGAGTACTTGGGAAACTCTTCTCGCCTGGTCATCACCCCATTGACTGACAGGTAGAATTTCACACCCAGTAACAAAATGGAACAGAGCTGTGCCTGCCACTCCTTTTGCACCTTTTGACAAGCTCATGTGTCTGTAGGCATGTTGGCTTTTGGTTGCGTTCCCGTAAAAAAACAAAGCAGCCATGTCAGCTATGTCAAGGAATCATGTGCCATGGTCGCCATGTGCGAATGATGTGTGACAACTTTAGGTTTGCTCTGATGGAGGGGTGCATGATTGCAGGTGCTATCGTACCTTGATGGGTGCCCTGCATCTCAATCTGGGTGGCGCCCCAGAGGGCCCAGCAGGCACTGGCAAGACTGAGACCACTAAGGACTTGGCAAAGGCCATGGCTATGCAATGTGTGGTGTTCAACTGCAGTGATGGCCTAGACTACCTAGCCATGGTATGCACTAATGGCATGCCCTAATGAGATGCTACCAAAACATCTGAGAAACTATGTGAGATCTGTTTTCTTGTGATGTAACTTGCATCTGTGGAATGCAAAGTCTAACAAACCATCAGCTTTGGTTGCCTAAGGAGGTACAGGCTAGAAGCATTGCTTTAGGGATGGGCTGTGAACAGAAATCATGAGTCAACTGACTGCCTGCAGGGCAAATTCTTCAAAGGCCTTGCCTCAGCGGGTGCCTGGGCTTGCTTTGATGAGTTCAACCGCATCGACTTGGAAGTGTTGTCTGTCATTGCTCAGCAGATTTTGACCATTCAGAGAGCGAAGGCTGCTAAGGTGGCCACGTTTGAATTTGAAGGCACGCGCCTGTCCCTCAGGTAGGTTTTGCAATTGTCCTCTTACTTCACTGCGGCTGTTCACCTCAGAATGCCAGTAATGGCGCAAATGCATCATCAAAAAGTGGCACCACTCATGTGTGACTGGCGTTGCGCACATTACCACACGAGCTTGTCTCTCATACCATTGTCACATCCAGAGGTCTCTTGTCAGTCCCTATCTGCATAGCCAACACTGACTCTTCCTGAGTAAGCTCTCGGTCAAGCTGCTTCAACAAGGGAACACAGCCACCAGTCAGCCTCTGACAAAAGTGGCGCATTGTGTGCAGAACCACATGCAGTGTGTTCATCACCATGAACCCAGGCTATGCCGGCAGGTCAGAGCTGCCTGACAACCTCAAGGCCCTCTTCAGGACTGTAGCTATGATGGTGCCTGACTATGCCCTCATTTCTGAGATCATGCTGTACTCCAGCGGGTGAGGCACCCCTCCCTTTCCTGCATGCCGTGGAGCTGGTTAGACTCATGCGTTTAAGTGTGCACCTGTATTTGGAGTATATGTTGTTTGAGCTTTATGCATTCAAGTGGTCGGGCGGTTCTACTTTCTAAGCCAGCCCACATCTCAAGACATGTCGGTTCTTGTGCAATAGTCCAGCGTGCCGGCCCTTGCTAAATGATATCCTCTGCTGTGCAAGACACAAACGCAGCCCCTGCCTGCCGCAGTGTCATAAGACATATCTGATGCCTCCAGCCACTCTTGCAAGCCCTTTTGCAACACAAATCACAGTCTTACTGACAGTCGCAGCATACACACCTAAATGTAGAGCATCTTTCTGACCCCATGCTGTCCAAGCATCAGAAAAGACCAAAAGGTATACAGATTGCGTGAATACTGAGTGAATATTGGCCAGGTATTTGCAAGCTCGGGAGCTGGCCAGGAAGCTGGTGGCCACCTACCGGCTGTGCTCAGAGCAGCTGTCCAGCCAGTCCCACTATGACTACGGCATGAGGGCTGTCATCAGCGTGCTGCGAGCTGCTGGCGCCAACAAACAGAAGTGGGGAGACATGGCCGAGGAGCTGCTCATGCTGCGCTCCATCAGGGACGTCAACCAGCCCAAGTTCCTGGCGCCTGACATTCCTCTGTTTGAGGGCATTCTGGCTGACCTGTTTCCTGGGGTCAGTCTGTCCTTTTGCTGCTGCTGGCGTTTCTCACTGTAGCGCCTGTTGCATTGCTTGTTGCTTTTAGATTGCCTGCTGTCCATGCTCCCCTCCAGATGGTCTTCAATGACGCGCTATGTGTCCAAATCCAGAACAAGCAAAGCATCTGCATACAAATTATGGTGTTCTGCATTGTCCTTTTAGGTTCTCTGACCTCTTGCATCTTGTGCTGTACCACCTCAAGCAAAGTGTTTTAAGCAAGGGCCAGTTTGAGCCCTCAAGTCTGCATCAGGTGACGCTTCCCGAGCCGGACTACAAGGATCTGGATGATTGCTTGAGGGCAGCATGTAAGGCAGCCAACCTGCAAGCCACGCCAGTCTTCATGGAGAAGGCTCACCAGCTGTACGAGATGGTGCTGGTGCGCCACGGTCTCATGGTGGTCGGCTACAGCTTTGCTGCCAAGACCAGCATCTACCGCATGCTGGCTGCTGCTCTGGGAGATCTGCACAACAAGAAGCTGATGGACGAAAACAAGTGAGTGTGCTTTACAGCTCACTTCTACAGGCACCACCAATGAATTACACATGTGCTTAAGCCTGCAAAGCTGGCAGCTATGCTTGTTGGCCTCATGTCCTCTCGTGGTTGAGCACAGCATGCCCAGGGGGTTTGCAAAGGTCAAGCAGGACTCAACTCAAGCATCCTGCAAATGTCTGTCCAACTGTTTTGCAGCCATCTGACCAGCCTGCCAAATAATAGCACTAACACATTCACCTCAGTATCATTAGCGCTGAATGCCCCTAGTGTTATTCACTTCCTGCATCGATCAGATACGGCTTGTTCAAGTTGGTACGCATACCATGCAGGGTGCAGCTGCATGTGATGAACCCAAAGAGCATCACCATGGGCCAGCTGTATGGCCAGTTTGACCCAGTCAGTCACGAATGGAAGGACGGCGTCCTGGCCAAGCTCTTCAGGGAGTGTGCCACTGACCCCTCACCAGACCGCAAGTGGGTCCTGTTTGACGGGCCGGTGGACGCTGTCTGGATTGAGAACATGAACACAGTGCTGGATGACAACAAGAAGCTGTGCCTGAACAGCGGAGAGATTGTGCAGATGAGTGCATCTATGGTAAGCCGTTTGACAATCATGCTACTTTTTACAAGCCTTGCACTGCATTCTGAGCAGACTTCCTGGGTGTGCACAAAACCAAGGCGGCTGTGTTGTTGTAAGAGTGCTACTCTTGACCTCAGAATTGAAGTTGTGGGCCGCTTAACTGCAAAAAGAATTGCCTGCAGATCAAAAGAAATGAGGTTGCACTTATAGGCAACAGTCTACCCATACCACCATGACTTTTCAGTACAACTGCTGTGAGTGCAGAACATGATCTTTGAGGTACAAGACCTGGTGGTGGCATCTCCAGCCACAGTCAGCAGATGCGGCATGGTGTATGTGGAGCCAAGCCAGATGGGGTGGAGACCTCTCAGAGACTCCTGGATGCAGGCAGACCTTCCTGCTGCCCTCACTCAAGACCAACGCAATCATGTAAGCAATTTGACTGTCTACGCAACTCAAATATACACTATCTATACATACATTGATGACAAGGGATGATCTGCTACATGCAAGCTCTGGCCTTTCATGGTCAAGAGTTCCTCCCATTCCTGGCTGTATGCCTGCTTGTCTTTGATACCCTCAAGGCTGCTTCAAGCTAGACAGTGTCTGCACAACCTCAAGGGACACTTGCTGCTTTGCAACACAGTATTCGAAGTTTTCAGTCAGTCGTGGTGATCCGCTCATCTCAAATGAGCTGTAGTGCAATAATTTTGATGTGTATCACACAGATCCATACCCTCTTTGAGTGGCTGGTGGACCCCTGCATTGCCTTTGAGCGGCGCAACTGCCGAGAGCTGGTGACTACGGCTGACATCAACCTGCCTGTCAGCCTCATGAACCTCTTCAGCAGCCTGCTGGACCGCTTCAAGCCCAATGCTGCTGGAGAACCCCCGGTGAGGCCGCCTGCCATCACTCATTGTTTTGTTGCATGTGTGCATTGTTTTGATGCGTTGTTTGCATTGTTTTGATGCAAATTGGTTATAGTTTATGACAGATTACGCCTGTGTGCTGAGGTGCATCAAGGAGGCCATCAGCATGAATGACAGTAATGTGTGCCAGCCTTTTCTCAACACCTAAGCTTGTGGCTCAAGCTTGTGTAATACCCTCATGCTTTGCAATGCAAGCAGCTCAGCCGGGTGACGATCATCATCGCAACATGCCTTGCTGATACCTGGAACAGCAGCATGTAAGCTGCCATATGGATGTCTATTTCTAGCCATGTAACTGTCATCAGCATGTAACGTTGAGCAGTCCGTGCAGACGTCCATTGGTGTGATTCAGGTGCTGCCTGCTGAGCCCACAAAGCTGCTGGAAGGCCTCTTCATCTTCTCCCTCATCTGGTCCATTGGAGCCACCACAGACACAGCAGGGCGCACCCTTTTCAACCACTTCCTGCGCAAGTTGCTGAGGAAGGGCGTGGAAGAGAGCCCTGACCGGACTGAGTTCGACCTGGGTCCTGGTGTGACCGTTGTCACCCCCGAATTTGACTTGAGACCTGTTCTGCCTGTGGTAAGTGCAAAACCCAGCCCTGCTGCAAGCAGAACTGTGGTCCCAGCCCTGCTAGTGAGAAGCCCCAGCATGCATGTCTGTTTAATAACTGCTAGAGCATGCATGCCTCCCTGTGATTTGAATCCAAAAGGTGCATGTGCCTTGAGTCGTGCATGACTTGAGCAAGATCACAAGTCCAAACCGAGCCATTATGCAGTAGCTCTGATGTGCTGCTGATTCATTACATTGCTGATTCATCACATTGCTGATGCGCATGGGTGATGTAAATCTGCTGCATGCAGGATGGCAGCGTGCATGACTACATGTTTGACCAGGAGAGCTGTGACTGGGTACACTGGATGAAGACAGTGCCCACCCAGGAGCTACCCCCCACCCTGGCCTTCCATGAAATCATTGTGCAGACCATTGACACTGTGCGTTACAGCTACCTCATGCGGCTGCTAATCACACACGGTCATCACACACTGTTCACAGGTGTGCTGCCCATGCACTCATGCAACACCTGCATCAGTCCCCATTGCTACCAGAAACATGTACACCAGTTACCATCGCTGCAGCAGTGGTGCATCCGTCGGTCCAAATGCAGAGGCTTCAGGATCTCCAGCACTGATGCATACTGTCATTGCAGGTGCAACTGGTACTGGCAAGACAGTCTACATGACGTCTCAGATCAATGCATTGGACAGCAGTGTCTACCAGAACATCCAAACAGCTTTCTCAGCACAGACAAGTGCCAACCAGATTCAGGACATCATTGACTTGAAGCTGGACAAGCGACGCAAGGTACAAGATGCCGCCATGTTACTTCAGGCCTGTTGCGCTGGATTAACAAGATCATGGGTTGCCAGCACACAGTATGCTTGGGATGATCTGGGCTGACAGCAAGTTTCGTGATGACAAATTGCTGTGTCTTGTTTGCATGGATTGAGTAACCAGACTCAGTATGCTCAAAATCATCATTCTGCTGTTCTGCAGGGTATCTATGGTCCACCATTTGGGCAAAAGTGTGTGATTTTTGTGGATGATCTGAACATGCCCTCCTTGGAAACATATGGTGCGCAGCCTCCTGTGGAGCTGCTGCGCCAATGGATGGACCACCAGGGTTGGTACGACAGGTCAGTCTGCCTTCACAAACATTGTACTAAGCTACTTCAGGAGTGTTTGCAGCCATAACATCTGTACAACAGCTTGTTTATCAGCTTGTTTGTGAGACACTCATACATCAGCCACACCTACCCTTGCTGTTTCATGCGTCTCGTTCACTCTACACCTGTTTGTCCCAGTGCCGTCCAAGGCATTCATGACAGGTCATACACCTGCAAGTGAGCTACTGAACCAATCAGGCTGTTTCACTGCTCTGGTGTCACATGAAGCTTGTTCACATAAGCAAACGGTATCTTCCTGGATGACATGCAATGTGCCAACAGTAAACTACAAGTATATTGCCGAGGCAGTGCCTGTGGCTGTTTGTAGGTCTGACAACAGCTGGAGGTCCATTGTGGATGTGCTGTTCTGTGCTGCAATGGGTCCACCTGGTGGGGGCCGCAACAATGTCACACCTCGCTACCTGCGCCACTTCAACCTGATCGCCATCTCTGATTTTGATGATGAGACCTACTCTCACATCTACACAGTGAGTGCTTTTGTTTGCATTGCATGCTTGCGATGAAACATGCTGTGATTCATGATGTGCACAACAGTGAGCAGCAGCAGCTAGGCCTCAGTCTGCATATGAAAACTTTGTGTATGCGCTATTCATCTAACAGTCTTGCTGTGTCGCTTGTTTTCTTGCTAAGCCATTGTTGGCTTTCATCATCTGTGGGGAGAATAACACCATCACCTGTTTGCAGAGCATCATTGGGTGGTGGCATCAGAAAGCAGGTGTGGCAGAGGAGGTAGCAAATATGGGCCTTGCCATAGTGTCAGCCACGGTGGACATCTACCAAGCCATCAAAAGGGACCTCCTGCCAACTCCAGCCAAGAGCCACTACACCTACAACATGAGGGATCTGTCCAAGGTGTTCCAGGGCATTGCCATGGTGGGAGCTGGTGTTGACACCCCGGAAAAGATGACCAGGTGTGCTTCCTTGCCGGTGAAGTTCTGCAGTCATGCACAGCTCAATTCTTATCGAGCCGAATCTCGTTGTTGTGTCCCTGAGCCTGTGTGTTGGCGAGCATGACGCTGAGCTTGCGTCATGCGACGCCAGGCCTTGCTGGGCGGTCACCGTCACAACAAAGTCTCATGCCGCAGGTTGTGGGCACATGAGGCACTCAGGATCTTCCACGACCGTTTGGTCAACGACGATGACCGCCGCTGGTTTGGAAACTATCTCAAGGCAGCCGTGCAAGAGCACTTGCACCTCAACTTTGACGAGGTGTTTGCGACGTCGGACAGCTCTGCTGGCGCTGGCCGGCTAGACGTGCTTTCAGCCACTCGCAGCCTGTTGTACTGCAACTTCCTCACACAGGTGCCTTCCAAAAATGCTGCAGTTTCATTTTTTGCTGTTGTGAGTGCAGAGGACCAGAAACAGAAATCAGAAATCAGTCTGCCTTGCTTGCATTTGCAAAACTGGCCAGACGCAGTCAATTGAGTAGACACAATAGTGACCAATCATATCATCATGGATCAACAAGAAGCTGCAAGCACTGGCAAGCATTTCAACACTGGCTGTGCTGTAGGGGGCTGACAACCAGAAGTACGAGCCCGTGACAGATCAGGCTTGCCTGCTCACATGCATAGAGGGGTACCTGGCAGAGTACAACCTCCAGAACAAGACATGCATGGACCTGGTGCTGTTCCTGTATGCTGCAGAACACATCTGCCGCATATCACGCATCATCAAGCAGCCCTTTGGGAACGCTCTGCTGGTGAGTCTGTTGGTCCTGCCTGAGTGGGCTGCTCCACGTGAGCATTGCTGCCACTGGTGGTGGCTACTTCACTGTGCGTTGTTGCATGTGTGCATGATGTGCACTGCAAGGTGTTGTCACTGCTGCTGGCAAACTTGGTGCAATCAGTCAAAACATGGGATGCAGCAGTCGTTTGCTTGTGCACAGGTGGGAGTGGGAGGCAGTGGGCGGCAAAGCTTGACCCGCATTGCCACCTTCATGGCAGAGTACTCCCTGTTCACCATAGAGATCAGCAAGAGCTACTCAGTGTTGGAGTGGCAAGAAGACTTGCGCACTGTGCTGCGCAAAGCTGGCTCTGATGGACAGCCCACTGTGTTCCTGTTCAGTGACAACCAGCTGAAAGATGAAAGCTTCCTTGAGGATATTAACAACATCCTGAATATGGGCGAGGTATCACCCAAACGTATATAGTGAACTGGCAGCATGTCATCAACTGACTCCAACGCATCCGCCACAGTTGTGTCTGTCTTACAGATTGCTACTCCTTCTGTCTGCTGCAATGTCACTGCTATTCTGACTGCATAGCAGTGACATTGCAGCAGACAGAAGGAGTAAGATGCAGCTAATGTCAGTATGTCAAGCCAAAATTGCCATGCAATGACCTCAATGTTGCGTATGTGTTTCAAGCTGAGTCTGATCTGTTTGGACATTGCCATACCTGACATTGGTAGTTGAACAGGTACCAAACCTGTTTGCCAAGGATGAGGTGATGACCATCATAGAAGCCGTGACACCCAAGGCAAAGAGGGCTGGCAGGGGTATCAGCCCCCCGGAGGTGTATGCCTACTTTGTTGAACAGTGCAGAGCCAACCTGCATATGGTCCTGGCCATGTCACCTGTTGGGGATGCGTTTAGGTCAGTGCTCAGGCCCTTTGCCAGAGTGTTACTTGCCCCGTGCAGATCTGCTGCATTTCTTACCACTGGTGCCTTGATCTTGTGCAATCCTGACAAATGAAACTGCTGTGTCCTGGCTAGTCAGGCCTGCCTGCACATATCACCTCCCAGCACAAAGCCCATCATTGCTTGTTTGCGACACAAGTTTTTAGTCTTGAAAAGCCAGAAATTACACACAAGCCTGTGTCCTAGGTCCCAGCTGTTCAATGAGCCTCACCTCTCAGCTCTCGCTCATGCTGATCACCCCCTTCGTAGTTCTGTTTGCAAAGCTCTGGGGTCCCAGCTTACTATGACCTTTATGCATGCTGATCAGCCTCTTGTGTTTCTGTGTGTGCAGGGCTCGTCTGCGCAAGTTCCCCAGCCTGGTCAACTGCTGCACCATTGACTGGTTCAGTGAGTGGCCTGCCGACGCCCTCAAAAGCGTCGCCTCCCAGTTCCTCAAGGTGTGCACCCTTTAGCTGTTTGTCTGACGTTGACTCTCACATCTGTGTTGTTCGGCAATCAAAGCATTGTTCCAATGTTTCTGCCCAAGTGACCTCCTTGTCTGCAGTAGCTGCTTACCAGCCTCTGTACACAATGAACGAGCCCTCCCAGAATTGGTAAACAATTACCACAAGAGGCCACAGCGTTCCATCCTGCAAATGCATCCAGATAATCTGGTATGCGTCAGGGCATACCACACAGGCAGCTTTTTACGTCCCTGGGGAAGAATACCCTGGGGAAGGGCGTGATGCCTGCATTCACGCCAGAGCTCTTCTTTGCAGTTAGTCTGTTTCCTGGCAACTGTGTGCACAGATGCCCTGTTGCTGCATGACAGGATGTGGAGATGCCCAGTGATGCAGCAAGGGAGTCGGTGGAGGGTATGTGCATGCTCTTCCACACATCAGTGCGCACTCTGGCTTCAGACTTCCTGACGCAGCTGCAGCGCCACTACTATGCCACCCCCACCTCCTATCTGGAGCTGATCTCCACCTACAAGCACCTGCTGGCTGCCAAGCGCACCCAAGTGTACACGCTGAAGCACAGGTGAATGCTCTGCTTCTCATATCGCTTCATAGAGAAGGGACTGATCCCCTTGATACTGTTTCACCAGTTTGAATACTCTGCTTCTCGTTTTGACTCATGAAGAAGTGACTGATCCCCTCAACAAAGCTTCATCAGCTGCTGGCTCAGCTGCTGCGGTGTGCTGGTAGGCAGTGATTCTTGCTTGGTGACGCTTGTCTGACCATAGGAGACTCAGATTCTTGCCTTCAGTCATGCAGGCCCCAACCTCACCAAGTCGTTGTCTCTGCTTGTTTGCGCAGAATTTGCTCAGCACTCTTTTAAATGGTCATGACGGTGCTGATGCAGTCTCATGTGTCCTGAGTCAGTGAGGATCATTGAGAGCCACTGACTCACTAAATCAAACATGATCGCACAGGTATGAAGCTGGGCTGCAGAAGCTGCTGGCCGCTGAAGGCGAGGTCAATGTCATGAAGGAGGAGCTCATTCAGCTGCAGCCCAAGCTGATTGCCACTGGCAAGGAGGTGGAGGAGACGCTGGTGGTTGTCAACAGCCAGACTGAGGCAGCAGTAGCCCAGAAGGCTGTGGTGCAGGCTGAAGAGGCTGCGGCCTCTGAGAAAGCTGCTGCAGCTAAAGCCATCAAGGTGCACTTTGCATGCCCTGAGCTCTCAACAAATGCTGCTTACCCAATGCCTACTTGAGTGCATCATACTGTGCAAATCTAGCTTAGCAGTGAGCTGCAGGAGTTGGTTTCAGAGCTGGTTCGGGCAATACCCAAAAAGATTCACAGCAGTGACTGCCAAGCCTGCTTTTGCACACCCACCAGCACCACATTTGTCTTCTTGTGACCGCAGAGCTGAGCGGCTTTTCTTGGCTGTTGGCCTGACTCTAAACTCTGTGCCCTGAACAGTGCGTTGCTCTTACAGCACCAGTTTCAAAAGTTGGGCGAGTGAGTGCAGGATGAGTGTGAGGGTGAGCTGGCAGTAGCAATGCCCTTGCTGGAAAGAGCCCTCCAGGCTCTGAACACCCTGACCAAGGGCGACATCACAGAGGTCAAGTCCATGAAGAACCCGCCCTCAGTGGTGAAGCTGGTGATGGAAAGCGTGTGTCACATGCTGGGGGTGAAGCCCAAGAAGGTGCAGGACCCCACCAACCCCTCCAAGAAGGTGGATGACTACTGGGAAGGCAGCCAGAAGCTGCTCGGAGAATCTGGTGGGCCACGAACATCCCAAGGACTGTTTGCAGCGCAAGCTTGCCCTTGATGAGGCAGCTCATGTGTGTTATTGATTAACATCCCTCATGTGTCTGACCCATGCTCGATCAGTAGTTGGTGACTGGAAGCGTGTCCTGTGTGAAGTTCAGACAGACAGTGAGCACCGTGAGCACAACCAAGCAGGGAGCCAAGCACTCCAGCTTCACATCAAGACTCAAATTGGCCCAGTGCAGTCAGACCCACAAATTTGTGACTGGTGAGCAGATCAGTGCTTGTACTGGTTGCAGGCTTTCTGCAAAAGCTGCAAACATATGACAAGGACAATATCCCTCCAGAGGTCATTGCCAAGATCAGGCCCTACATGGACAACCCAGACTTTGAGCCTGAGGTGGTGAAGAAGGCCTCCAAGGCTGCATATGGCCTGGTGTCCTGGGTGCGCGCCATGGAAGCCTATGACAGGTATTCCAGCAGCAGTGTTCCCTGTGCCTTCACGCCATTTGTGTGCTCACACACAATGCAGGGAAGAATCAAGAGCAGCTCCAAGCAATCAGAACCCCCTTAACAGCAAGGCATCAATGGCACCAACAAAAGGCACTGACAGTATTTGCACAGCACTTTGGCTATGTTGCCATGCAGGAATGCATGCATGCGTGCAGAACTATTCTGGTGTACATCTTATGTGCTATTATGGCTCAATTCTAGGGGCTGAAATTGTGCTGCAGAGTTGCAAAGGTGGTGGCACCAAAGAAGGAGAAGTTGGCGGCTGCTGAAGGGGAGTATAGCGAGCTCATGACAGGCTTGAACCAGAAGAAGGCTGAGCTGGCAGCTGTGGAGGCCAACCTTGCTGCCTTGAACGCCAAGCTCAAAGAAATGCAGGTAGATCAACAAGTCGCTTCAAGCTCACTTCACTTTCTGCCTTGCAACAAGCTTGTCTCAAAGCCTGCTGAGTCTTCAACAGCAGTTGCTTCGTCAGGCAGGGCAGCTGGGGCTTGAGGATCAGAGTCACTGACCAAAAGCCTGTTGGTCACATGAGAGCTGCTGCTGGCAGCAAAGCTTGCCTCCTCTGAATGCTGACTACCCTTCAGTGCGCATTCAATATATCAAATGGCCATACATAGCATCGCCGCTCATCTTGCAGGATCAAAAACAGCAGCTGGAGCGTGATGTGGACCTGTGCTCCAAGAAGCTGGACAGAGCCACTAAGCTGATTGGTGGCCTAGGTGGCGAGAAGACTCGCTGGACTGAAGTCGCTGAGAAGCTGGGCAAGGACTACGTCAACCTGACTGGAGACGTGCTACTATCGGCTGCCTTCATTGCCTATCTTGGTATGGTTGCTATACTCCCCAAGGCATGTCATGCGCTGACACACACAACTTTGGTGCTTCTGCAGCTGCGCACTTTCTGGATTACTGACCAACTGCAGCGCTGCGCTTGCAGCTGCTAGGCTGTGCAGCATTTCCTGCTGTTGTCTTTGTGAGCTGTTAGCATCATCAGGTATCAGGGCCTTCGTGCCGCAATGCAAACACACTCTCAACTCACATGGCAGAGGAATGCTCTTGGGGGGTACAGAAGGTGTTGTTCGCTTTAAAAGTTGTGGGAGAATGCTGCCTAGTCTGGCTTCAGTCAGGCCTTGCCTCCTGAGTCCAATGCAGGTGCTTTCACCGGGAGCTACAGAAGATGTCAATAGGACGTTCAGGGCAGCGCTGCTGAATTGGGCTTCAATCAGGACTTACCTGCTGAGTCCAATGCAGGTGCCTTCACCGGGAGCTACAGAGAAAGGGCAACCTCCCTTTGGACTTCAGAGTGTCAAGGGCATGACATCCCCTGCTCCACAGACTTCCGCATGGCAGCTGTGCTTGGGGAGCCCGTGCAGATCAGGGAGTGGGTCATCCAGGGCCTGCCCAACGACAGCTTCTCCATTGACAATGCCATCATTGTCAGCAAGGCCCGCCGCTGGCCTCTGCTCATTGACCCTCAGGTATGCACACTGTCAGTAGCGCCTGTTGTTCATGACAAACAGCAGCTGCCCTGCTGCGCAATCTTGACACCACAACCTCAGGCAAACCACACCCTGATGATCATCAAGCTGAGCGCTGAAGCACCGACTGCACACGCGCAGACAGGTTGAGTTTCACCCCGTGGCCTCCATGTTCAAGACCAGCAAGCTCATGCCTGTCAGCATGAGTTGCTGGCTCGTTTCCCTTCTTACACAGGCATAATAAGGGCCTTTCAAGTTGTCAAACAGGGAGCTGTCCTCAAGCAGAGTGCTGTGGCTTGAGTGCAGGGGCAGGCCAATAAGTGGATCAAGAACATGGAGCGGCGCAGCCAGCTGGAGGTGCTCAAGCTGACTGAGCCTGACTACATGCGCCGCTTGGAGAATGCCATCCAGTTTGGCAACCCTGTGCTGCTGGAGGGGGTGGGCCAGGAGCTGGATCCCACACTTGAGCCCCTGCTGCTCAAGAGCACCTTCAAACAGGCATGCAGCCCTGCACATACTAGAGCCACTCCCTCAAAAGCCTTTAGCGCAGGAAATTGAATGCCCAGAACTATCTATGTATGAACATCTTGATATTGTTTCATCAAGTTTTCTAGGATGATGCCTGAACATCACAGCGCAGCTGTAGTACTGCATTGCGATTGAGGAAAACGTCATGCTGTGGGTTTGAGCGGCACGCTGCAAATAACATTGTCACGCGTTGCTTTCTGTGCAGGGAGGATCGATGTGCATCAGGCTTGGAGACTCCACCATTGAGTACAGCGAACAGTTCCGCTTCTACATCACTACCGCCCTGCGTAACCCCCACTACCTCCCTGAGGTGGCTGTCAAGGTACGTCTGCCATTGCAATTGCCAGTCACACCAGTTTGACGCAAATGTGTTGACGGACTTCTTCTGAATTGTAGAGCCGCTTGACACAGATATACAACTCACCTGCTCGACAGCACATCAGGCGGGTGCCAATGCAACATGGCCTCCAGCTTGACCTCCCGTGGATAGCCACAGCAAAAGTCCTTGTCTCAGGCAAACATGTGTCACTCACATTCAGTCACTTGTGCTGGTGTGTACACTCTGTTTAGCTGGTGTGTGTCAACGCTGCCTGTTGATGCAGGTGACTTTGCTGAACTTCATGATCACTCCTGAAGGGCTGGAGGACCAGCTGCTGGGTATTGTGGTGCAGCGTGAGCGCCCTGAGCTGGAGGAGGAGAAGACCAAGCTCACCCTGCAGGCATGCTCCTGCCCACTCCAACCCACACCCCGCAAAACCTGCATTGGCCTATCACTTAATGCAATGGCCTTTTGTGGCTGACCTGCCTGGAATCATTGGCATGTGACTGGCACACCTGGAATTTACGGGCTTGGCTGCCTGTTTTAGTCAATCCGTCTTGTCTGTTCCATTGACTGCTGACCTGGCCACAACTGCCGGCACTCCATGTGTATCAAATATCTGGACATGTACAGGCACTGGGAGAGAACTTTTAAAGGCAGAATCGCTTGGAGACATTTCATTTGTTTGTTTGGAATTTAGCAGGCCCTGCTGCCTTACTAGGGAAACATGTAATGATGATGACATGTCTGCTAAGCTTGATCCCACTTTGCAGGGAGCTGAGAACGCTCGCAGCTAGCTGAAATTGAGGACAAGATCATTGAGGTGCTGTCTGGAGCTGAGGGCAATATTTTGGAGAACGAGACCGCCATCACTGTCATCACTGCCTCCAAGACCCTCTCCAACGACATCAATCAAAAGCAGCAGATTGCACAGCGTACCGAGAGGAAGGTGAGCTGTCAGAGCTGCTTCCACGCACCCCAAACCATGCCAATGCAACGCGAAAGGGTCTCAATTGGTCACTTAGTGCACTTTGAAATGGCTGTCACAGTCTGCTGTGTCGACAGTCCCCACATGCAGCACTGTAAGTTTCACAGGATCTTGCAACAACATACATGCCCCATCAGGCCAACATTCCCAGTGTACTGTCCTCGTCTCCAGTACAAGCGCTACACCATGTGTCTGGATGTCAATAGCAGTTTGTAGCTGTCAAAAGTCAGGAGACTAATTTTTCATCTCTGCAGATTGATGAAGCACGTCTTGGTTACAAGCCTGTGGCTCGGCATGTGGCAGTGCTCTTCTTCAATATCTCAGAGCTGGCCAACATTGAGCCCATGTACCAGTACTCTTTGGTCTGGTTTGTAAACCTGTTTGAGGATGCCATCAAGAAGGTGACATCCCTGCCTATCCTTGTGTCTATGTGACAAGGCAGTGTGAATTACTGCGCTTGTTAGGGTGCGGCTGCACCTACAGCGTATGCCATACCTGCCGTGAAGTAGGCTGTGAGCTGGTTTGCATCTGAGAAGGCTTCTGTTG
>JAABUP010004799.1_pt1 | contig 21619 bp, 31 predicted proteins | sample 5559201 | NCBI WGS metagenome assembly JAABUP01 (sample SAMN10711887, study PRJNA513373) | rock metagenome | isolation source: Antarctica rocks | place: Antarctica | reverse complement strand
TGTGCAGGCGCCCCAAGCCAGCGGCCCTTGCAGGCTTCTCCTGCGAGGTGCCTGCTAGCGCGGTACCACCCACGTCTTCACGTGGTTCCAGGCCCCTCTCACATTCTAGACGCGATCGCGATGTGTGACATGCCAGGCTGCAGCACTGCAGCGCGGGCGGCCCGCGCGCAGGTGACTTTGTGGACCGGGGGTCGTTCTCGATGGAGGTTATCCTGACGCTGCTGGCCTGGCGCGTGCTGCTGCCGGGGCACCTGCACCTGGCGCGCGGCAACCACGAGTCGAAGGGCATGAACATGATCTACGGCTTTGAGGGCGAGGCGCGCCCCGCTGAATCTTTCCTAACCCTACCCTGTTGGCTTGGACATGATGTATGGCTTCGAGGGCGATGTGCGTCCTGCGGCCTCCGTCCCTCACCCTACCCTAAGGGCATGAACATGATCCACGGCCTTGAGGGCGTGCCAGAACGCTTGCTCTGAGTGCTCCTCCTCTGAGAATGCTGCCTCAGTCAAAGTGCGGCAGCAGCGGCCGCTCGTCGTCGCCAGCCGTTGACGCGCCCGTCTCTGTGCCGCAGGTGAAGGCCAAGTACAATGCGACGCTGATGGACCTCTTCAGGGAGGCCTTCTGCTGGCTGCCGCTCGCGCACTGCCTGAACGGCAAGGTGCTGGTCGTGCACGGCGGGCTGTTCTCGCGCGACGGCGTCACGCTGGACGAGCTGCGCGCCATCGACCGCTTCCGGCGCGCGCGCGCGCCTGCCAGACCCTGCCAGACCCTGCCAGACCCGGCACGGCGCGGCGGGCGGGCCGATGTGTGCCTGCTGGGGTGCTGGCAGCCGGGGCTGAGCCCAGGCTTGCATGTGAGGCTGTCCAGGTGGCAGAAGCGTTTATTTACACATATTCATATAACATAAAGAGCCTGCCGGTGCGCGTGGCAGGGAGCCGCCGGAGGAGGGCCTGATGTGCGAGCTGCTGTGGAGCGACCCGCAGGCGCTGCCAGGGCGCAGCCCCAGCAAGCGCGGCGTGGGCGTCGCGTTCGGCCCGGACGTGACCAAGCGCTTCCTGGACGCCAACGGCCTCCAGCTGCTCGTGCGCAGCCATGAGGCGCGTCATGCGCTGCCGCTCGAAATCCTAGCCAGGGTCTGCGCGCCCCGACCCAGGTCTCCTCTTGCGTTAATCGAGCGAGCAGACTTCTCTGATCACTCTGATCTTTTCCTGCGCGACTGTGGTGCAAGCAGTCTAGCGTAAAGGGCATGAGTGCATCCCCGCTTGCAAGTTCCACGCGGGTGTCTGGATGCTGAGCGGGGTTGGGGGCTGCAGGTGAAGGAGGAGGGGTACCAGGTGGAGCACGACGGCTACTGCATCACCGTCTTCTCCGCGCCCAACTACTGCGACCAGATGTGCGCGCCCTGGCGCATGCGCGCCCGCGCCCTGGCGCATGCGGCGCGCGTCCGGGCATGCGCTGCCGCCTCTGCGCTTTTCAGCTCTAGCTGCCTCCTTTCCCGTCCGTGCCTGCTACGTGGGAGGAGGACACAAAGTGTTACTGTCAACACCAGGCGCTCCCATCCGGAGGCTTTGACATCCCCTGTGGAGCCGGCCCAGGAGCGCTGAGGGCCGGCGGGCGCGCAGGGGCAACAAGGGCGCCTTCATCCGGTTCAGCGGCGGTGACATGGCGCCCGCGTTCACCACGTACCCCGCCTCGCCGCACCCCAATGTGCGGCCAATGGCGTACGCGAGCTTCATGGGCGGCATGTTTGGCGGCGGCATGTGAGGCCCTGCGCGGCCGGCGCGCCGGAGCCAGCCCGCGCGACATGCCTGGCCTGGGGCGCTTGCGCTGCCTTTGCTCTATGTGTGGGTGGCGTGCGTGACGGCACGCGAGGCCCTGCAGCGCCGATGGCCTGAGCCAGCCTCATGGGCGGCACACTCACAGCGCGCGCGGTTCGCGCGGCTGTGCAAGCTTTGTGAGCGCCGCGGTTGCCGTGTGCGGCGGCATGCGGCGCGGTTTGGGTAGCGCTGGGGCCGCGGCGTGACCAAGCACGCGGCCATGTGCGGCGCCCTCGTCCAGGGCCGGGAAGCCCCTGTCGCAGCCTGCTCGCTAGGCATACATGGCGCAGGGCGCACATATGTGCCTGGTGTGCCTGGGAGCGCCACGGCCCCTGTGCGCATGGCCAGGCGCAGGTACATGGCCAGGCGCAGGTAGCCGCCGCGCTCGATTCGAGCGCGGCGGGCAACATGCCAGCACCCTCCGCCCGCGGGTTGAGGCCAAGCCGCATGCGCCCGGGTGTTCGGCTTGTGGAGGGCGCGTGCCCGCCGGGCGGTGCCTGCGCCTCCGCATGGCCCGCTCGCGGCAGGCAGGGCGCTCGGTCAGTGAGCTGCAGAGTGCCGGGGGCCGTGTGCGTGCACGCGGGCGTGCAGCCTGATGCGCACTGCCCGGGCTGTTGCATGCCTGTCGAGCGGCGGGAGGCTGCGGCTGGTTGCCGTCAGCCGGCGGCCCTGCCCGCCCTGCCAGCTCCTCAGGGGGGCTGCATGACGGCGCTTTGCGTGTGGCGTGCGGCCGGCGTGGCGAGCGCCGCGGCCTAGCAGCTTGCTCGCAGTCCGATGCTTGGCAGGGACCAGGCTCGTGGGGACCAGGCTCTGCGCTGGGTCCAGACAAGGCTGTCCGTCCCCTCCTGCTGCCTGTCTTGGCTGGTTGGCTCGCGCACGCATGTTTGAGCAGTTCTTAGGCATGCTCAGGCATGCTCGCAGGCATGCTTGAGCAGTTCTTGCACCGATGGAAAGGTTTGCACAAGGGTTGCCTGTGCGTTGCATTGCCTGCAGGTGGTGTAACCTTGCGCCTTGACTTCCATCAAACACTGCATTTTGAGGCAGTTACTAGAGCACAAGCCCTCCAGACAAAAGGGACGAGCTACTCCCATTTCAGTGTGGAAAGAGGCACCGCTTCTAGCCCGTACCGATTCAAGTGTGAGGGCAGACGTGCATGGCAGGGGTACAGCACGCTCTTAAAACAGGAACAACGACGCTATTAACAATGTCCGCAGGGTCGCTGGTTGCTGCATGAGAAATGTTGTACTTGAGCACAGTGCTCAAGCACTCACGCACGCCGCAACTGCCTACCCTTCTCCACACGATGCTCAGTCAGGGCAGATGGCAATGCAATACTAGAAGAACGCAGTGCCCACGGTTGCTTTTGTACAGCCGGGTCAGCCCTGTGGCACGCTCTACTGATGAAGCGCATCACGCGCACCGTGCGGGTATGCCCTTGCCCTGTCAATTGCGGTCTTCATGCAAAACTCAGTGAATCATCAAATGCTCAGCGAATCATCAAATGCCTGCGCGGGGCTGAGGCCTAGTGCTGGGGTCGGGATTTGGTGTGCAGGAAAGCGCGCCCTGCTGCATACCAAGCAGATCGCCTGCCGCGGCTGCTGGAGCGAAAGCTGGACGAGCTTGCCTGCCTGCCCTCTCCCTTTGCCCAGGCAGGTGCCCTCCAGGTTGTGGTGCTTCCATGGGACCTAGACGCAAGTGCTTGCACATACAGACGTCACCATACTCATGGCTTCCTCTTTTCGTCGCGAGGCAGCCTCACACGTATGCGTCGCCGCCCTTGCTGCCCTTGCCGACCGGCATGCCCATCGCGGGCTGCGGGGTGGGAGGAACGGTGTGGCAGGAGCCACACTTGGGCGCCATGCCAGCCATGTCCACGTGCATGGCTCCAGGGCCTTGGTTGGCGCCCGCGGCGCCCTTGCACATGCCCAGCCGGTGCAGAGTGCGGCGCTCCTGCACGCATAGTAGAAGCGGCTCAGCTTCCGGGTTTGCAAGTGCACTCTGCTGTTGCCTGAAAAAAAAACCATGCTTCTGGCATTGTGCCATGGGGAACCCCTGGGCTCACAGACCATGGGGCGTCTGATCTGCGCCGGCCGCGCACTCAGCGCGCTCCCAGCCGCATCAGGATGCAGCGCTTGTGCATGCAACTGCATGACAAGCTGCTGTGCTGGTGCGTCCAGTGCATGCCATGCTGCATGGGAAGAGCTGAGAGCTGCCGCAGGGCTCCAGAAGCCATGCCAGCAAACAAGTCCTCAGCCCCAAAGGGCTGTGCACCAGAATGCCATTGTCAAGTGTTAAGCCAACATAGCAAGCATGTCAAGTTTGCATATTGCATTTCTTCAGTGCCAGCCAGATGAGCATGGCCAGATGCTGGTCAATACTGCCACGCAATATAGTTTGTCTCCAGGAGCATGCTCCAAGGGCAAGGCTGCGCTCACCTGGCACAGCGCGCAGTGGAGGCAGCACCACACCAGGCCGCACTCGCAGCAGCACGGGTCAATCTGGAGCTTACGGCGCAGGCGCGCGCGGAAGACAGACACGTAGATGAGTCCCGCAATGAGGGCGGCGTAGTAGACGCAGAGCACGACTATTGTCGCCACGGTGAGAATAGGGATGGCCTGGCACGCTGCGCTGCGCGCACGCGACGTTCAGGCAGTGTGCTACGCGCCAGGCCGGCAGGGGCAGCACGTTTGGAGGTTGGCACACCCTGGAAGCTCTGCAGGTAGGCGTTGTCATCTGCGACAGTCTCCCCGTGGGCCTGGCGAGCGTCGACGAGCGTTTGGATGGCACGCGTCTGCGCGGGTCCACCAGCAGGCTGCTTCGTCCCGGCAATTTCCATGCAGGAGGCTGTCCTGAGAGAACGTTGTGCGACCAGCAGCACTGCGCAGGTGCGGTGTGGGAGTGCGCACCAAGCAGTCGGTGCGGGAGGCAACTTGCGGGTTGACACTGATGGGGCTCCACACAGAATAGAAAATGCCCGGGAATATCAAAAGCAAGAAGAACACAGCCGCCTGGGTGGCAGCTGACTTCTTGTGGCCGTCGCGCATGTTCAGCCCCTGGAGCAACGCACAGGTTGTCCTGGTCAGTGAACGGCTTCCAGGAGAGATACGCCGCTCTGCCGTGACCCTGGAGGTGTGCAAGTCCGGCGGGGTTTGCGCACGAAGAGGATGCAGGGGCACCAGTACCCGAGGCAGCACACGCCCCTGCCACGCCACACAGCGCTCTTGATCACTTGATCATGTGTGCCAGATCGGCAATAAGGCAAGCGTAGAGCGCCCTCTGAGCTTCAAGTTGCGCAACGCACCAACCCTGCTTGCAGTCGCAGGACCCGTTGCCGCAGCACTTGAACAGGGAGCAGTGCCCTGTCTCAGGCTCGCCGTCCCACCCCCTGACGGCCGGTAGGTACCCCCCATGGTCGCCGGCCTTGCTCTGCTGCATGGGGTCGTGCACAGGAGGCGGATTCATGGTATGTCTGCTGATCGGAAGCTCGCCAAGTTGTGCGCAACGGATGTTTACTGTGATCGGCCAGAAGTCCGGACTGCCCCTGCAATCTACCTAGGTTTTGTTTATGGGTTTTTAAGACGCTTGCCAGCTGTGTGACTCACCGGGCCGTCGTGGTGAAGCCAGGATAACCAGGCAAGCTTACGCAGTACTTGCCTGTTGTGGGAGCCCCACAGAGGCGGCCTTGTGCAGCTCAGCATTTGGGCTGGACCCTTGTAGTTGACGCAGAAACAAGCGCGCTCCTGTCATCGTGCAAAGTTGCTGAAAGCAGGGACGAACAAGCAGGCTCTTTATGTGATGTCCGGTGCGTGTGTATTCTAAACATACCCGCCGGCGCGTAGCTCTCCCGTTTGCAGAGGAACCCAAGGTGCGAAAATGACACGCACTGCGTGCAGTCATTATTGGTGGGCCCAGTGTTGTCAATGCTAGTAGGGCGTAGGCCTTTTGAAGTCATCTGACACCCCCATGCATGATTACATTTGCTCTCACAAAACGCACCCGTTCTCTGCTGCGTCGCATGCCTCTACTGCCACCGTTGCAATGCTGCAGACAGAAGGGGCAGACACAATCCCACATTTGACGACAGTCACAAACTGAAGCCCACATGCACCTCAGCACACGTAGCGACCCGAGCACTGCAGCCGAGTCGCACCGCTCAGCCAGGGTGCAACCAAGCAGGGGCGGCCAGAGGGCTGTCGACTCAGCCGCCAAGTTCAACAGGCGCGCAGGGCCCCAGGCTCATGCAGTGGAAGCGCACACACCGGCAAATTGCGAATTGCGAATGGCGAATTGCGAGGGTGGCTGGGAGCAGTGCACCGCCATGTCCTGGATTCCGCAGTACAGTCACTCCGCTGCCTTCACCGCCTGTCAGCCTGAACGTGCTTTGCACCTGTCGGGCTGGCACACCGAACAGGTCGGACTGGCCGATGCCCGCTCACGGCGCAGCACAGTGCCAGGCAGCACGGCGACATGCCAATGACTGGGCGACCACCACCTCTCACAAGCCATCCCCCTTCCGCGCCCCAGTCATGCAGCCGCTACACATGGCCAGCGGCCTTCATGTGCCCGCTCATCTCGGGCTCGTAAGCCCACGAGGCGTGGCTGGCGGCCACGACGGAGTGCTGCCCGGCGCAGCGCGGCGCCTTGCCCAGGTCCACGCCCTGCGCCAGATCGGCGCCCACCACGCCGTACTTTACGCGCAGCCGGTGCAGCGTGCGGCGCTCCTGCGCGCGCCGGAGCTCAGCAGCTGTTTGAAGCGTGCTGAAAACGTGCTGGACCGTGAGGACGCCGCAAGGCACGCGGCCACCTGTGCGCAACCAGGAGGCTGGACAGGCGCGGCGTGTGCGCGTGGAGGGAGCTTGCAGGCGTGTGAGAACATGCAGATGGCCTGCAAGCTGAGCCTGAGAGAGGGGAAGCACAGCCACGTGAACATGGCCTCGAGCGGTGCAGGCGAGTTGGTGGGAGGAGGACACCTGGCACAGCGCGCAGCCGAGGCACCAGAAGAGCAGGCACCAGTCGCCGGCGAAGCTGCAGAAGCTGCCCGGCATGCAGCCGCAGCAGCCCTTCAGGCGCAGCTTCTTGCGCACGGCGACGCGCTGCGCCGCCGCGACCGCCAGGCCGACGGCCATCAGGCCGTAGTGCACGCACAGGAAGACGATGACGAGCGTGTCGTAGATGGGCACCCGCTTGCAGGCTGCGCGCGCGGAGCACCGTTGCCCGGCGGCGCTGCAGCGGCAGCCGCGCGGGCGCACGGAATTGTCATGCGAGGACGCACAGCACAGCGCCACCGAGAAGGAGCGCACCCTCTATCTCATGCACATAGGCCTGGTTGTCAGCGTCGTTGACTCCGTGTGCCGCGCGAGCGGCTTGCAGTGTGTGCACGGCGTCCAGCTGCGGCATGGGTCAGCGCGTCAGTGCCGCAAGCGCTCTCGTGGAGCTCGCCGAGCGCGTGTGGCCTGGGGTGAGAGCAGTGAGCTGCAGGGGAGAGGACTGCGCTGGCACATGGAGCCAGCGGAGGCGGGCGCGCACCACGCAGTGCGTGCGCCTGGATGTGCTGCGCCAGTTGACGCCGCCGTAGACGAGGCCAGGCAGGATCAGAAGAACACAGAAGACTACCGCCTGGACGACAGCAGACATGCCAAAGGCGTCGCGCGCGTTGCGGCCCTGCACGCCGGCCGCACTCAAACTGTGGAGCAGGTGTACAACAGCATGCATGTGCGGGCCGTGCGATAGCAATTCTGCGAAGGCTAAGTGCGCCTGGTTGTCGCGTCCCAGGTCAACTCATGAAGGCATGCAGCTGGTACGACGAACAGGCAGACCGGGGCGCACGAATGTGACGCAGCTGCACCAGAGGGTCGCGCAGCAGAGGCCCCTGCGCACCCGGCGCGTCAGGCATCAGCTGGCCGCGCAGGCTGCCTAGTCAGGCACCGCGGAACGCAATCTCTGCACCCTGCCACCCAGGCACGCGCTCCTCGCTCGCGCGCGACGCACCAGCCCTGCTCGCAGTCGCAGGCGCAGTCCCCGCAGCACTTGTACAGGGAGCAATGGCCGCCGTCCCAGTCCCTGACCACGGGCCCGGCCATCCCGCTCTCAAAGGCCATGGGCGCTTGGACGCTGGGCGGCTCCATGCTGCGCAAGCTGGCGAGCGGGGTGGGCTGCTGCACCGCCCTTCAGGTTGTCTGCTGGTGCCTAGTGCGGCTGTCGATCTGACGTTCAAGTTCCGAACCTAAGGCCCCGTACTACTACCGGAGTACTACTGGACTCCTCACTCAGAGAGCTGCTATTTCTCAGAGAGCTGAGAAAGCTGAGAAAATAGCAGAGTACCACACTTCTTCTGTATCGCACACAACAATGTACTAGGTTGCACGCGCGAGGATCAGATCAGCATGTCATCACCGCCAATTGCAGTGCGGCTGGATGAACTTCCTGCGGAGGTACGTGTCGAAGAGCTTGCGCTATGTACATATCGTCAGGTCAGCCACGTGTTTACGAACAGCGCAAGATGCACCTCTGAATGGTGCCGCTCAGCCTCTGCAGATCTTACGGGCGTGCGCTACTTACGTTTCTATGGACGACTGGGAATACGGGGTGGAGGCAGTTGTTCTGAAACTAGTGTGCAGGTGCGCGCTGCACGCTGTGAGAACGGGCTCATGCAGGCTCCTGCAGGAGCTGCGCCTGAGACCAAGCCGAGCGCCAGGCGGTTCAAAGAGGCGCTGGAGGAGCCCTACTGGCACACGCTGAAAAGCTCCGCTCAAGCGCTGTTGAATGCACTGGGACAACCCAGTGGTGTGCCTCTCTCTGCACAAGTCTTCAGAGGTCCTCAGTGCGCTGCTGGTGCTTTGAAACGAAGCGCTTCCTGACGACGCAACGCCCGTCCTTTCTAATCCCCTCGTGTTTGATCAGTCGAGCACTGAAGTTGCGTGGTCCTGTGAACAATGCGCGCTGCTCACTGCTTTGGCTGCTGCAGGTACGCTGGATGGTGCCAGCGCTCGCCGGTGGCTCCGGGTGCAAGGCGCCGGTGTGAAGTGCCTCTACCTCCCTTTCTTGATCGACAATGTTGACGCTGAGCGGCTTTCGATCCTGCTGGCGCGCCTGCCCGCGGTGGAGTCTATCAGCAGGCTGCATGTGTGTGCAAGACCCCGTTTGGATATGACACCACGGACTGCTGCAGCCATCCAGGCCATGTTGGCCGGGGTCGCACGCGCCGTGGCAGGCTGCTCGTGCCTGCAGCGCCTGTGCCTGGCGGTCGAGCTGGTGCCCGAACTGGCAGACCAGCTCCCCGAGGCGTTTTGCCGGCTGCTGGCTGGCGCGCGCGCGCTGGAAGAGCTCAGCTTGACACTCGACTCTTGTTGGTATGAGTGGCGCTGCGCGTCGCCCGCCGGGAGCGTGACGCACCTGGTAGCAGGCTTGGCTGGCCTGCCGCGACTGCGCGCGCTGACCCTGGCTTGCTACACTGTCCGCATGGAGGCCACGCTGCCCGCCTGCATGTCGTGTCTGGCGCAGCTGACTTCCCTGAGCCTGTCAGGGCTGTGCGGCCTGCGCGGCGCGCCCGGCTGGGCGCGCCTGCCGTCGCTCGCGGCCCTGAGCTTCCGGCAGTGCCGGTTTGCGGGCGCCGGCGAGGCCGCGCTGCCGGGCATGGACGCGCTGGTGTCCCTGACCAGCCTGGTGATCGAGGAGTGCCCCAGCCTGCGGGAGCTCCCCATGGCCCTGGTGCGGTTGACGCGGCTGCGCTGCATCCGCTTCTGCGACAAGCGGTGGACCGAGGCCGGCCGCCTGCGCCGCAACGAGCTGCCGGTCGCGGGCGTGCCCGCAGCCGGCTTTGAGTCTCTGGTCAGCCTGTCGCTGGGGTGTCGCAACCTGCGGGCCTTCCCTGCCGGCATCCTGGCCGCCACCGGTCTCACGCAGCTCTGCCTGTCCTCATGCTGCTTCGACCAGCTGCCCCGGGATATGGGCGTGCTCAGCGCGCTGAAGAGGCTGCAGCTCGGACGAGATCCTGCAGCCTGCAGGGAGGTCGGGGGTGCGTTTGATGTCCAGGCCCTGGGCAGCCTTGCGGCCTTCCCAGACCTGCACTACCTGAGCTTTGCAGACTGCCGCGTGTTGTTCTGCGCGAGCATGCCGGCCGCGGCAGCGCATCCCCGCCTACAGACGCTGCTGCTGGACAACTCGTATCCCGCTCCTGGCGCGTCACGCCAGGCGTTCCTGGGCCTTCTGACTGCACTGCTGCAGCAGGGGCGGTCGAAGGTGATCGCATTGGGCGATCGCGCTGTTCAAGGAGAGGGGCAGGAGGACAGCCAAAACTTTATTGCCGCTGTGGCGGCCTTGGGTTACCCATGGCCGCACATCACCCCGCGGTCTGATGATGGATGTGGCCTGTGGTAACTTAAGCTTTTTCTGGCCGGTGTGGGGGCTGGCAATGGGGAAGCCACAGCACGTATCCCGTTCCATGCCTTTTGCATGTCAACCCTGCTCTAGATTGTAAGCATGCAGAGAGTCCTACACTTGTCCGTTCCCCAGCAAGCGCTCTGGCGTGCACCAGAGACGCAGCAGCCATGCATCTCGCACTAGGAGACCTGCAGCCAGCAGCGACCAATTTCCGTATCCATGGAAGGGCATGCTTGCATGCCAACAGGCACCTCATAGGGAGCTCTGACCCCCCGGACCCCGCGGAGCGCTGCAGCGCTGCGGTCCCCGCGCCTCAGCGCTGCACCGGGCACGCGGCGTCGAGGAAGTCGCGCAGCTTGCGCGCCGCGGCCGCGCCGCCCATCGCGGCCGCCAGCCGCGCCTCCGGCAGCGCCGCCAGGCCCGCCAGGCTGCCGGCCGCCGCCATCAGCGGCCGGAAGTTGGCCTCCGTCACGCCCTGGGGCGAGCACGCGCGCGCATTAGGGCTCACACATGCCCTAATCATTCTCGAGCTCAGTCCTCACCACCCTGCCGTCATCAGCTGCCAGGCGCGGCCCACCAGGCATGGGCCTCCGTCACGCCCTGGGCAACAGGCGCGCGCGTTAGGGCTCACACAGGCCCTGACAGTGCTCGAGCTTGGTATTCGCCACCCTGCGGCCATCAGCCGCCCGGCATGGGCCTCCAGGCATGCGCCTCCGTCACGCCCTGGGCGACAGGCGCGCGCGCCTTGCACAGGCCCTGAAAGTGCTCGTGCTTAGTGCTGGCCACCCTGCCCCCTATCAGCCGGCAGTCACGGGCCTCCGTCACGCCCAGGGCGGCACACGTCCGAGGCACAGCACTGGCCCAGACTTCTGCACCAGACTGAGTTGCAACTGCTGCAACTATCTGCACATCGACTCAGCCCAGAGGCAACCCACAATCATGTCAGCGTCCTCACCTCCGCCTGCCGATCTGACCCCCAGTCAGACAGCGCCCAAACAAGCATGCAGCGAGGCTGCCAGACGGCAGCGGCGTCCGTGGCTGTTGCCGCAACAAGCTCATGCCTCGGTGTGGTGAGGCAGGTCACTGAGCATAGTGGCCGTAGTGCACTACATGCTATGATGGGACCTGAGTAGACGCAAATGGAAGGGGGGCTTCGCACCGGCATGCGGCGCAGCACATCGATGGCGGCCGTGTTGACGACCGCCTCCGCGCTCTGCCCGTCCACGTCGAGCGGCACTCCTGCGCGCAGGCACTGAATATATTTGTTGTAGCTATTCCATGTGTGTGTGTAGTGCAGCCTGTCCCATCGAGCACCCGCGATGCAAAGGAAGGACATCAGCGCGCCAATGAATTAGCACACTGTCTGTTTGGGAAGGTGGCAGCCCCTTGATTCGGCTCTACCACACCGCTGCGTCCGAGCAGCGCGCGGGGGGCCGTGCGGCAGCAACCCGGCCGGGCCGCGGGCCCGCGCGCCGCGCACCGACGGCGGCGGCCGCAAGCGGGTCCGGCTCGTCGCGGCCGTCCTTGAGCGCGCGGAACAGGTCGGCGGTCGCGTGCAGCGAGCGGCTCCACAGCAGGCGCAGGCGCGGAAAGTGCACCGTTAGCAGCACCAGCTTGCTGCCCAGCGTCGCGCCCTGCCGCCGCGGCGCCCGCATGCGGTCTCGAGCCGCGCCAGAGTCACCGGGTTTGAGCTGAAAGCCCAGAGCCTGCATGCATGGACAGTGGGCGCCCAGGATCCAGCAGGCGCGGAATGACCCTGAGGCATGGACGCCTCGGCACAGCTACCTGCTCAGCACCGGGCCGCGCCGGCGTGCGGCTGAGCGCTGCCGCGCCACGCGCCCACGCGCTGGCCGTCCCACGCCCACACCTCAGCGACAGCGCTTTCAAGACTGCAAGGATGCGCACGAGCGGCGCGCCTGCGCGTCGGCGCCGAGCTCGTTCACCGCGTGCAGCGCAAACGCGCGGTCTCGTTCGAACTCGATGAGCAGCACCGGCACGGGGTAGCTGCGGCACATGGCCTCGGCCTGGTGGTACAGCCGCCCCGACGCAAACGACTGGCGCAGGTCCGACAGCGACTTGCGCTCCACGCACACCTCGGGCGACAGGATGTAGTCGCCCACCTGCCGCGGCCCGGCCGCCGTGAGGTCTCGGGTGCGGCAGGCGCCAGCGTCGGGCGCGCGCTCGCAGCCAGCTCGCCCATACGGCGGGAGCGCGTCCGCCGCATGGTATAGGGGTAGATACCTTACTACTCTTCCCTACCCTAACACTGATAGGACCGCCCGGCCGGTGCGCGCCTCCAGGGTGACCGGCGCAATCTGCAGGCCCTGCAGGTGTAGCACCGACGGCAGCGGGCTCATGAACTCGCGCACGTCCACGACCAGCCGCACGGCGGGCGGCCGGCGCGGCCGCGCGCCGCCGGCGCGCCGCGTCAGCGCGTTGCTGCCCGCTGCTGCGCCCGGCAGCATCGCCTCCGCACCCGGCTGCAGCAGGCCCGGCGCGGCCGTGATGGCCGCGACCTCCTGCGCGCGCATATGCCGACTTCCATGACTTGGCTGAAAAAGACGACAGCAGCATCACGCGTTGCCCGGCTGCCAGCCGCGCCAGCAAGGGCTCGCAGTGGAGTGGAAGGGCCCTGTGAAAGTAGGCTGGCTCTCCCCACTGAACTCTGGGGCGGCGGCGCGGGACGACACGGCGCGCCGGCGGCGCGCGCCTGCGCCAGGTCCGGCAGCACCATGTGGCCCTTCTGGCGGATGAGGTCCTCGAACGTGCGCCGCTCGCGGCCCAGGAGCGCCGCCGCGCGGTCGCCCTCCAGGCTGTCGCGGTACAGCAGGCTGTACACGCGCAGCGGCCGCCCCGGGCGCGTCGCCGCGTACACCTGCGCAAGGCTTAGGTCTAGGGTCGGGGCCCTATCGCCTGGGCGGCCTGCTCTGAAAGAATTATGTTCCGGTGTCTGAGTCGCGCCACATATCTCTGGCGTGCGGCCGGCGCGGATCGGGCCTGCTCGCTCAGGCCAGCCCGCCCAGGCTCATGTGACAGCACGATCTTACTGGAAGTTTGCGCAGCAGGCGCAACGCCCCACCAGCCGGGTGAGCCCCGCAGGGCGCCCGCGCTTCGGGCGAGGCGCGCCCCGCCCCAGGACGGCCAGTCACGCGCGCAGCAACGTTCAAGGAGCCAGTGACCGGAGCGAGCGGGGTGGGCCGCGCGCCTCCAGCTGGCGCACGAAGGCGATGTCCGGGTCGTAGTTGACCACAAAAGCGGGCGCCAGGTCCCACAGCAGCCCCTCCTCGCGCCCCTCCAGCGCGCAGAAGCGCACGCCCGCGGCCAGGCCGTCGGGCTCGACGCCGGCCGCGCCCTCGCCGCCGCCGCCGCCAGCATCCTCTGCGGGGCATGCCGCGCAGCACCATGTTGGCAGGACCCGAAACCAATCCTGCTTGCAACACGTCATTGCACGGCACATAGTGGCACAGAGTGCGATGCACAGCAAGTAAAGACGGCAACCAACATGCAGCTGCAAGCACAGACGCAAGTCGAACGACCCGTCGTGCGGCACACCCGTCACGGCGAGCGGCCGCTCGGCGCGCCCGCCGCTCTCGCCGCGGCCACCGCGGGCGCGGCCGCGCCCGCGGCCGCGACCCGGGGCCTTGGCGCCGGCGGCCAGCGCGGCGCGGCCGGCGGCCACAGACTGCGCCTCGCTCAGCAGCGCGCGCTCCTCGGCCGGGTCGATGGCCAGGCGCGAGGTGCGTATGGCCTCCAGCCTGCGTGCAGGGGCGGCGCTTCGCGGGTGCGCAGATGCCAATGCACGGAAGCAGAGCGGCAGAGAGAGACAGCCTGGCAGGACTTGATGCACACTCCAAATGCGGTGCATGCCCAGTCAGAGCATTGCATTACTGCACCTGTGCCCAGGCCTTGCCATGTCGTTGTCCAAGGCCTCCTGCTCTTACGGCAGGGCTCCTAACCTACACCCTCCCCAGCCTGCAGCGCCTACAGCACCTGCAGGCCTGCAGCGGCGTCATGCAGCATGCACGGCAGCACATTGGCGTCAGCGGCGACTGCGACCCGGCGCGCACTTCTCGGCGATGTTTGCACCGCGGCCGCCGCGGCCGCCGCGCTGGCCGCGGCCGCCGCCGCCGCCGCCGCCGCCGCGGCCGCCGGCGGACGGGCGCTTGGCGGCGTCCGCGCGCGCGAACAGGTAGTCGCGGTACAGCGCGCGCATCAGCGCCGGCGCGCCGCCCGGCCGCAGCGTGTCGCGCAGCTGCGCGCAGGTGCGCGCCTGCGGCGGGCAGGAACAGGTGCCCGCAGGGGTATTTCCGAGTCCACGTCTGCCACGCGAAGCGCTTGGTGTGCTAGGCGCCTCTCGCATCCGCCGCGAGGAAGGGGCGGCACGCAGGTGCCCAAGTCGAGGCGCAGCGCGCTGAGGCGCATGGTCAAGGTCCGCCCGCACCCGCAAGGGCCAACCATGCGGGAGTGTGCAAAGTGCCCGCACACCACAAGGTAAGCACAACAAAAAGCGCATTGTTGGCACGAGCATGCAGGCATATGACCTCCATTCGAAGTAGTGGTCGCGCCGGACGCGGCACACAGCTTGAGAGCGCAGAGCAGCACAACGCGGGGCCAGAACATGCAACAAGCCGACGCGCACATCCTCGGTCATGACCACGACCGGCGCGTCCGCCGCCTCGCGCTCCGCGGCAGCCTCCGCCGCCTCGCCACGCCCCTCCCGCTCGCTGGCGGAGTCGCGCAGCCGGGCCCGCTCGGCCTCAATCTCCTGCGCGCGGACCATGCCCCATGTCGCAAGCAGTTGTTCAGGACAGTGTCCTACATCGGAGCACCGCCTCTTACTGTAGGTATGCATTGACCGCATCAGCGCCCGCCTCCAGCGTAGAAAGTGCTCGTGGCTGCCAAGCCCGCCGTGCATGCATGCAACGCCCATGAGCGACGCTCTGCGCAGTGGTTGCACACCGGGCATTGGGCCAGGCGCGTGATCCGCCACTCATCTCTGCGTGGGGCCTGGGCGGCGCACCTCCAGCAGCGTGCGCAGCACGGCCCACTTGGGCATCTCCTCCAGCACGGGCACCACGCTGCCGGCCCCGCCGCCGGCCGCCCCGCCCCCGCCCTGCCCGAGGACGGCGGGCTGGCTTGGCTGAGCTGGATGAGGCGTCTGCACCATGCATGCAGCCCACCTACGGCAGGTCTGGCGGCTGATGTGAGGCCTCAGCACGGTGCAGTGCGGATGGCGGGGGAGGGCAGGCGGTGATCGGGGTGGCTGAGGGTGAGAGGACAGGCACAATCATGCAGCCTGAGGAGCTGCGAGCGGATCCGCGGGCGCGGCGCACCCCCCCGCGCTGCCTCTCACCCTCAATCACGGAGCGCTAGCGCCGAGCAGGTCGGGGCGTGCAGGCACGCTGGCCAAAAAAACGTGCATGTGAGTTTCTGGTTTGGCAAGCACAACCCAGGCAGGTCGGCCCCGGCCCTCAGGGCTGCAGCGCACCGGCTCGCCGCCGGCGCCGGCGCGCTTGCGCTTGCCGGCGGCGCCGCCGCCGCCCAGCGCCCACACGCGCCGCTTGGCCTGCTCGAAGATGGTGTGCGCCGCGTCGTGGAACAGCCAGACGCTGCCGACGGCCTCGCTCGCGCGCAGGCTCTCCAGGTAGCCCAGGAATGTGACGCCGTCCAGGCGCAGCAGCAGCTCCGCCAGCGTGCGCAGCGTGCGCAGGTCGGCCACCACCTGGCGCGGCGCGGCGTGCAGCCGCTCAGCGAGGGGACGCTGCCGTGCGCGACGTGCGCAGGTCGGCCACCACCTGCGCGGCGTGGCCCCGCCCTGGACGCAGCCGCTCAGCCGCTCGGTGGACAGCGCCGCTCGCGGGCCAGGGCCACCGGGACCAGCGCCGGCGCGGGGCCATGCAGCCCGGGGGTCCTGCCGCTGCGCGGGCCCGCCGCAGGCGCCGTCCAGGCGCAAGAATACATTTTATCACCCCCTCCTTAGGCGGCCTATCACAGCGGTCGGTGGACATCTGGTGACCGTGTTCACCACCTTACAGGTACAGGACGAGCGCGCACCTGGGAAGCATGCGACGATAGTGTGCCCGCCTGAACCTGCCCGCTGGTACCCAGCATACGGAGCGCGAGAGGTACATCGCAGCCAGGGCCCTGCCACTCTGGAACGCAGGGCGCAGCCCCGGAGAGCCTCACCCTGCATCTGATACGCGCGAGACTGGCCACAGAGCCGCAGCGCATGCGGCCGCGCCTGCTTGGTGCGCATGCTGACGGTGTGCCAGACGGCGTCCAGCTGCCGGCGCACGATGTCGTCAAAGTTGCGGAAGAGGCCCTGCTCGAGCGTCATGCCGCTCGTGTCCACCTGCGCCGCCCAGGGCCCCGGCCTGATCCCCAGCTCCATCCCTGATGAAACTACGTGTAGCGACTTCGGCCAGCGCCACCTCAATGGCATGATGCCGCTCGTGCCCCCTCTACGCCCACGAGCTGCAGATCCCACCCGCAGTGCGTGCGCCCTTTGCGCTGCACTCACTCATCGCCAAGCTGATGCCATCCTGTGCAAACCCTGGCGTCGTCAATCACAATCACCACAGCTCCATGATCGCCTACTCCAACTTTGCATGGCAACAATTTTGATGAACTTTATGCCCCACTGCAGCACAGCCCAGAAAAGGTGTTGACCCATCTACCACGTGACACAGTGCGGCTCGTGCCCGCAGGCGCGCCGCACCTTGTTGGAGCGCTTCAGCTCCTTCAGGCACGCGTCCATGAGGTCGGTGATGGCGTCGTAGATCGCGCCCATCGCCGGCGTCATGCGCAGCGTCAGCTGGGCCTCCTGTCCGATCCGCGGCGCGCGCGTCAGCGCAGCCTGTGGTGGCTCTCCGACCACGTGCAACTGATGGCATGCGCCAGGGCACGCGGCAGGCTTGTGCTAGCTGCCTGTGGCTGCTTCGGCACTGCCTGCAACCCAGCTGAGCCAACTTCCTGCTGTGCGCGCCGTGCGTCACCTGGACTCGCTGAGAGGCTGCGTGCATGCCAGCAGTCAGCGCAAAGCGAAGCGGCCAGCGGCGCGCGCATGCGCATGCGCACGCTGCAACGCCCGCTGCAGCACTTGCGCGCACGCAGCGCGTGAGCAAGCCCCGCCTGCGGGCCTGGTTGTGAAAGAGTCCTCTTGACTCTTTATGGAGCGGTGCCTGTCGCGGGCGAAGGCGCACCGACGTGCCCAGGTCGTCGAGCGTCTCCCTGACCTGCGCCGCGAAGCGCGGCCACAGGTGCAGGCGGCGCACGTACAGCGCCTTGAGCACGCGCTCCACCTTTGCGAAGCCGGCAGCCAGCGCGGTGGGCGCATCGGTCAGGCCGCGCACGAAGCCGGCCGCATTGGCGCCGCGGAACAGGCGCACCGCGAAGCCCTCGCCGCTGGCGTCGCTCGCGCGGTGCGCGTTGAGCACCAGGATGCCCGCGATCTGGCGCGGCGCGCGGCACGTCCGACTCAGCGCCAACAGGGTGCGGCCGGCCCTGCTGTTGGGGCAGCCAGGAAATGCCGACAGGAAGTGAGCGCCGCGTTGATTACGCCACATGCTATCAGGCATACGAACTGAAGGCAGCGCTACTCGCGTCTGCAGCTGCAGCACGCAGCACACCGTGCGAGCCAAGCAGACCGCTGCTGAAGCCGCGCATGCGCACGGCTGCGTCCACGGCTGCACAGCTGTGACAGCAGGGGCCGGACGCGGCCCAGCCGGACCATGCGACACTCGAGACAGGAGCCGCCCCCGGAGGCGCGCCGCGCCCCGGCAGGGCACCTGGTTGGACGGGCGCAGCGGCGCAGCGCCCGACGTCTGGCACCCTCGGTCTCACAGCACGTCACAGGGCACCGTGGTGGGCGGGCCCGGCGGCGCACCTGGTTGCCGTGCACGCGGCCGCTGAGCAGGTCGACGACCAGGATGCGCGTGGTCACAAACAGGCACACGCGGCTGCGGTACAGCTCGATGCGCTGCGCCGACGGCGTCTCGTTCGTCACCTCCACCGGCACGCCGTCCTCCTCGTCGGCACCCGCTCCCCCGCCTGCTGCAGCTTCTGCCGCCTCGGGCGGCAGCCCATGCGCATGCAGCTGCGCGGGCTCACCGGCCGCGCCCGGGCCCCCCGGCCCGGGCGGCAGCCCGTGGGCGTGCAGGGGCGGAGGGTCCCGGTCGGGTGCCGGGGGCCCCGGCCCTGCAGCGGGCCCTGGCTCGGGCGGCAGTCCGTACGCGTGCAGCAGCGGCGGGCCCGCCACGTCTGCTGGCGTCAGCCCGTGCGCGTGCAGCAGCGGCGGGTCCTGCTCCCCCGCTGCCTGGTCGCTGTTGTCGGCTGCGCGCGCCTCGGCGGCAGCGCCGCTGTCCGTCCTGGCATGCGCGCAGCTGCACAGAACGCAGCACAAGTCGGTCTGGTGCACGAAGCTGGTGGGCTGCCAAGTGATAGCAGATTGAGGTTTTAAAGCAGTTCGGTACTGCATGGCAGCGGCCACGGCAATTCAGGCACGCACAAGGAAACGCGGCAGCGGTGGGTTCGCCACGCAGGGCTGGCAAGGAGGAGCCAAGGGCGCAAGGCGCGGCGCGCAGGTCACCTGATGCTCGCCTCGGTGCGGGTCATGCGCAGCAGCTCCGCCTTGAGCGAGGCGCGCTGCGCCTCGGTCGCCCCCAGCACCAGCATCGCGCCGCCCTGGCCGTCCAGGCGGCACCGGCCGTACTGCAGGCGCACGAGCACCGTCGCGACGCGGTGCCAGCTCAGGCCTGCCGCCATGACGCACAGGCCATCGTCTGCGAGCAGCTCCTCCACCATCTGCCGCTCAAAGGGCAGCAGCTGGCTCATGGCGGCGTCCTCCTCCAGGCCCAGCTCCACGTCGCTGGCCATGAGCTGGTGTGCCTAGCCGCGGGGCATCAGGCGCGGCGGCGGTCGGCGCAAGTGCTGCCGATGCAGTCAAGTGCGAGGACGCCTGTGTGGCTGCACAGTGCTCACAGATATACGAGGATCTGGGCTAGGACGGCAGAGGCCTGTGAAGCTGAGCAAGCTCTGAAGCATGTCATGCATGCTGGGCCTGCTGGCCTGGTGCTAGCTAGCACCACCTATAGGGGGTGTTCTGACTTGGAGGGGTCTATACACTCCGTATCTGCAGCGCCATTCGCCTCATCTTGCAGCACTGCAATAGCTTCCACCAGTGTGCTTTGTCCAGCGGCGTGCCAGTCGCCATGCGCCGTTGGTCGACGCTCCTCGCGCTTGGCGCCAGGCTGCGGGACTCCCTGCAGAGCAAACAGGACGCGCAGACAGCAAGTTTGGCCAGTGCCAGCCTGCTGGAGGCTGTGGCGGGCCTTAATGCTCCATGGGCTCAGGTTCGTCAGACCTGCATGCCCCAGGTGCTCATCAGCCTGCGGAGCTATAGTGCGGCAAGCCCACAGCCGCCGGCAGACCTGTCAGCCGCTGCACGTCCACTGGCGGACAATCAGCAGCGGCGGCAGGCGAGCAGGCCCGTGCTGTCTCTTGCTGCACATGCTGCGCCATGTGCTTCCCTGCAGGAAGATGTTTTGATACAGCCCACCGCTCACTGATGCAGGCCGATGGCGGCATAGGCCCATGCGCCAGGGACGGTGGACCCGAGGCAACGAGCGCTGCTGGGCCTGCTTCGGGAGGGGCAGCGCCTGCGCCCCAGCCCGGGTGGCTCCTGCGGCACTGCCCGCCGCGGCTGCTGCCCTACACGCAGCTCATGCGCTTGGAAAAGCCCATAGGTGAGCGCCGAGAGCACCCGCGCGGGTGTGCCGCAGGCTGCAACCTGCCCAGGGGACCTGCTGCTTGCTACAAAGTACAGGCTTACTCTGCCCCAGCCGCGCAGGCACGTGGCTACTCGCATGGCCCTGCTTCTGCTCCATTGCGCTGGCCGCGCCGCCGGGCGCGCTGCCGGATGCGACGCTGCTGGCGCTCTTCGGCGCGGGCGCGGTGCTGCTGCGCGGCGCCGGCTGCACCATCAACGACCTGTGGGACCGCGCGACCTGGACCGCCGCGTGGCGCGCACAGCCGCCCGCCCGCTGGCTGCTGGGACGCTGCAGCCGCGGCAGGCGCTGGGTGCAGGCCCTGGCCAGCCATGCGTGCACGGGGAGGAACTCCAATGCAACATGTTAGGCGGCGCAGCACGGCATCACATGCAGTGTTCAGCGACCCAACTACCGAAAATGGATGCATCCTGCCTGCTGACAGCGCATTGGCCTTGCACACTTGCTCGCCTCTGTCAGAAAATGGAACATGTTGCGCGTGCCTTGCTTACTCCTGCTGGCCAAGCTTGATTCGCCCGGCCAGCGCATCATTTATGAAAGCTCAGCACTCTCAGGTTTCATGCGTGCGGCGGCCAGGCCTGCTGGCAGGGCAGCTGGGCCTCGGTCTGGGCGTGCTGCTGCAGCTGAATACATACAGCGTTGCGCTGGGCGCTTCGTCGCTTGCCCTTGTCTTCACATACCCCGCGCTGAAGCGCGTGACGTACTGGGTGCGCCCACACGCTCACCATGCCGCCCCGGCCATTGCTTCTCAGTGATGCATCAAATTATGTGCTTCAAGCAGTGCCCTCTCTTGGCCCTGTTCATATCTTGGCCCTGTTCGTATTGTGACACATGCCTTGGCAGCACTAGTTGCGTCTGTGCACCACCACCCATTGGGCCTTGGGCAAGTCTGTGGCATTGCCCAGTGGCACTGCTTGTGTCAGTAAGGCCTTGCCCCCACATCACTGAAATGTCTGCTTGTGACGTCCACGTATTAACTTACTATCTAAAATGTCTGCGCTACAATCCAAGGAGCCATAGGGCTCCCTCCCTGAGTCCACATTGGCGCGCTGCACGGGTCCCAGCAGCCGTTGTTGACCCGGGGGCCGCCGCAACGCACGCAGCCGCAGGCGTTCCTGGGCCTGACATTCAACTGGGGCGCGCTGCTGGGCTGGGCGGCGGTGCGCGGCAGCTGCGATTGGGCCGTCGTGCTGCCGCTGTACGGCGCCGGCGTCTGCTGGACGCTCGTCTACGACACCATCTATGCGCACCAGGCGCGCGCTCGCCCGATGAGCTTGGCGCCAGCCATGCCACCATTTGCGGGCCGCGCGCTCCGCCACGCCCGTCCCGGCGAGAGCTCCTGGGATCAGCCCGGTCATGTCGAGCAACAACACTACGATGGCAGCCCCCTGGGCTGCCAAGTCTGCGATTCTGCCATTGCAGACTATGTTGTGTACGTGCGGGAGTGCCAGCACTTTGCCTAATGCATGTGCAGCAGGGGCTAATGGCGTTGTTGGCTCGACAGGACAAGGTCGACGATGCGCATGTGGGCATCAAGTCGACGGCGCTGCTGTTTGGCACGCATACCAAGGCCTGGCTCACGGGCTTTGCAGCGCTGAATGTGAGCCTGCTTTGCCTCACTGGTGCGGACCTCGCTCG
>JAABUP010004798.1_pt1 | contig 21622 bp, 29 predicted proteins | sample 5559201 | NCBI WGS metagenome assembly JAABUP01 (sample SAMN10711887, study PRJNA513373) | rock metagenome | isolation source: Antarctica rocks | place: Antarctica | reverse complement strand
GAATTTTTTTAAGCGGCCTAATTCACACCCGAATCCTTAGACGGTGGTGATGTGGACAAAGCTCCAGCCCGAGCATCCGCCAAGTTCATAAAATCACAAGTCAAGGCTGAATTTTCGTGTCTAGGATACTTACAATTGGTGGTGAAGCCCAGCGTGGGGCCCTTTGCGGAGTAATTGCCTCAGGGAACCAACGTGGACGATCGCCACCACGTGGCCGTATGGGGAGTGAGGCATGTAACCATAGCCAGAGGATGCTCCACTGAGTGTTACCGAGACAAATCCCGCTACTGTGTAGCCTCTTCTGCAATGGCAGCACCACCTCCAATGATCGAGCCCACAAATTCCTGATACCTGAAAACCTCTCCTCTCTTCCCTACACCCTTCCCGAATGTCCTTCTCCCTGTAAAGCTGCCCACAACCTTCTCAACCTCTCTCTCGGTCAAGGGTCTCTCACCAACGTCGGGACTAGTATGTAACAGCGCGTCCCGTAGCTCTGTAACATCGACTTGTCCACTATCATCGTCATCGAATGCTGCAAAGGCGTTCAGCAGTTCTTGCTGGGAGGATAACGGCGCGAGGAGACTGGAAAGGGTGTTCAAGAACGCTGGCATACCCAGTGTCTGCTGCTGCCCTGGTGGGAAGAATTGCGATACAGCCGAGGATGTTGAATCTTGCCCTGCCGTGTACATCTATTAGCCTCTGCTGGTAAAAAAAAATGCAATTGTGAATACCAAGGTTGGTGAGCATATCAAGAACATCATCCCTTGTGACCTGCCCATCACTGTCTCGATCTAAGATCTGGAAACCTTCCCTCATCTCCCTGACTTGTGCTGGCTGCAGCTTCGCGAGAGCATCACCATTACCCCCACGAACGATCATCATCGATCCGCCATTCGGCGCGTTGGCTCCACGCGTCGGTGATGCGGGTGGTTCACGCTGGGTTATCGACGGTGTGAGAGCCCGAGGGGTCCAAGTCCCTTCATTGCTGGTCGGTGTATTGCTACTATGAAGCTTCGAGGGTGATTGTATCGGAGTATGCGCTTTTGTTGGAGAAGTTGTAGGTGTGGTAGCGCGAATCGTATTGGACGGTGACGCGGGAGACTCGGGACGGCGGAAGGGAGAGGAGCGCGGAGATCCGAAGGATAGAGGAGATGGTTTATAGGTTGATGACATCGACTGAGGTGGTATTATTCTAGCTACTCTTTTTGCAATGGAGGGAATGATTGTGACGGCCTTGGGTTTGTGAGAATGATGACGTACCATATTTACCGTCCTGTTCCTTGCACCAACTGGGTGGACGTCGGTTTTTCGGTTTTATGGTTCTAGCCTATGATGGCTTCTTAAGGGCTTGAACAGTGCTCGGTGGCAGTCAAAAACGATTTGGAGTCTTGCGGAGGGATATGTCGTGCCAAGGCTTCAAAAGTAAACAATGCCCCTGCATGAAAGGACGCTAATGCAAGGCGGGCGATAAGGCGGGAAAGGCACGGATGCGGTTAGATTCTCCACAAGGGGGTTACAAATATTGGGAACTCGATGAATTCAGTAGGGCTGTTAACGTTTCTTTGGGTGCTCGATATCTCTAATTTTATGGACACGACTATCACTATGATTTAAGTGTAAGAACGGCTCTTCTGTAACGGGCGACTTCCTAAAATTCAACTGCTAATCCTCTCTTATCTGCAGTCCTTTCATTGCAGTCTTTCGTGATACCCTCCTGCGTGATTGATTTCAACACTCGATGGCATACGCGTACGGTGTCAATTCTCCTCAAAAATGGCGAATACACTCCCATACCGACCGTCAACGAATGCCACGACCGCCAGCTCCCACACCCACATGAACGGCCGGACTTCCTTTTCGTCTATGCCGTCCTCTAACACTGCCTCTATGACTTCGGTGCGCAATGGCGCTCGTATCAGATCCCCGCAGCGTCCTCCGAAACATAGTTCAGTCAACAGCTCCCGACTACCTTCTACTTCCTCCTCCATTTTCAATCCTCTTGTTTCTGGTCAAGGCAGCCAACGGCCCCTGAGATTGCGGCCTCAATATCCTCTTCATTCTACGGAGAGACATGTGGAATACATCCTCGTCGCCTCATTTCACATAGACAGAGGCCCCATCATGGAACACCAGTATCCAGGTGCCATCAGTGGGGACGAGCATATGCTTGCGGAGCTGATGCTGCCAGATCAAGCACATGTCAGGAACCAAGATTGGACCATATTCTTCTTGCACAAGGATACTAGCCGGGACGAGGAAGGGGACGATGCTAGTGACAAAGCTAAGGAACCAAAACGACGGAGGAAGCATAGGGATGTTCCTAATGAAAGCTCAACGAAAGAGGAGGGTAGTGGCAGTGACCAGGAAGGGGACTACAGTGACGGCTCACAAGACGAAGAGTTGGAGGATGAGGAACTGGAAGGTGGAGAGGGACCACCGTTGATATATGTACTGAACCTAGTTAATACGAAGCAAGATACAACAGCAAAAAGGTGCGCCTGGCAGCCTATTATTCCTAGATTCAGAAGACTGATGCAGAACAGGGGTGCAATAGTAAAAGCAATGGCAGTATGCACAAGACATTCATTTCTACACATTTATAAGGCATGCTCTTGATGCATCGCCGGTCGATGCAGGATCACTGACGCAACACAGCCCTTGCTCCTCCTTGCTCTTGAAGAGTACTTCAAATCACCTTACCCCGAAACTTTGGAATCACTATACAACGCTGTTAATTCCATGGATCTCTCCATGATGCCTCGTCTCTCGATCCTGGAGCGCCACATTCTACAAGCCAGCGATACAAAAGACATGTTTATTGAGAAGTTCGAGCAAATGATTCAGCAGCGCATGGCTGAAGAGACGGAATCATCGAATCCAGCTTCATCTCCGGACTCGCCTTCGAAGTCCACTACTGACCTTACCCGGAGTAATCCCCGTCATACCATCCCTCGTGATACCCATGAATTTGAGTCACGAGTGTTCTACAACGGCATACCGATCCCTATCAAAGTCCCTACCGCCATCTCTCCCGAGACAGTGGGAGACTTTTCGCTCATCAAGCTCATCCAAGCATTTTCAGCGCCCCACGCCTCTTCTCCACAGCCGTTCATGCTTCACTCTCACCTCACCACTGGTGGTGCTTACACTCATCCGGTCATAGTACTTGTCAACGCCGTGCTCACTCAGAAGCGTGTAATGTTTCTTGGTCACAATCGTCCTTCGGGAGAAGTTGCCGAAGCTGTTCTTGCAGCTTGCGCATTGGCCTCTGGCGGTATCTTACGAGGGTTCACCCGTCATGCTTTCCCTTACACCGACCTGACCAAGATCGACGATCTACTGAAGGTCCCAGGCTTCATCGCCGGTGTCACCAATCCAGCCTTCGCAAATCATCCGGAATGGTGGGACCTTCTATGCGACATTCCTACAGGGCGGATGAAGATAAGTAACCGCATCGATCCCGCTCCTGTCACCGATGGCCTCGTTTACTTCCAGCAACAAAACCCGTCATATGCAAGTGCACCCGGAGGCGCCCCAATGCCGATGACCGGACTGGCAGACCCAACCGGTGATCAAGCTTTTATGGATGATGTCCTTCGCAGCATTGCCAGCCGCCATGGTGAGAACGTTATTCGGGCCAAGTGGCGAGATTATATAATCAAGTTCACGCGCATCGCTGCTGCCTTTGAGGAATCAGTGTATGGCGCCTCGGCACTGTATATCGGTGGTGAAGAAGCCGATGCTGGTTCCGTAGGCGTGTCGGGACACGGCTACGTGTGGGGCGACGAAGCAACAAGGCAGAGAGAATTGGGTGGAAACGTGAGCAGGATAGAAGGTTGGAGGAACACGAGAAGCTATTACAGCTTCATTCAGGATCTGGCACATCTGTACACTTCTCGGCCTATCTCAGCCGTTGACCTCCACCATCATCATGACCGCCTCCGAACGCAGAAGCTATCACATGCAGATTCTGCAGCTATCTATCTGGCTTTCTCTTCTTCGATAAAATCAAATGCGGAGATTTGTCAGCTTTTGACGGTGACGCCTGAGTCGCACGCTGGTTTGTTCTATATTTCCCTGGGCCTCTTCCACCCGAAACTTGGAGTCCGACTGGCGACGTTAGAACTGTTAGAGAGGATCATGGAACATGAAGCCGGTCGACATTTCTGGGCGCAATTGGGACGGTTTGCTAAATCGGCGTTCTTCAGGATTAAGAGGGAGGCTGAGGCCAGTACTGGTCAAAATGGAGACAGTCCCGTTGATCGGGGCAGTGGTATTGATGCTAGGCGTAGAGGAGTTGCAAGAGCGAGTTGATGAGATAGCAGTACGTGGATGATGCGACAATATCGTGAGCGTTTAATTCCCCTGATTTGCTGCTTCGGCCGTGAGGCTATTGACGAATTTTCCTCATTGCCACAATCGCCAATTGTGCTGGTCGCTTGCTACCTCATGTTGCTATGAAGACGCCTGGGAAGGCCATACTATCAAATACAACGTGCGCCATTGATCTCCGGCCTCTAGGACTGAGCACAAATTGTCGCGTCCCGCCGTTTGGGGCCTTCCTGAGAAACAAGCTACAAGTTCTGTTCAGAAATGAGTTTCGCAATGGTTTTTTTGCCATTCAACGCTGTCATCAGAAGTACCGCGTTTGAAAAAGGTCGGCCCTCTTCAAACCTTTGGAAAGAATCGGTAATCCTTTGCGATGTTCTTGTTGCCACTTGAGTCGATTGACTAAAGAATCTAGCTACTCAGAGGCTGAGCCTATATACCTGAGGCTAGTCTCCATTGTAAGCAAGTGGCCTGTAGGCTCTATCCTTGATACGTTCAACACCACTCATATAAGGGCGGGCCACTCCAGACGCTGAGTATGATACCAAATTCAGGTGTTCCAGAGCGGGGTGGCATGGTATAGTTAGTACTGCCTGTTTAGCTCGTGACACACCGCTTCCAGACTTTGACCGATGGTGATAATGTTCAATTTGGTGTGAAGTTGTGCGCGGCGGCCTTCGTGGTAGTGGAGCGGGCCATCTTGAGCCCTAGCTTTTCTGGCTTGCCTGAGAACTAGCATTCTGCGACTGCCCACATCTGATGGTTTATGCTCTGAGCGACTTCCTTGGCTAGTCTTGCTAGTCAGGTCAACTGTCTAGCCATACGATCCCCATCGCGCTATGGCTGCGACAGTGAGCTGTTCGGATCGATAGATTCAACTTTCAATGGGATCTCGCGGTATTAGCGATGTCTTTAAGGACATGGCATGCTTTTCGGCACCCTCTGATGCTTTGCAACGAAGTTTCAAGCGCATTTGCCTTTTTCTCAGATATTTCCTTTTTTCATGATGCGTTACTCTACAGAACGGTGCATTTCACAAGGGACCGGAGGTTGATATTCGTGGGTCGAAGATGATTCAGTTGTGTGGGATTCAAGCTCAAAGTTGTCAACACTGCGCAGTTGGAGTTTCTCGAGAGGCCGACGAAGGCAAAGAAATTTTACAAGCCTTTCATCCACTAATTTGCAGGTCTCTTGGTCGTGACTCTTCTGTTGATCAGCCTCGTCGAGTATGCCTGCCCCACTCTGCCTTACGACGGCACCGTCCTTCCAATCCATAGAAGTCCGACAGCTCTCGACAACCGACGGCCATGCTGGCGGCGGTGGATCCAAACCGTCCGGACCGTCTTACTCAGAACCTCAACTCCACCAGATACTTCGAAGGCGCTTATCTCGCGACTCTGATTGCGGTCCTCTTCCGGATCGCCGTCGGATGGCTCTAGGCTACAAGCAAGATGCTAGAGCATTCTGCTCGCTCTTGTGCCGCGATGGTGCCCTAGCTAAATACTTCTTCAACATCTGCTAATTCTCTACGAACGACTCGTTCGACCCCTTTGTGGCATGTTCAGTGGTCATTGCCGTTTTTATGGAGGTCATTCTATATCTGGCCGTGGGCTTACTGACATCGTTTGCGTCGGAATTGTTGAGCTTTACCAAATATTCCCACGATGTCTATCTGTGGGCCTGAGATGCGTATCAACCTTGCGGTGGCAAAATTATTACAAGGACTCCTAGCGTTCACCGCAGTCATGCTTGTCAACGTATGGTTGTTTCATCGCAAGCATTAAGGTGGCGTATACTCTGACCCTTCGAGCATCGCCTCGCTGGCTTCCCCAATTCACAACCCCGAAGTCGTCAAAACTACGATAAACCACATTCGAGGTGTTTTGACAGCAGAATTCAACAGGCTTGATTGCTGTTTTAAGGGCCCTGAACACTACGATTTAAAGAACGCCAAGGACCCTCTTACACTAGGACAGTGACAACACAAGACACAGAATGAATAAGGTGCTTGCGAGTTTATGCTCCGCCAATCTTCAGTCCTATAGCTTCACGTAGTCTATCGCGCCTCTCGTCCAGACTTCCAGCTGTACCATACTCCAATGCTAACAGTATGCGATTGACAGTTCCAGTTTGCATTCGACTCAGACTAGCTGCTGTATCAGGGAAGCCTTCGATGTCTCCACCAGTAAGAGAGTTGACAAGCGGGGCGAGTTTTCGATCAGCGAATGTCACTACTGAGTTCTGCGTGCGAGCTGTAGCATTACGGTTCCTAGTAAGAAAGACAGCAGGTCAGTCACTACGAACACATAGAGATTCGAGTTCAAGAACGTACGAAGTTATAGTCCTCGTCTCAAATCTGTCAAACATCCGCTGCATCGACAACTGCATCTGGGTCTGGGTCTGCTGCATCTGGGCCTGGGTCTGCTGCATCTGGAGCTGGGTTTGCTGAATCTGCTCAACTCGTTGCTCAAGTCGCTCGACAGCCTGGAGAAGCTGGACTCCTTGGTCGAAAGCAGGGATGTTGCCAAACTTAGCGGCCTCCTCCGAGACGACTGAAATTGCATTTGATAGACGATCGAAGTTCGGTGCTTGAGCTGCCATGTTGGCCTGAGCAGGAAGTATGCATTAGCATCACACACGTAATAGCTTTGATGGGCTTTGAAGATGGAGAGTAATGCGTACTTGGATAGAGGACAAGGGATGTAATAATCGAGTTCTGTGTTGTTATGGTGATGGTAATAATGGGGACGCAAGTACCAGAGAGCCGCTATGCGCTAAACTTCTTTGAGTGTAGCCCGAGAACCGAAGAAAGATATGGTGAAAGCGCTCTCCACCAAACGACACCGTTTGGGTATGTACCAAAATTACGACGGTACAGACCACCACGGCGTGGTTATTGCTGAGAGGCACTCAACCGCGAATTACGTCGACTATGGCAATTCATACGTACCATTACAGAATCCCGTAGAAGGGACATCAGTGGACACCCAGGCGAATACAAAGAAGCGCTCTCCTATATGTTGCGCAGTGTGAGATGTTATCTGGCGCTGATTGCGGCGGGCATACTAACCGTCATCTTGTGTTACTACAAGGTTGGATCGGACAGCGGCTTCGAGCATTCCACGAATAGTCAGAGCTTCGGTCCTTGCTTCATGAAGACTATCGTTGGCGTGCTGATCTACAGACAATGGAAACGGCTTGAAAGAGGTACGTTACAGGGTATCCAGACTTAGGGCAAAGACTCCGCTTACCCTTTTACGAGAAACCGTGATTCCGGAACCCTTCCGCCGCCTCTCCTCTGGCCACGGCAGCCCCGAATCCACAGTCCTTCTTTCCCACAGCGTCAGCCCTATATAATCCTTCTGCACTTCCCTCTACCGGCGCAACCTCTTCGTCGCCGGCATCGCCTTCATCGCCGTCCTTGGCGAAATCCTGATCATCGCTCTCGCTGGGATCCCCTTCAACGCAGGCCAGTGGTACACAGTTCTCGTCGTGTCCGCGTACCTGTCAATTTCGATTCTAGCCCTCGTGCTAGTGGGCCTCGTCGCGCTGTGTCTGCGGCCAAGGGACCCGAGATTGCCGCGCACGGTAGCGGCTGTCTGGTCGTATCTTCGTGGGTCGAGTGTGTTGGATGATTGTGCGGAAATAGCGTGTGCGGGCACGCAGACGAGGGATCGCTTGGTGAGAGATATGGGAAGAAGCTATTGATTGGGAGAAGAACGGAAGATTGAAGGGGTGATGAGGTGGCGGATCGATCGTGATGTTGCCTGATGTTTTATGTATGCTCTACATATCGACGAAGTTCCAAATATGATTCTCATGCTTCATCAGCGTAATTATGATATGAGGCTTGCCCAAGCGCCTTGTCTTTCAGCTACCTAAGGATCAGCATCCCGGATCGCTGACGACTTGTGTCCTGCGTGGCTTCATTTGATGCCATCTTCGAGAATAATAGGCGTTATTGAGTTTCGGAAGATTGTCGGAAGAGGATTACACACATGTACTCTCAAGGTTTTTCTGGATTGTATCTAGAATTTTTCATGCAAGGGACTGTACGACCTTGACAATGACCGTCGAATGTGTCTCACAGATGAGAGTCAGTACTTAATGAATCAGTCAGCAGATACATGTATGCGCTCTTTCAAGAATCAGGAATATCTAATGCTAGCGCTGACAGATCCGGTTCTTCCGCACGCAGGGCTGCGATCAAAGCATGAGAAGACAAGATTAATCTCCACAGACTTCAAAGGCTTTCTGGCTAGGTATGCTTGTTCCTGACAGATGCACTTGTGCTAGTAACGAAGGCCCTCGGCACGAAATACCTATATGTGGAGGTTCAATGCAGTCGATGTTCGCGCCGTCTGCGCTTCTTTTGTTCTCGTTCTCGCTAACTTAATAATTTACCTTCATCTCTCTTCTTTCATATCCGCATTCATCTTATTCTCCATGCATGTGCAGACGAACCTGTTCGCGGCACAGCCTTCTAAGTACATACTTGGACATATCCTACTCCATGCACAGACTAAGGTATCGATGGCTTTGTTCGCGCATAAGAGACTAGAGACTGGGGCCTTTGCGGAGAGAGACATGGGACAATCCTGTGGCTTACCGAGAGGAGTCCTGACTACTGCAGCCTTTCCTTTCTATACCGGGCTGTGTGTCCGTGTGCGGTCAGCCATCCATGCGTCCTAATAATAAGAGACGACAGGCCATCTCTGTGCAACCGCTGGACTTGTATTGTACATATCGTTTACGTTTCCGGAGAAGAGAGGTACAAAAGATCGGTCCTTAACGAGGTCCAACTAATGTCACTCGCTTGATCGTCGATTATCATCGTTTCAACAAAAGGTAAATTCAAGAGAACTACTTATCAAGGGTGTTGGACATCTTCCGGCGGGGCGGATCGTTTGCGCTGCCTTCTTTGTTCACAGCTTAAGCATTGGTAAAGAGGGGGACACCTGTTGAACACCGAACAAGAGACTTGAAGGGCCGGAGTGCACTGGTTACGATCCTGTGAATCCCACTGATCGCGAGCAGAGACTTCATTGCTTTGAGCCTGCAGCATTCCGACAGATCATGCTTGAGCTTCGAAAGACACCCCACCCACAATGACACAGTTGTGCGAGTCCAGACTTATAGAGCTCTCGCGGATATTGAACCACGATTCACGAATAATCATCAATGCCTCAACCCAAGCCATGTGCTCTCAAGACCGGTCCATTACTTCGTTGGCGTTACACCATGCTCGACCCAGACCAGGGAAACGACGACCCAGTCGCAAGCTTGCATGTCGCCGTCATACCATACCTCTCACGATCCTCTATTCAACGGTGCTCTTCCTGTTAATGCTATGTACGACAGCAGTTGCTACAGAAAGCATGGGCAGAGATACACATAGATATACGCTTGCGCAATTGGCCAGAAAGGGGGAGATCCTCATCGATCGCCGGCCAGCACCATGTGTGGATCTACACCGACGGCAAGCGGGCGATTCCTCCGCCTCAACTATATTTTTATCGTCAACATCAACATTAGCATCCTTTTCCTCCTCAGCAGCATCTTCTACACCGTCAACTATCGTTGCGCCATCAAGCAGCACGGTAACGGCGGCATTGTCGACAGCTTCGCTGATGACTGTTTCCAGCTCGACACCTGATTCTCCCCTACCCAGTCCTTTCGATACAAGTCTGGGAAATAATTTCACCAGTTCCAGCTGTCCGGCCTTCTTCAATTCTTTTCTGGGTAATAGCACTTTTAAGTCATGTCTCCCTTTTAGCCTTCTTTTACAGGTAAGCTGTTACCAGTCTCCTTCACATCAGTCGATCCTTACTAATTTTGCGGACAGAACTCCAACTCTTTCTTCACAGCCTCAAAATCAGTCCTCAGAATCACTCAGACCCTCGACGCTACCTGCAATGTTGGTCTACCTACTTGCAGCAGCCTAATGTCTTCCTTTGCGAACCAGCTACGTCTCGATAGTAATTGCGGCCAAGACTATAAAAATCAGAATCCAGTGGTGTTACAAGCGTATGATGGGTTCGTGGGGTATGAACCGTTGTATCAAGCTGGGTGTCTAAAGGACCCGAGTGGGAATTACTGTATGCTGACCCTCACCCATACCACAACTTCTTGAAGAATGCCTTACTTACACGATGATTGACTTAGGCTTCGCAGACGCAATAACAAACACTTCCTCCCCTACCGACTCCTACATCTATTACCTCCCTCTCGGCATCGCCCTTCCCGGAGGTGCTCGGCCAACATGCAGCCAATGCCTCAACAAGACCATGGTCATCTTTGCAAACGCAGCCTCGAACGCCAGCCAACCGATCAGTACAAACTACATCAGCGCGGCCCAGGAGATTGATCTCGGTTGCGGACCGAATTTTGTCAACGCTACTATACCCGCTGTGCATTCTTTTGCTGTTGGCAATTTCTCGCCGCCCTCGATCGCTAATGGGTTGATGGCGCTGATAGTGGTGTTTTTCGTGCTCGTGCTTTGAATGGTAGCTCCTGCTCATGGTTTTCGAACTGGGCATATTTCTCTATCCTAAAGTGTTGCGTCTAATTCTATTTCTACACTGTATCATATTTGGATCATCTTCACGGCCCTATGATGGTCTTTTAGCGTTGGCGCTCTACTTTACTTTCTCTGGGTGGGTGGCATGCATTGTGCGCACCTCATGCATCTGGACGGCAGAGGGCGCATTATCACTAGGCAGCATTTGCTGGTACCGGCGTATAGATTTTGCTGTTACTGTTGGTTTTGAGATTGAGGAAAATCCGATTTCTATACGACCTAGATATCTTCCTTAGTGAAATTAGCCACTATGTCAGCTATCGCGGGAGGTCATGGTCAAGAGGCCAAACAGCTCTTATCGATCTGACCTGGATGACTTGTTCGGCATATGGTTCTTCTGCCCTCTTGCTCGTCCTTATCCCCTTCAGAGACTCACAGCTGGCTCGGCGGGATTTGAAGACCCCAGCTCATCCACTGCATGCGACTAAGTTGGTGAGTTGGAACCGCAATAATCTTTTATGCTGTGACCAAAGCGGCGTTGCTCAACCTCCTCTCGATGGGTTGCGCCACACCCACATTGTGCCCGATGAATGGGCGAAGCAATGAGCTGTCCCACACCATGCTTCTACGCAAGGCTAACTTGCTAATCATAAGCGCATCCAGCTACCCCTCCCAGGGCTGAGAAAATTTCATCTGAGCTCGCGACTCCCGTAAAGCTCGTACGGAACCGTCAAACAATCATGCGCTCCAACGGTCCTTTGGTGGATTCGGAAAGGCGCAGAACCGACGTTGTGTTTGTCCACGGTCTTGGAGGAGATAGGGTTGGGTGGGAGTCACGGAGCAAGGGCGATGTCTTTTTGGGGCCCGAAAAGCTGCTGGCGAAGGAAGGAAACAGACATGACATGAAGAATGTGAGGATTGTGACGGTCGGTCTCGTTTGCGCGAGGAGTTCCAATAATCCAGTCAAAACTACTGCTGATGTACGTCTTGCCAAATGTCAATCAGTGGGGCGCTACGATTCTCGTGTCAGCGAGCTCGGGCACTTTTCTGGTCAGAACAGCATCTGAGAATTTCTCTTAGGAGATGTTGCTGGCAAAAGACTGGGCCCGGAAAAGTAATCCCGACCTATCGTCTTCGTCGGTCATAGTCTCGGAGGGCGTGTCGTCAAAGAGGTGCGTCGAGACTAGTATCGTTGGGTGCAACGCTCTCCGTTTCCCCAACGTCCGTCTTCTGCCGTGATGGTTTGCAGCTGTCTCGGTGTCGAATGAAGAGCTTCTGACCCATTTCGGCCTCATCAGATCCTCTGAACATCTTCACAATCGACAAGACTCGAGCGTTGGCGCGGGCAATCTACCGCTCTACCGGTGGTGTGGTCTTTCTGGGAGAACTCCATGCAGAGCTAGCAATAAACAAGACTGCGTTTGCTTCGATCGTTGAGAAGGTAGCCAGAGTCGCTCTTCGACATCGACAGCCCGACGATCACATTGTCCGGAGCCTAAACAAGGGAGACTCGGATGTCTTGGACCGCCGACGCCGGTCAGCGAGATGAAAATGCCTCTGGTCTGCATATATGAGGAAAATCCGACTTCAATCGGACCGGTCGGTATCTGATCAATCCACGCTGTACCGGACTAATGGGTCTTCGGATTGTAGTTGAGCAGGCTGCTTTGCTTGCATAGATGGGTTCCGTGTGAAAAGGACCAGCATTCCGGACAACCGCATAGACATGTATGTGCAAGTATACGGACGTGTCCGACACAGGCTAGGAAAGGACATCGCCGCATATCAAGACGCTTGTCAGCGAAGCTGTATCCAGTGAGTGAGTCCTTCCACGGCCGACCCGACGCCTGGCGCACACATGAGCGGCCAACTTCCAAATGCTCCCCGGGCACCTGAGTCACCAGCACGATCCTTTCCTAGGCTCCTGCGGCCGTTCCGTTTGAGTCGGCCGTTGTGGCAGACAGACGAAGTTGGAGAAGCGTGATGATTTTCTTTTGAGTCGCTGGTAGCCTTCTCACTTGAGATTTCTGCATTACACCGATCTTTTTGCTCTGCCGGAAAACGTGGTGAGTTTGAGGCCGCAGGAAATGGTACGCTCATTGATCCGGTCCTTTGAATCATCAGTCAACCGATAGAGGCACAGAGATCCTGGATTCCCTACGATTCGCAGAAACCGATGCCCGCCGTGAAGATATTGCTGCGGCGAGGCAACCTTCCCATAGATTTTCTCCTTCACAGCACCGCAGCCTCCCCTCAGAACCTGGCTTGCCAATGGTGGCCACGGCATATTCTGAATGAGCAGCGTGAAAGCCGGATCTGGTAAATCGACTCTTCACGAAATACATTTATGATCGTCCTTGGACACGAAAACTCCTACAGACGTGGGCGCAACGTCAAACGCCCCTTGTTGCGGCCTTCTTCTTCTTCCACGACCGTGGGACTCTAATGCCGAAATGTCCCGGCACGCACTGCTACAGTCCGTGTGGTACCAGATACTTGGGCAATGTAGAGCGCTTATCCCCTCGTTCTGCCTGATCGTTGGGGCCAATGCAAACGATACGGAACCGCCAGCTCACAGGCCTTTGCAGGCCATCCGTGGTCTCGTGCGGAAATGATTCAGGCTTTCAAAACATTGCTGGGATTGGACGCCGTGTCGGACAACGTATGCTTGTTCGTTGACGGACTTGACGAGTACGATGGCGACTACGATGTGATGACGGAGATGGTGCTACACATGGTCTCTTCATCGAACCGGCAAAAGCTCAGACTGGAACTTTGTTTGTCAAGTCGACCTCTACCTGTTTTCAAAGACGCTTTCAAGCCCTGTCCAAAGATACGGCTTGAAGATCGAACATTTCAGGATATCAACTCATACGTCGAAGGTACACTTGGTAAAACAGAGGGAATGCAACAATCAATCAAGCAGGATTTGGATACTGCAGATCAACTCTTCAGAGACGTCGCGAGCGAGGCGTCTGGCGTCTTTCTTCGGGTTCGACTCGTTGTCTTGTCAAATCCCTTCGGGAGGGTTCCAGAGAATCCGATCGACTTCCAGACTTCCGGCGAAGATTGGAAGAACTACCTCCCGATCTCGAGGGCCTTTACGGGAGTATGCTGGAGAACATCAGGGAATCCGATCGGGAGCAAGCTTCCCGCTTGTTCCAGATGGTCCATTGCGCGCCGGAACCACTTGGGACGGTGGCACTTGCGTTTGCGGACCACGGACGTTCAGAAGCCCTCCACAGTCCAACACAGAAAATGACGACGATGGACAGAGTACTGATATGGTCACGAAATGGAAGGTCGCTTGAAGGGTCGGTGTGTAGGTCTGCTCGAAATAATAACGTCAAGACCCGCACTATCAAACACACCGCCTCACCTCCCAAATACCAGGAGATGATCGTCAAGTTTGAAAGTGACTACGGAAGAGTTAGCGACTCCGAAGCCTTCACTGTGGGAGTTCTCTGAAACAAAAGCAGAGTCCTGGTCTCCACCACCACTGGACGACCACCAGCCGCTCAATGACTCCACAGTCCGATTCCTGCACCAGTCCGCCAAAGAGCCCATGACGAAGCCGGGGAACCTCTACTATCCACTCTCAAGTCGCACCGTACCGAGGACCGCGCCTTTAACGCTCCTGCCTCGCTTCTAGGTTCCCTACTCGCACCAGCCGAAGAGCCCTCCCATCCATCCATCCATCCCTGATCGTCACATCTCGCAGGATCCGAGGTGGCATATATCTAATCGGCGACGCCTTGCGCTACGCTGTCAAAGCGGAGCAGAGCACGGGAGAACTTCAATGAGACCTGCTTGCCAACTTCGAACCGGACCTGAGACTCGCGCAGAAACAGGTGTTTCGAAAACAAACTTACGAGAAAACAGCGACGGCATCATGCGACGCCAAAGGGCTTTTTGCTTGGTACGGTATTTTGATGGCTCTGGTGGGCGGATTCGGGGCGCTGTTTGGTGCGGAAGAGAGTTTACTGATGGCTGGTGGGGCCAACGGGACCTGAAAGCGAATTCCACGGGGCCGGAGTGCAGTGTAGGTACCAAGCTTTACCACATCTGCCAAGGAAGACAGACTGGAACTATACGCTTACCGCGAAAGGAATGCTTTGCCAGAGGATGAGGTTGGGCGAGATACCGTCTTATTCCTCCGCTACTGCGCGTAAAGTGGAAATGCATCGCGGAAACTTACCGCAACTAGACGCGCAGAACTAAACACCAATCATCTAAGAACCGTGAGCTGGTTGATGGCGAAAGAAACCGACGCCAGTCTCTGGGACGATGCTGTAATGACTGGTTTTACGCCGATTCGCGCTGTTTTGGTCTATCGTGCCATGCCGATTCTGGCAAGCACGTGGACAGACCTACGATGAGCGGAGATCCCGCCGATGGCAAGCACGGGGCAGCTGCCGGGGTGCTTTTGTCTACTCGTATGGAGCGGCTTGGCTGCCACCGGATAAAGGCCGAAGACCTGATCGGGTACGACGGCGGGCTGTAGGTACAGTTTGCGTAGTATCGTCTAGGATATGCCGAGTCATCTAGTGTGCCGTGGAATTTGCAAGGGGTGGTAATGTCTCATATGGGCACTCGCGTTCCCACGCTCTCCAACTTGCATCTGTCCGTAGAAGGTCCCTGAGAACGTCGGGCGAGAGGGTTCCCGGAAACGGAAACGGTTCCCGGGATCTATCGTATGCTCCCAGGAACATACCCTACCAGGACTGATACTCTCCGAGGGATATCCTCGTAGGATCTATATTGCCCTAGAAGTTATTTTCTCCTAGGGAATTCCTCCCGAGGGATCACCGTCTCCCGGGGATATTCTTCCATGCAACCTTTCGCGGGAATTTCCCCGGTGAGGACTACCTTGTCATCCCAAGGTGGCTGCGTGAAAAGTGTACGACCTCGAGCCATGTAATCGTAGCTCTGTATGCGGCTCGAGAGGGTGTCCAACCTACGTGTAGGGTGGATGCCACTTGGAGGTGTACGATTTAGGCACAATCCTAGGGGTCTACTTCCATACACGGGGGTGTAGGACCACGTGTAGTTTCGCAACGGATGGGCGTACAAACGATTTGGGATGCACGCCAACAAGGGGTTTACAGTCACGGGGGAGGAATATAGCGTCCAATTGGATTTTGGTAGTACGACCTCAAAGGATGTACGACCTAGCATCCTAGCCTCTGGTGCTTGAGCCTATAATGGCACTCGTGTTCTCTGTATTTCAGGGGAACTTTAAAACAATTAGCCCTATAGAAAAAGCCTGGAGCCCGGAACGCACACGGTTCGCATATATATGCTATCTAAGGCTAAGGGTAAAGAGCATTTCTGCTTGAGTTTGAGCCACGTTCATGCATAGTTCCTCTGGTTTTCCATCCTGCGCATCTGACACCATCTGTAGAGAGTCTTTCCTATCCATGTCCACAAAGACGACCGGTAGGTATCCCTGTCTGATCATATAATCAGCCATCAGACATCGGCCGACTCTTCCATTGCCATCTGGGAACGGGTGAATATGACAAAAGTACACATAAATGTGAGTCGCAAGGATGACCGGATGGAGCTGTCGCAAATGGTGGGTTTGATCGCGCCATTGTATAAAACGCTCCATGCATGCTGGCACCTCGGCTGGGTAGGGAAAGATTCGTTCCCGATTTGACTTGACGGTGATGGGTGTGGCACGGAATTCCCCAGGCCTGATGCGCCTACCCCATTGTAGCGCGTAAGATCGTTCGGCGTTTGTCCCGGCCAGCATCGTTCTGGAGAGAGACTTGATGTCCGACAAAGATATGCCTGATGTTCCGTGGTTGGCTAGGCCCAGCTCAGTCAGATAGCGCGAGACAACGATATGGTTTCGCATCTCAACTACCTGATCCTCATCTCCGTGGGAAAGAAGCGCGTTGGCGGAGGGTAGACTTGCCAAAGCAGAGGTGCTTATGCTCGTGAGATTGTCAATGTCGTTGAAGAACTGTCGATTCAACTCATCCTCGATGATGACCGAGTCCCCGAGTAGGAGCTGATTTCCTTCCATAGCAGTACTTTGATGCGCGTACTCATTCACAAGAGCTCTAGTAATCATTTTCAAAAAGTCTTGTCGTTCATGAAGGAAATCTTTTTGCTTATCAACGTTCATCAAGGTCTCCTTGAGTTTCGACTGTGCAGCGAGATACGGCTGGAGGTTTTGGGGCTTGAAGTAATTCTCCCAGACTTTGCCCGAACGAGCTAGAGCTTCATACTCCGGTGAAGCCCTCTCTAGCTCTTCGAATGCTGGTTTGTAAATGGTAGTCAAGAGTGTGTGGCGATTGTGAAGTAATTGACGATAAGTATTGAAGCATCGCTTGCCGGCACTTATGTGGAGGCCGAGTGAGGCCATCGTGGCTTATGACGTGGTTGTGGTCGATGAAAGGATTGCGTGCGTATCAGATACTGTGAGAGAGCCTCCGCCAAGCGAAAAGCCGGAGGTATACCATAGGGAATTACCTCACGGATTCCCGCGACTTACGAAGGTCCGCCAAGACCTGCCCTCTGTGCTCAATAATTGTGGCTGCAATGCGAACAAGCCGATCGAAACTATAGGATCTTCCTCGGCCGAACCTATAAGGCTTCGGAGTTTTCCTTCCCATGAGGATGCGGTTCGTGATCCTTCTCTTCGAGATGTAGCCGTCGGAGCTTACCGCGTAACTGGATTCGAAGTGGAAATTCCAACGTTGGTTATGCAGGGGGTCATGTAGACCTCTTCGCCAAGGTGGGTACTAGTGCTTTTTTTACTGTGTTGATGAGCTGTAACTGAGCTCCGAATCAGGTAGTTCAGCGTCACAGTTGTTGAGCAATTCTGGAAGTGAGGAGGCGTTCGTCCTTATCCAGACGTGGATGCACGTGTGCCTCTTTTATCATCCGAAATGCCAGGAGACGATCTCAGGCTTCGATGTGGACGAAGAGACCGAGCCTCTTCATGGCCCTAATTACTTGAAGATTAGGGCGAAATCCCTTGCCATCTCGGGTAATCGATGTTACTTATGCACTGCCTCATTACCAATAACGCGGAGCAAGCCCTCAGTCGCTGCTGGGGTAAATGTCCGCAGCTGACCACTACTACCGGTAGTCTCGCAGACCGCCTCAATGGTATTCCATTTCAAGACTTGTCTCAAACCTTTCGGGACGCTGTCACTACAACATGAAGGCTTGGTATCCAGTACATCTGGATCGACTCCTTCTGCATTGTACAAGATGATCAGTCAGATCGGCAGGGGGAAGGATGGCACTTATTTACCAAAACGCCCGAGTCACCATTGCCGCAACCGGTGCGATTGACTGCAGCGTGGGCTGCTTCATGGCACAACCATCGATACCAGAGCCCGTTCGGCTTCTTCACACTCATGATGGCGTGGATATGGATATCTTTGTCCCCGGATGCAGATGATGGGGAGATAGATCGAAGCCCACTCAATAGCAGAGCTTGGATAACACAGGAATGGGTCCTATCACGCAGAGCAATACATTTCATGCGAGGTCGCCTAATCTGGTGGTGCAGAGAATACATTCAGAGTGAGAATGGCAGCTCTCTGCCCGACAGCACCAATCTGGAGCAGCTTCACAGAAAGCTCATGTCCGGTACAACATCGACAGATATCGGTGAGGTCAAGGTCGCCGGACACGACTTTTATTACACATGGCGCATGCTTGTTACTGAAGCGGCAACTGACCTTCGAGAGTGATAAGTTGATTGCTCTTCAGGGTATCGTCAAACAGCTACCCATCAGGACCAGTCTGGAGTACCACTTCGGCATATGGTCTGGATCAATCGCAGGACAACTTCTCTGGTTTGCCAAGCCTTACACGGTCTTGGAGCCTTCGGAATCTCTCAAGGTCAATCCTACTTGGTCATGGGCTTCGACAATGGGACATATTGTCTTCAACAATGGAGCCTTGGCCGAGAATCTAGTTACTGAGATTGAGATTGAAGGTCACCGGTTGACCTTAGACACGCAGCTGATTACAGTCCCACGATCTGGTTCTCCCACAGCAACCGGCTCAGTCGATATGATCGATGTATCGGGACGGAATATCGGATGGGCCTCATCCGACGAACGCGTTATTCCTTCTGGCCCGGTCTATTGCCCCTTCATTTCCCGAGAGGTCACCATCTACGATTTTGGCTTCAGCGTGCTATTGGTACAGCCTGCAGATACCCAGGCGGAGGAATTCAGACGAGTAGGATTGGGTGGTGTAACCGAAGACCGGGGGTTTGCCAACGTGGAGAGACAGCGGGTCTGCATAATCTAAAGGCTTCTGAACACACCACGATGCTTTCGAGAATATCCTTAAGGATGCTGATAACTTGCTGAAGCAGACAAAAGACGTTGATGAAAGCCGGAGACGAAATGGCGACAGGACTGCGAAAGACAGCCCGAGGAGTCGATAGGAAGGATGAAGTGTAATTTTGACACTAAGCGGAAGCTCGCTCGAAGCGCAGATCATATGAAGAGAGGAGGAATTACCACTTGTCAAGTTACTTTGGTTTCTCTACAAGTCTACCAGAATGCGCTGCATTAGTCCTGTCATGACTAATTTGTCTTCTAGTATCACAAAGAAGCTAAGTGCCAATATATCAGACTCAAGAGAGAACACGCGTTACGCCTCAACAATGCCGTCTTCAGCGCGCTGCCGCACTTTCCGCCCTGCGCATTAACGTCCGCCCCCCTCTCCAGCAACGCTTCGGCAACGGCGAAGGAGCCACCTAATGCCGCAAGCCGCAACAGCGAATGGCGCCTTTTATTCCATTGTTTGACATTCGCGTATCCAGCTTCCCACCAGTCTGAAAGTATTCTGTGAAAGACAAATAAGCAGATTACGAGTGAGGCTAAGAGGCGGCCGAAGCTCTTCATACATATGGTACAGCGGATTCTCATATGCTTCTCCTCTTAAAAATCATTGAAATCAATCATCCCGTGCCAGTTTCTTCGACGACGCCAATCCTCCAATCTGTCGCTGTCACATGAGAGAAAGACTTGAATTTAGCTGATTCTGGTTGATAAATACGGTATAGCTTTATTATCATCATATACCTTGATGAAAGACCTTTTAATCACTAAATAACAGAGATTTCTTAACACTTCTGTAGAAAAAGTCATACATACTAAATAGTGAACATTCTGCAGATGTTTAGTATTACATGGATCAATTAAGAGTATGTGGCTGTCTTTTAGTATTACAATCAAGACACACTGATATCTTAACAAGTCAAAACTAAACTCGTGATACCTGTTATGTAACATCAACGCGTCCGTCCACCCCATCAGAAAAAGAAGACAAAAGCCAATCTCTTCAAAAGATGAAGATATACATGAAAATTTCGTTTACCGTTCTGCCACATCCTCTTCGAGCATTCCTCCCTCAAGCTATGTACAAGCGCAGAAGAATATGACGCTATTCTCATCAAGAGTGTAAGGAACTGAAATTCACACTCTTCACTCACACCCACACCCACACCCACTCTCTCTCTCTCCCACCTCCCTCTTTCTTCTTTCCCTTTCCCTTTCGTTCGCTGTGCAGTAGAGTATAAAACATCAAAGATCCGAAACAATCTCTGCACAGAAGCTGAAGCTGAAGCATTTACGAACCGTCTTGTCATCTTGCCAATTGCCATCTTGCCGTCCCGTCAGTGGGGTCGGTCGGTGCAAGGTGCGTACTGAGTGTTGAGTGATGCTAGCTTTATCGGGAGCGGAGGGTAAAGTTGAGGGCGGGGGTGGTGTGCGAGATAGATACTTGGGAAGAGGGGGTTCTCGGCTTGATTTTCTGGGTTTGTGGGTTGGTTTTGATAGGGTGCTTGCGTTACGGATAGGGAGGGAAGGTCGATGGATGGATGGATCGATGTGAAGTGTAGGGTACGGAGGTTATATTTCGTGAAGTGGGGGGATTGTGGAGCGGGATCGATGGAGATGGGTCGAGGGAAGGGAAGAAAGGTGGCTTTTTCACATTGCAATATCTGGACACCAGACGGTTGGGTCTGTGGTGCTTGAGGTTCGCGAGACGGAAGATGTGAAAGGCTGGGAACATAGGGTGCAAGTCAGTGCGGTGGGCCTCTGATAGGATAGAGTTGATGGATGGTTTCGACGATGATGAAATATGTTTTTTTGGAAGTTTCGTATGGAAATTAAAAGACTCCGTGGCAGCGACACACCCGAACGCCCAAAACCAACCCAATTCAACCCGACTGGAACGATCCGTAACAGGATAAAGCATAGCACAAACAAGCCCTCTTCTCATCCACCTCTGTCATCTACCTTCGTTACACCGCCCCGCCAGCCCCATGATTCCCTCTAAGCGGCAAATCCTTCGTCCCACCCAACGTGTTGAACGCCATAGTCCTCGGCGTCATCGGACTCTTCATCGCACCCGTAGTGCCTGGTGTCTTGGGCAAGGTACCCATCTCCCACTCTTTCTGTCTGTAGCTCATGAGGGATTGCGGAGACATGTCTTTCGGGTTGATGTTTTCGGCGTCGGAGGAGGATTCGACCGAGGAGTTGCGGGCGTGGCGTTGGGCACTGGTGGGAATGAGGGAGTAGATTGCTAGAGGGATGTGGAGGGCGAAGATCGCGCTGTATGGAGATAGTTAGCATTACTGACTTGGGTAGAGATTAGATGGTATGAGGGACTGAGGACGTACCACATCACGATCGTAACGGCGAATGCTCCCTTCGCTTGCTGACAAAACCCCCTTACAGCCCCTGTGTTGGCGACGGAGCAGCTTTGCGTGATATACCACGGCGC
>JAABUP010004796.1_pt1 | contig 21633 bp, 12 predicted proteins | sample 5559201 | NCBI WGS metagenome assembly JAABUP01 (sample SAMN10711887, study PRJNA513373) | rock metagenome | isolation source: Antarctica rocks | place: Antarctica | reverse complement strand
TATGCTGCGCAATGGGGCCGGGTAACCCAATTGGGGGGGGGGGGGGTTGGGTTCAAAATAGGACTTGGGGCCGGGTTGGGGTCGGGTTATTAAAATCGGATGAAAACCCGACCCAACCCACCCAAAAAAGGGTTACCCATGGGCCGACCCATATTTAGTTAGGTTAATGGATTAATGGATTATGGATTGATGGATTGATGGATTATGGATTAATGGATTGATGGATTAATGAGGTGGTTGATGGGGTGGTTGATGAGGTGGTTGATGAGGTGGTTGATGGGGTGGTTGATGAGGTGGTTGATTGATGAGGTGGTTGATGAGGTGTTTAATTGATGAGGTGGTTGATGGGGTGGTTCATGAGGTGGTTGATAGGGTGGTTCATGAGGTGGTTTATGAGGTGGTTATTACAATAATTATTATAATGTCTACCCTAATTATCTCGGTTAGATGGTGACGCTTGATTGGCTAACGAAGACCCGGGTTATTATGGGTTCACCCATGGGTAACCCGTAGTATAACCCGACCCACCTAGGGCCAAGACATGGGTTACCCACCCCAAATTGGGTCGGGTGATAAAATGGCCAAAACCCATCAGATGCGACGATATCGGGATAAACCAGAACCGCTATTTATCTCGTCTAATAAGTTCAGTAAGTCTAATGAGAAGGAGGAGAAGGAGGAGGAGGAGGATATAGTATAGGCTACCCCTACTCCACCCAAATTAAGTCAGGCCATCTCACGGTCGCAAAAACCGACGAAAAAACCTACGAAGCAGGTAGCCTCCTAGCCTACGAAGCAGGTGGCCTCCCAGCCTACGAAGCAGGTAGCCTCCCAGCCTACGAAGCAGGTAGCCTCCTAGCCTAAGAAGCAGGTGTCTCCTCTATCGAATCCTAAGGACTCGGATCCTAATCCTAAGAAGATTAACTATTAGGTTAACGTTAGGTCCTTCTAGGAGAGAGATATACCGGTTAACGTTATATTCTAGTCGATCTAGTTCTACGAGCTATATAGACCGAATCGTATACCTATCGCTACGATAAATAAGGAGTAGAAGACGAAGGCCGATATATATACTCTTAATCGAGGACTTCCTTCCTACCGGCTCTTAATTATAGCGATACTATATTATAAGAAACTAGCTAAGAATAGTCGATATAGGATATCTACTAAGTCTCGTACGGAGTGGATAGCCGTCGAGAAGATTCTAACCTCGTTCGATAAGGCTAGCTATAAAGGTCTTACTATAGACCTTTTATACTATTATACGCCTACACTAACTAGAGCACCTATTACCGTTACTCCTACGTCGAGCTAAAATTAGATCCGGAGGTCTCGTATAGCTAGTAATACGATTATTAGGAGGATAGGGACTACTACTATCGCCTACCTCGAAGCACGCGATCTCAGCAATAGCGAAAATCTAGACGAAGCAGGGAAGGAAGCTCTACGAGAGAAGTAGGAATATAAGGATACTCGATGCTCGAACTACCTATATTATTACTAGGTCGATGAGGGCACTTATTAGCTACTTAATTTAACCGAAATTAATATATAGTGGGCCGCAATTAATAGAGGCCTAGTAGGAAGAGTTACCGATAAACGACCTCTAGTATCGATAACGACCGCATGGATGGCTAATAGGAAGAAGAAGGAGCTAGCCGATAAGAGGAGGGAAAGAGTAACGGCTATACCGTTTAGTAGTCTACCTCTAATAGGGTGTTATAGAGGTTATAGAGGTTATAGATATGGCTACGGCTATAGCTATTTACTATAGCTACCTTAGCTTCCACCCTAGATATAGCTTTAAAACTTCCCTACCCACTAGATAAAGCAGGAACTCCTTAATCGCGAATACCTAGAGAGGGCCTAATTAACCCTACGAGGCTTCTCCGAGATACCTATACTACCTCCTCGCAATAGTAGCCCTATAGAGGGCCTTATAACCGACTTTATTAATTAGATAAAACGGAAGAGGCCTAAGTACGCGGCCGATTTCGATAAGGCTAAGTATACGTTAATAGATATAGGCTATACTACTAAGGTTATATAGCTCTAGAAGAACGACTCTACTAAATAGAAGGAGATCTTACCGAGTAAGGTGGGGATAGGCCTTTAACTCTCTAGGAACGTCGGTAAATAGGGTCGTCGAACTAATTAAAGAAAACCTCAATTAGTGTTAAAACTTCCTTAGAGGTTTTCTCCTCGGAAGGCGATAACCTAGGGCCTATACGTTACCTCTAGTAGCTCCTTAGCGAGTCTATCTATATATAAACTAGGGGTAATTATACCCTCGATCGAGCAGCCTACGGGGGAGGAGTATAATAAGAGATATAGGTGGTAAAGAGACCTCGATTTAGATAATAAAGAGACCGAATAGGTGGTGATATAGATAGATGAGAAAAGCGTTTAATTTACACCTAAAAGCGATGATTTTATCTCTTAAATAGTTACACCTATCGATACTCTATATAACCTAGTTTTAGACCTCTATTCCCGACTTCCTAAAGAGATATACTAGGTCTCTATAACCTTCTTAAGCACGCACAGCTATATCGAGAAAAACGTTATATTCGCCCGATTCGGCAAATATATAGGCGATATCCTAGTATCTCTTTATCTATAACTTTAGTACCGAGAACGAGGTCTTAATAGGATTTAGGTCGGGCGAGTATAGAGGTAGACGCTCTAGTAATACACCCCCTTATATATAGATCTCTTCTAACTCGGTATTCTAGTAGATACTCGCGTTATCGTAAATAATAACCGACCTAGGACTACTACTAGCGAATGGAGTCGTATAAGGGATAACCTATTAACGAACGAAGTCGTTAAATATTACGGCGGTTATAGAGCCCTAATATATAACCTACTCGATATATCTATCGATCGTAAACGTAGGGAGTATACTCTACCTCTTTAACCTCTTTAAACTCTAGCTAATCGTTAGGGTAATTCCTAGGGGACTCTATCTATACTTCCTATCGCCTAGAGGTGTTAGATATATAGCGATATTTATTAGGATAATAACCCTCACCGGTACGCTCGCATATAGTACTCTTATCGAGAAATATTAACTAATTAGGCCGCTAGCGAGATAGCTTCGAAAACTAGTAGTTTCTTAGTAGCTAATTACGCTAGGCTATAGTCCTACGGAGCGTCTTCCTCGACTAGCCTATACGATAGAGAGCTAGCTAGACTATTAACTTATCGACGAGAAGGTTAAATTCGTCGAAGAGGTAGTAGACTAATTTATCTAGATAGGCTATCGGCCGTTCGTCGAGGTATTCTAGAAGCTCCTCTATATATAGGATACTCAGCTTTCTAGGTCGCCCTCGTAGGATATCGCTAGGTACGTAGACTACTCTATACTCTATCTATAGACCTCTTATACGCTAAAGAGATCTAAGGCTAATATCATAACTAGCGAGGATAGTATTATTATCAAAACCGAGCTCTAACTCGTTATAGATGGCCGTCCTAACGAATGGGTGGATGGGAGTAGGCATAGCGACGGCGACGGCGACGTAGGTGGGCAAACACTAAAACACCAAGGATACGATATTGCGACGATGTATCAGCTTTAATTATGACCTAATTAGGCTATCCCACGAGGTATGTGGGCCTCAATTGCTCTACATATTTTGCTATACCGCTCCCACCTGATTTTGGTGGGGTGGGCATGAAAAACGTTGCCGCTCCCGACCCGCGCCAATGTTTTTAAAAACAACTGTAAAACGCTCGGATTGCCTACAGAAAACCCTAATGATGTTTATCTAATATTGTATAAGAACAATTTTGATGGCTTGGAAAAAATAAGTGTCCCCCAAATTTTGCACCAAACTAAAATAAGTTTTGCGTCTCCTGTCACTTCAGAGCACAGCAACCAAGAACAGTGGGATTCAGCCCATGATTCTGATACTAGCGATAACCTCATCTGCCGATGGATACAGGTCTTCGCTACCAAATCAGCGTTTCTCAGGAAAATGAAGTCCGGGAAAAAGACCAATCCCCCCAAGGATGCTTTTGAACCTTCTGCGTCTCACATAGAGTACTTCAAGTTTATTCCTTGGGGATCTGAAGATGCGGATATAGCAATTACCAAGCTAGAAGCGAGTGACGAATTTAAGAGCATGGCTCAAATCTATGCGCCCAATGCAATACCTCATTTAGAAAAGCGCCTGGGAGAGAGCAGAACAAATACCGAACTCTGTCAAGCAATGGAAAAGCTGTCTTTGGCAGACAGCAAAGTTCATCATGAAGCGGAGGGCAGTCCTTTGGAAAATCAGCCCACTGGCAATGTCGGTGCGTTATACGAAATCATGGATGTCTTTTGTGGATGTGGTGCTGTGTCCAAAGCGGCCGAAAAAGCAGGCCTCAAGGTGATTGGAGGCCTTGATCACGACAGTGCCGCGTGTGAATCGTATCGACTGAACTTTCCGCTTTTCCAAGGCGTCTTCTCCCCAGTCATCTCAGTGGTTAGACCTTGATCACTGGTTCTCTCCCTGCGTCCCTTTCTAGTACGATTTACGTGGGAATAATGTCTAGAACCGAAAGAAGCATGACTCCTGCGTCAAAAGTGTCAATGCGCAACCAAAACTCTCTCCAAAAGCAGTCATTCGACTACCAAAACGTCCACAAGCCACTTGTTCCCCTCCACTCTACTCGTTGATCTTGCTTGTGCTTATTCTCCGGTGCGCCCCTCAATGATTTGTCGCGAAACTTTGCTTTTCCTTGATGGTCGTCTCCATCAGCTTCTATAATGTCCCTGGGTGATTCATTCCTTTGTGAGGCACATTCTCTTCTTTTCCTATCTTAGCGGCGATGTTCTTCCAATTCGAATTATTTTGGTTTCCACCTCGTCTACCTCAACTTATCGCCCCTTCAGCGTCTGCTCGCTAGTGAGAGATAATCGCCATACTCAACCCCTAGCCATAATTTGGCTATCATATCAAACGAATTCACTAGGGTATCGAGTAGCCCGTTCGCCTCATGGAATGTATCATATCTGGATTACACTTCATCAACTGAGCTCCTCCTCCATTTATTGCCTTACGTCCCCCACTATCGACCATCTCTGATAATCCGCTTCTCCCTGATTGCATTGACTTCCTGGCCTGAGGATACATGTCGTTTGTAACCCTTAGATCTCGAAAACTGGTTCCCGAATATGCAGGCTTCTTCGGTCCTACGACGTTTTCTTGAAGCTGCCATTGTGGATGATTGAAGAACTGGATATTTTCTATCTAGTTTAGACCATATCATGAAATAGGTGTCATGGTATACGGCCTCATGAACGTCCTAAGGGTCAGAACATTGATACCCAATGCTGAGCCTATGAGCTTCTTTCTCATTCGTCTTTGCGTTATTTCGTTCAGTATGAAGACTCGCGAATGTGGAGATTGGGTGCACCGAGACCCGCCAATCATGATTTTGCACGGTTTGATTGAGCCGAGGTTTCTATTCTTGTAGTACAACGAACCGAGTACGAGCATTTGAGAATCAGATGCTGTAGATTGAAAGAACACTCATCAATGAAAGGCTTTAGTTGTTCGCAAATGTATATAGGAGAAACAAACAAATTTCAACTTTCAAGAACAACACATTGCGAAAGACTGCCTAGGACTCAGCATTCATGGTGAAGTGGGAATACCAGGGATTATGGTAAGATGGCTTTCATCTATAAGGGACTATATTGCCAGCCGTGCCCAGAGCTCAGTGATAAGAAGCCAATGGAAATCTTCGTTTACTCTGCAACGTGATCCAATCGTGCAGCCCCTAAGAGCGACCTGGTGCTTACAATCGATCTCGTTAAGAAAGGTGGCAGGAGTACTGATTGGAGAGACTTTCTGACACCCGACGTCACTGTATATGGAAATGAAACTTATGATAAGTGGAAGGTGTATTGACGCCCTACTTCTGTCTCGAGTTCAATCACGAAGCGAATACGAGGTGTAAGGCGAGTAGGCCATTCCACAGACGATTAGGTAAGTCATCAATGAAATTCTAGACAGACTTTTTCTATGCGTAATAATATGAGCCGGCCGTTTCGAAGCGTTTCTTCGCTCTCTCTCCGTTTTCTAATGGGTCTCGGTTCTCAACAAGATGCGCTGAGTGACCAGCCACCAAGTTCAATCTTCGCTTGAATGACTTCATAGATACGTGAGGCTCGATCGCTGCCGCGGCAATAGTGAGCGCATCAAGCTTCGGAGAATAATCGAGTGGCGCGACGAAAATAACCTAGCTATGAATTCGAAGATTTGCACAGACGATTATGATTTTGCCATATGAATCATCACGTCTTCATCTGACTCCGAGAAGGGAAGGGCTGTACATAATGACTTTTCCTTCAGCATCATTGATCGTTTATATCCTTGCGTCGTCTTGCTTCATCTTCACACCTACTGATGCCGCATCACTATCTTTTACACCTCAATTCCACTCTATAGCCTCTCCTTCGTCCAATACCACACTCTCCTATAGCAATACTCGCTGCATAGTCCCCTCCCAACACGAAACATATCCTCCGGTTACCGTCGCCATCTGCCGCCCAGCGATCATGCGCCTACGGCGCCAAAGAGATATCGATATTCCACGCCTCTACAGGTATAACAACAATCCAATACCGATTGCCAATTTTTTTGGTTGCAGAATCAGCATTGATGTACAACGGAAAGAGGCGGGGATTGTGGTGGCGAAGAGGAAGATTGTGGATGGGGCGTGGAGACTGATGTGGGCATGCGAGGAGTACGGTCATGGCGGTTGGACGGACTTGGAAGGATATGAAGGGTATCCAGGGTGGATTGTTATCGTTGAGGGGGTGTCAGACGGCGAAAGTGGAGTAGTAAAATGAGTGGGGAAAGGAATGATAGCGTCTAGTATAATGGGGATGGGTCTTGATAGACTAGTCCCAAGCGGACGACTGCGGTCGCGGAAGGGCTTGTTCTTCTGACGAAATGTCCAAGAAAGGCGTTCCAGTCTCATTGCACCTTGTCATTTGGTTTCACTATGTTGGCATGAACCCTGGTATTTGCGAACGTCCTATCAAGGAAGTCCATAGCTGGAGAGAGAAGATCGGACTCTGATCGTGACAAATGAAAGACTGCTAAGAAATCAAAAGTGGTGCGATCAAGAACTCGTCGCCATTGCTGTGCCAAAGCGCTGGAATCTCCGAAGAAGCTTCATCTACGAAGAGGCGAACTTACTGAGCAAGACGGCCATGATCATTGCAGGAGCAATAATTTACTTTGGATGTCATAAGCTGGGCCATTCAGGGTTCAGGAGACGTCAAACTGCCTTATCGCATCCCTGGACCCGAACAAGAATCAATGGCAGGCGAAACAAGCTTGATAGTGGCCTAATTTGTAAAGCATTGTTTTCCTTGTAGAATATAATTAGAAGCTCACGTCTTGCTCCAGGAGTGCCTAAGACCTTTGAGCAAAAGCGAAGATTGGCGGCCGCCAGCTCCTAGGTACATGACAAAGACTCTGGTGCTTCGAGCTTACCATATCATATCTCATTTCCAATGCGTCTTTCATCACATCATTCTTCTAAAAGCCTTCGCGATAATTGGTGTATTGCAGTGTCCGAGCGGCAATTCTGGTGTGATGACAAGGCACAATAGCAGGTGCCGGGAAAGTGAAGCACCGAAATTGTGGTACTTGCTGCCTCTCAAAGACTGGTCTGACAAGGCTGACTGACTCCTTTGCCAGCGCGATTTGCAGAGTTCGTGTCAGCCAACGATTGAAATCCGTATCGCAGGAGCATCAATAAACTCCCACCTATTCACATTCACAGGTGACTGTCCTTAGATATGCGAAATCGCTGCGGCAGACTGGATCCCAAACTAACCGGCGCCTGCAGGAATCAGCCATCAAAACTGAAGAAAGGGGGCGAAGAAGCCAAGACACGGCACTTGTTGTGCCGTATGCAGAGGTAAGCAGCCCCCTTTGAAGGTTATATCCTGATAGCGTCTGGCCAATTCTAGCACATGGTCACGAAGGATCTGTCCCAGCCAGGATTGAGGGCCGCACGTAAAGGAAAGGAGAATTGACAGGATTACGATAAAACAACGGACGGTGGCACCCTATTTGAATGAAAGTCACATGGAACGAGATGATTGAATTTCAAGGATATATGATTACAGCCCCGATTCTTTCAATATATTGAGATTGAGAGGTTTGAGTGTAATTGTAGGTGTCTTTAGGCTGCGTGAATGGGCAAGACGTGCCCTAAGCCCGGCTCAGCATTGGGCCATTGGGCCCACCGAGACCCGCTATGAGAGGAGTCATGTAGGTGGTTGCAAGGATGCTCGATTATTTTTGCTACGAGAAATTCTGTGTATGCTAAGGAGCTAGTCTCCATTGATGCTAGTAAGGCCTAGGCCGTAGATGGTTGCCACTTCTCAGCTCCACACCGCCCGAAGGTCGGTTGCAAAAGTCGTGGCCGATGTCCTGACATAGCCTTTCTAGCTGCATAAGGTCTCTAGGATCATGGAAGCCTTTCAAAAATCTAGAAAAATTCAGGCATTGTCATAGGCTTTATGACTATAGTTCTTAAAAGTTTGAAGCAATATCGAGACGATTCGGTTGATTTGTTACGCTTATGAAAGATGGGAGTTCTTTAGCGCTACCGGCCACGAATTATGCAACCAACCCTCGGCCCAAATCCACCGGGAGCGCCCGAGACGGCTCGCTAGCTCGCTTGCGCGGCCCTACCACCAAAGGAACTCTCCTCGGTCCCACGACATGAGAACATGAAACACGAGACGAGAATCCCCGATAAACAACTTTCAAATCAACAATCGACGAGAATCCCCGCTGGATGTCGGCTAGGGGCTGTGAATTCCCTGATTGTGGAGATTGGCGGCTTCTGCAAAGAATGGTTGCTTCCATCAAGCCATGAATCCCTACTGAAGCAAAGGTCGATAGAAGGAAGTAGCTGAATTTATCGACTAGTGGTTAAGTCGGAGTCCTTGATGTACGCTTGCATGGCTGGGTTCATTGACTTTAGAGATATCTGGTCTTTGGCCCTCGCTGATCTGGAATAAGCTCAGTACAAATGTAACCTCATGGCCTTGCGCTATCTGACTTAAGGTATGTGAAAACAAAAATTGAATAGCGGACCGGCAATCGCCGCGAGGGAGTTGACGGTTGGAGGAGGCAGGTTTTGAACGCTCAGTAACCCATGTCATGAGGAGGACTTCTCAGAGAATTCGATGAATGGTATTTTGGCTATGAGCAACAATAGTGAGCGCTTGTCGACAGCATTTTTCTTCTTAGAGTCTTTTCGTTTTTGTAGAAGAAGAGCAAGCCGGTCTTGCCAAATGAGGGCAACCCATCAAAGAAAATAAGTGTCTGAGGATCTTCTTTCCGAACATCAAAAGTCAACATTTTTATCTGTATTATCGGATAATCACATCATATCGATCAATATCACCGTTGATCACAATGTTCTGCCGACTTCTGCAGTAGAATCCAAGTTAAGAAATTTGTTGCCCGTTGTAAAGTTCTACCAGGTATTAGTGGGAAATCTCGGCATTCTTTGGAAGCGAATGGATATCTGTGTTTACTCACGTGTCTAGTAACCGGCGAATGATTTGGGTTAGGAAGCACGCACATAACCTATCCTGGACAAGTTGGGTATTGTGGAGATTTAAGAACTCATCCTGGAAATTGTATGGATCCAGAAATGTGGAGCTGGAGCAAGTGAAATCCCTGACCTTGGGTCAAGCACGTAAGTATGCTTCGCTACAACCTACTCATAATCTGACTTTCTACTAACCTGATCAGTACCTGACATTCAAATTTGCTCTTACGTCCGGACAGAGCAATCTCCGCAACCGGAGACACTGGTATAAAATGCTCAGAGCGATACCATCATTCTCCAAGATTCAGCAACCAAGATCAATTATAGCCTACAAAAGGATTTTACATTATCACGACGACAATCGCTATTTGGCTCAGAATCACAATGCTTACGTTGGTCCCCCAAACCTTTAAAGTCTCCATTGGCCTCTTGGTTACTTTGTCTTGCGTCTCCGCGTACAATGTCTCTACGGCGTGGGAGTACGTTCCTCCTGGTGCCAAATGCCGGTATGTTTCATCCATCATGGCTGTGATCATTGTAAAACGAAGGCAATCATACTGGAGGTGGAATGTTACATTACGGCCTGTTTTGTGAACCTCGATTGCTGTGCCATAATTTGTTCTGAGCTTGAAGGGCTAATTTGGGATCATGGATCAGAGATGTCAACGTTTCTGTGACTGTGACCTCCCTCAACTATCCCTGGACTGCACCAACATGGACTGACGACTATGGCTTCATTGACTTTGCGTCCCTTGCGACTAGTCGAACGGATGATGGGTTTCCGCCGCCTATTGGCGCCCCTGTTACCGAGAGGGCAGCATATACGATTGGTGCTACATTCTGCACTCCGGTAGTACCTTGCAATAATTCACAGAAGGTCCTGTTGGCAACCCATGGGCTTGGCTTCGATCGAAGGTATGCTTTCGCGGCGATATTTTTCAAGGAGTTTTATTAACACGAAACAGCTATTGGAACCCTCCGTACAAAGCCAACGACTACAACTTCGTACAATATGCAATTCAGCGAGGATATTCCATTTTCTTTTATGATCGTCTCGGAGTCGGTTCTTCTTCCAGGTATCTTCCTCAGCCACCCAAACTTCAAACGAACAGAAGTTCTTCCAGATACTGACCCTTGCCATCTTCCAGGATCTCTGGGTACCACAACCAACTCAATATCCAAGTCTCCATCCTCGCCTCCCTGGCTACCACCCTCCGCACCTCCACTAGGAACTACACACTCCTCCCCTCCGCCCCTTCTTCCATAATTCTCCTCGGCCACTCCTTCGGCTCTTTCGTATCACACAGTCTGATCGCCAGCAACCCCTCTCTAGCCGATGGCGTAATCCTGACCGGTTACGGCCTTACCGGCTCCGATGACCGCATGATACTTCAGGGTTTCTCACCCCGCGTAGCGAATCTCCAGTCTCCTAGATTCTCCAGCTATGATTCAGGCTACATTACCACCAGTGACGTCTTCGCCAATATCAATAGCTTTTTCAAGGCGCCAGCTTACACGCATGATATGGCTACGTACGCTGAGAATACTAAGGCGCCGTTCTCGGTGATGGAACTCGTCTCTTTGAAACCTACTCTACTCAAACTCAATGCGACTGGGTTCAAAGGTCCCGCCCTGGTGCTTAGTGGGGAGTACGACTGGATCGTATGCGGTGGATATTGTGTTGGAGAGATGGAGCCAAGTTTTGATGGATTGTTTGGGGCTGGGACTGGATTTGAGACGTACATCCAACCAAAGACTGGACATGCATTGAATTTTGCCACGAATGCGACAGGTTCATTCACGGCAATCTTTGCTTATCTCGCCAACCATGGGCTTTGAGGTGTGAGAAGTTTGCTATGTGATGAGGTGCTTGACGGAAGTATGAAACGAATATTGTGTGATATAAGCTTTGCATGCGACAAAAATCTACAGATATACTAGTTGAGACCGCTCATTGTCGTTGCGTTTAGGGAACCCTATTCCCTGCCCTAGTACTTGTAAGTCTCGGTTTCCTGTCATTGCGGTAGTTGGATTAGGGTTGTTGGCCCCTGGAATCCACCGGAAGCAGAAGCAAGGCAAATGCTCTCGCCCATCTGCCTAGATGCGCTAGTCCTGATGCGGGTTTTAACACTTTCTTTGTCGAGTGCCGTTGTCAAAGGACAACATTGTGTATTAGGGCTTAGAATCCCGCCTAGGATCTCTCTAAGATGCATCGAGTTAGAATTCGGATCTTTGGGGTTCCCCCACTCTATCTAGCTCAAGTAGGAAGACAAACGGAGCCATTGGCTGAAAATAATACGAGAGGATTGAAGGAACGAAGTAAATGCTCCTTGTGGGTCGACCATACAATGTCGAAGAAACCAGACGATAGGCAGCTCAAGGAAAATATCAAGCATACGGGCTGTCAAAACCCTTTGGTCATAAGGACGTTGAGATAGTTCAACCATGGGTGTCTCGCTGCTGGCGACCCGAACGAAATTGCAGTACGATCTTCCTCCGTATTCTTCGACTGGCTGAGCGCTGATGGCTTGAGGCTTTGGTATTGGATTGCGTTCCCCTCTGCTAGAGTATAGCTATTGCGTGATGCTTGGCTCACAGAGTCTTTATACTGTGTTCCTGAGTGTTATTGCCAGTCCAAGACTCCAGGGGTTCTTACCTAAACGCATTCCTGTCACCCAGGGCTTTGCCTCATGCTAATCTAAGATGCCGAAGGGGTTGCTGTCTCTGTTGATAGCACAATCACACTCCAACGAGAAAGCTGGCACTCATTAGATACAAAGCTGACAGATAAAGGTTGGAGAATTCTTCCAGTGGTCCTTCTTCCACAATCATGTATGCTCAGTACAGTTTCATGTCATGTACGGCAAGCAGCCATGCTTAATGCATCCAATCACTGGACAAGACACTTTCAAATTCATGGTATACCATTAGCGTTAATTCGTACTACGATCATAACTCATAAATACTGATACAGAAAGGAAACCACCGAGCTCCCGGGACCGAATCGCTAGAATAACATGACCTAACTAAGCTTCAGGATGCTTTGCCAAACCTCATTATTGTGTTTCGCCGGATGGAGATATACAAACAAGTCATTCGAAATCTGATCCCCGTTTGGCACTTTTTGTTGGCTTGCTGCAGTAATAGTCTGGCAAGCACTATCTGTGAGTAGTTAGACAGAGTTCACCCCTGTAATCCCTCACCAAAACCGATCCTTATGTTGTGCAATTAGTTCCGACAATTTCGGTAGCGTGCATTAACGCCTTGTCGTCGCGGTGACAGTCCTTGGTTCTGTATTAGACGATGTAAGGAGGGAATTTGTGTTCGGGTCCGCCGTGCCAGCCAAACGGGGCTCGAGGGGTTGAGTTTGTGGTATGGATACGGCAAAGTTGCAGCAGCGAAAGCTATTGCGAGCGCGAGTTGAGAATGCATATTGTATGATTTTAGTACTGCGAAGGAATTGGAAGTGGAAAGATGATGAGATTTTTGGGAGATAGATTGCCTGCACAAGAGGCAAAATTGTAGTCCTCGGGGGCTCTGGAAGACAACACCCATTGTCCTTTGTACCAGCATTGGGGGACGGCTATGTTTCGCTTGTGAAGGGCGATGGTTTGTTCTGAAGGTACTAGCGGACAAAAAGCTATCGCTCTTCTGTTTAACTCTATTGTACGTCTGTCAGCCGATAACGTCTGTTGTCATGCAAAAGGAGCTGAAAACATACTGTCCAGCCACGAAGCATTGCTATTGCTCTGTCTATGAGGGTGATTCTTTGGGAATTGTTTCAGAGATCATGTCCTTTACACATTCAAATTATTTGGAATGACAATAGCAATATCAGTGTCACCTGAATGACCCGAAAGTGACGTCACCAATATGGAAAGAGAGAATTGAATTGGTAAGGAAGACTGTCATAACTAATACGCACATTGTACAGGTACTGCTCAAGCAGTCCACATGACACTGCCCCAAGTTTCACCCCCAAAATCGCTGGGATGAACGCAAGTCCAGATGTCATCTTCTGGCGTTTCCTCCACCATTCTCTTCAAATCTCCCACCTTACCAACGCTCTTACAATTCTCGTCAGTGTAGAGCGTGATGGCATTGGCAGAAAAGTTCCCACCACCGAAACCGATGCGTACATTAGCGGTTGTTGGGGTGAACTTTGTGCAAGTGCCGTTTGAGAGCTTGGCCGCAGGAAGCTTGGTACCCTTTTCAGGATGGTTATGCTCGGCGCCGCTCGAGCAGTTGGTGTTGATGCAAGCGCTAATTAACGGGCGCCAGGAGTCAGTGGTGGTGTGATTGTGGTTGTGGTGGTGGGTTTCTGAGAGAGCAGGATCTGTTGGAAGAGCCAAGGCAGAGGCGATGAGGGCCATCGTGAGGCTGAGTTGAAGATGCATACTAGTGTAAAATTTGCAGCCTTGGATTAGATTCTGGTAGGAAAGATGATGGACGTATTGACTGAGGTCGAAGCTACTGGCAGGAGAAGCATTTCTATAGATTTGCCAGATCCTTGAAAGGCGTTGTTCTGAAATAGCACCTCCTAGTATTGGAAGGGATTGTAGTAGGCCGGAGGTGAGTTACCATTGTAATTCTGATTCTGAGGACAAGTCAAACGCTTTATGGATTAAATGGCAATGGCCATCATGTTTTGACTCCTTTGTTCTGCGTCATCCAAAGAAAGCTGATATCAGCCAAGTTCAAGCATAGGGGGCCTCGGTGGCAAGACATCCCCATGTTCGACTCTATACTCAACCGCGCGATCAAGAGCTAACGCAGGGCGCTCACGGACTCTCGGATTATGTCTTGCCGGAACTCATGGAAAGATCATTTGATTATTGGGGACCGCTGTTTGGAAGCAAAAAGTCCTGCTTTGGCAATATGGAAACTCAGACCACCCGGCCTAAGTTAGATAGACACTCAATCCCGAGAAAATTATGATATGGTCGTCTGAGCATTGAGCTATTTCTCGGAAACCACAAAGTAGTCTCCAGCAATGATCCGCAGTCTCTGCTTCGAGAAGCTCCGCAGGTCAAAGGTCGGCCACTTACGGGCTCATGTAGCAAAGCCTTGACATCATTCGTAGCCCTGACAATTTTGACTGATTTCTAAGGGAGCTCCCGAGCTTTATGCCGAACCATTATTCCTGAAGGTACGGCCGACCATTTAAGGCTAGTATTAGGGGAAATTGCGGATCAAATTGGCCTACCTGCAGCAAGCTTCTGTCTTCAGTACTTCCAATATCTCTCGTTCTCATCATCCCGAATCACGTCGTGCGGATTCGATAGCGTGAGATGCTTCACCAACCCCTTTCTCTTCATGACTTTGCTCGATTACAGCAACTTTCTTTTCCCAAAATCGTTTCCACGGCCATTCCCACGTCCTCTCCGTCGTTCGGGCCCACGGCAAAAGCTCATAAACATCCACTGGCCAAAATAGACATTACTATAACGTTACCATCCCTAAGAAGATCGGAGATAGCGGCATTCACAATGGTAACGAGGACCAAGGTCGCAGGCCACCAAGGAACTTGTCTTATCCCTTCAATAGGCCGATACCATGTGCTTTCATCAAAATGCCACAAGGGGACCCAGTGTAGAAAGCCCTGAATTATCCATAGCACCCCACATGCAATTTGTCCCACGTTACAGGTCCAAAACCTTGTAATTGATTAGCGCATACTCAGTGGGCGCTATCTTCCTGACCGCTTAAAGGGCGAGCCGAGTATCTGGGCTACCTTTCGGACTGGCCCAGCTAATGTGACTGAAGAGGTCATGGCCGCAATCGAAGATAGTGTGGAGGGGATCTTGAATGTTGCTGTCTACGGGATAGGCACGATGCCATTGTTGCTAGGCTGTTGGCTTGGGAGGAAGGGCGACAAGGTCGTGAGCCTGATTCCAAGTCAAAGATCCCAAGTCAAAGTCGGTACCAAGAACCAAATGTGATCACCTTGTTCGTAGTCATGGTTTTTGGAGACCGAGAGCTGAGACGAAGGATTCATGACGGAAATGATTCCTGAGAGCCTCGTTGAAGGAGCAGAAAAGGGCAAGGTTCTTCTCACACTCGCCGTATATACTCGAGACACCGTTCTCTTGTTGCATCCGTTTGGAATCCAAAACGCGAGAAAGTGGTATGTGCCAAGGATTTATGTATCACGTGATTTGATCCAGATCTCTAAGCGGAACGTGGGCCGCGCCAAAATCATTGCCTTAGTACCTCAGACGTGCATGCCAAGCCCGCTAATATTTAGCGCCCGCCGCTAAACCTATCTCGGTTAGCTTTTCCGAGGATAACTCCGTATCTAGCTTATAGCACGTCTAAGCGTAAAACCCTATATTTTTGCTAGATAATCGTTATTTTAGTACGCGCCTATATAAATTTTTAACTTAACGCTAAAAAATATTAATATTACTCTTTAAGACGCGACTATTAACGCTCTATATATATTTACGATACTTTTAGTATTACGGCTAGGACTTTTATATATTCTCTATCTATCGGTCTAATCTATAATTACGTTATAAAATAGGAACCTCGTAGTTAACCGCCCCGAGGGCGCCGATATAGTTTTACCTCGAAATTTTAGGGTCGATAGTACGCGTTAGGAGATATCCTTACTCGAGATTCTTTTAGTCGGCGCTTTAAACGGCTATCTACAATTGTATTGGAATATCAATCGGACCCTAAAGGCCTTATCCATTGGCTATGATTTTTCGCCAAGAGGGTAATTCATTGGCTATGATTTGTCGCCAAGAGGTTACCTCACGTGACCCCAGGAACATCAAAAATCTCTGCACCTCCCTGTAGCTTCTCTACTTACCTACACCTACTCTGTACCTATACCTTACGCACTACGTACCTATTTGCGCAATTAGTTAAGTTAATAAATTGATGGATTAATAGTTGATGAGGTAGTTAATTAACTCTACACCGACACATTACGCATAACGTACTGATTGATGAGGTAGTTGATTAAGTCTACACCTACACATTACGCACAACGTACTGATTTGCGCAATTAGGATGGATTAATGGATTGGTGGATGAGGTGGTTGATGAGGTAGTTGATTAACTCTACACCTACACACTACGCACAACGTACTGATTTGCGCAATTAGGATGGATTGATGAATTGGTGGATGAGGTGGTTGATGAGGTGGTTGATTGGTTGATTCATGAGGTGGTTGATTAGTTGATTGACGAGGTGGTTGATGAGGTGGTTGACGAGGTGGTTGATGAGGTGGTTGACGAGGTGGTTGATGAGGTGTTGATTAATGAGGTGGTTCATGAGGTGGTTGATGGGGTGGTTGATGAGGTGGTTGATGAGGTGGTTGACGAGGTGGTTCATGAGGGGTTGATTGGTGGATTGGTTGATTGACGAGGTGGTTCATGAGGTGGTTAATGGGTTGATTGATGAGGTGGTTTATGAGGTGGTTTATGAGGTGGTTTATGAGGTGGTTGATAGGGTGGTTCATAAGGTGGTTAATAAGGTGTTGATTAATAGGTTAATTTATGAGATAATTTATGAGATGAATTATAAGATTCAAAAATCTCGGTACGAGATGGCGACCTTCTAGTTACGATATACCGAGTCGTATTTCCCCGGTAATTACGGTACGTATATATAGCGATTATTTAAATATATCGTTTTTACGGAGAGATATAAAGCGTTCTAGGCTAATAGGTTTAAATCGTAGAAAGGCGAGATAGGAGAGCTAGTTAAGTATATTATATCGGAATTCGTTCTAGAAACGATCTAAAGCCGATTCGGTTTTATTTTAAAGGATAAGTAAATAAGCGCGATCCGCGCCCTCCTAGAGGATTAGATAGACTTAATCTTAATTATTAAGACCGGTTTTAAGAAGAATATTATCTTCTAGGTAGCGCCGCTTATATTTAGCCCGGTTAAGACTACGTTAATTATTATACTATTAAAGGTGTTAGAGGAAGAGTAATATAGGAAACTAAATAAGGTCGAGGGCTATAGGCCGTTCGTCTTAAATAGCGATATAAAAAATCTATTTAACCTATTACGTATCCGTTAGAATATATTTACTTATAGTAAGGACCCTCTATATATCTAAAGTTTAAGGAAGGAATATACTTATAGCTCTAGTCTTTATAAGTCCTAAAATTACGACGTTAAAGACGTTTAATAGATCTTTTAAAATATGAGTCGAATAGAGACTAGCGAATAGGCGTATAAGCGCAGATGCGCTCTCAGCGTACTAAGTATACCGAGAGATAGCGCCTAGCAGGGGATAGGCCACCGCACCGCTAGCGAAGGTAGTAGTAGTAGTAGTAGAGGAGAAAGGGGTAGGGATAGACGCGAAGCCACGCGTAAAAACGCGACGAATATAGCGAACGGAAGAGAAGTAGTAAGTAATAGCCCTCTAGAACGTTTAGTAAGGCGAAGGTATATAGATAGCCTAAAGTAAAGAGTAGGCGAGGGTATATAGGCGGCGTTAAAGTTAAAATTTAAGGAGCTATAGCCCTAGATATAGTACCTCCTCTAGACGGCGCTACGGACGGCGTAAGACTATCTATAGGAATCCGAAGAAGAAAGATAAGTAGTCGAGAACGATAGACGCGGCCTATAGGCTAAATTAGAAAACTAAGGTACTAGGACGACGAATAGCTAGGCCTAGGTAGTAGGTAGACCGATACTATACCCTAATTAAGCTAGGAAGGTAGTAGACCTAGACTCCTCCCCTCCTCCTACGATAGCCGATAATATAAAGGCTAAGTAAATAACGGTCCGGTTCGATAACGAAGGGATAAGGAAAGCGTTCGTAGGCTCGACTAGTATATAGCTAGTCTATATATTTAGGAATAACGCCTACCTAGTAGCGGCGTCGATCGTAGCCGCGAGGCGAACGACGAGAGGGGATATTATCCTTAATACTATAACGGTAGAGGCGAGATAGGAATTAGAAGAGGCTACGGAGTAGGCTAAGAGCGTAAACCCGTCCGCGAGGATTCTTAGGTAAATATACCTAATTAGTATATATAGTATATATAAAGATACGGTAGATAACTCGAACTAGGCGAGTACTATCGCGATTCTTAAAAGAGATAATGCCGGGCTACACTCCGGCCTTAAACTCGTAAGTATTCGTTAGCTAAGATTCGCGTCTAAGCTAGACTAATACGGTAGAGAGAAGAGATACTCCTTATTTATAATCGAGGTAGCGGGACTAGTGTTATAAAACGGTTTAGTAAGGCCAAAATAGCGAGGGTGTTTAGGTCGACAGCCCGAAACACTTTATTATAAGTTATATTCTGATAATTCATTACAATTACCTCCACCCCCCGAGGAACCACGTCCCGGGGTTTAAAACGGTGAACTCTAGGGGCCTACCCCGAGCATATTATCCGCTTTCGGGGTGCGACGACCCCGCGAAGAGTATGCGCTATGCGCAAAGGCCACCTACGGGCCAAGCGATGGCCCCTATTCTAGGGCGCCAAAGCCAACGTTTAACGCCACGGCGGGCGGGACCAAGGTCCCTGAATCAGGGCCCCAAGGTCAACATTTTTAGGTCTCCCGGGCCTGTAGCCCCGGAGCCCATGCGCTAGGGGGTCTGCCCTAGGCAATTATGCGATATGGATAATAGTTATGCGTGCGTTATGCATGCGTTAAAACCCTCAATTTTTCTTCTTCTCCGAGGTGCTCACCCCCGGATTCGAACCCACGACCCCGATAATTAGGTTACCCTCTGGATTTCCCACTTGCGATATGAACGCTAACCCCCGACGGATCAAGCCCGGAGCGCGACCTAAACACAATTGTTATAAAACGGTTCAGTAAGGCCAAAATGGCGAGGGTGTTTGGGTCGACAGCCCGAAACACCTTATTATGAGTTATATTCTGATAATTCATTACAACTAGATACCGCGAATAGACTAATTATAGAAGGGCTCCTAGAGAGTAGCTAAATCTATTACTACGAAATATAGATACGGTCTACGGACCTAAAGTAGTACTATAACTACTAATAGTACGGACATATATACGCGGCATATATAAATAAAATAAAATACGGTAGCTATACGGGCTCCTATTAAACCCGTAAGTATAGCGCCTACTACTAGAAAGAGGCCAAGTGCGCGGTATACGGGGGGAAGTATATATTAAGAAGTAAGGAGTATAGTATCCGCTAAAAAGAAATACACCGTATATAATAGAAGATATAGGGGAAGCCTAAGTAGTACGCGGTGCTATCTAGATCCCTAATCTAGCCTATAGCGGTAGGTAGCTAGAAGGGTCGTATAGATACGGAGGGGTTCTAGGTTATAGGCCCGATAAGAGGGGTACTAAAGAGGAAAGTACTCGGCGACGCTACGGCGAACGCATAAGGGGCACTATAGGTACTAAGGAAGGTAGAGAGGCCGAGGAAGTTTAGTATCGCTAAATAAGGGTAAAAAGCCTTATTACTACCGAATAGCTAGTCGATATAAGTACTAGTAGTTAATAAGGAGAACTAAGGGCTAGGAGTAGAGTACCGAATAGAAGCCGACCTAGAGACCTCTAATAAATTATAAACTAAACCTTAGGATCTTATAGTATAATATTAATAGATAATTAAAGGTTATACTCCCCCTCCTAGAGGATAACGAAGTTAAGGAATTCGATATAATTACGATCTAAGAGCTAAGCTAGAACCCGGCGACCTAGACCTCGTATAATAGTAACGCTAGTAGATTCTACCTAGTATATAGAAGCGGATAGGACACGCGTACGTACTTCTATATTAATAAAAAGATCGACGTAGATAGCTAGGAGGCTATCTACTATAGTAAAGACCTATATTCCCTACGGATCGATATTAAGTTAGGCGAGGAAGCTACGGCCGAAACGGTATAGATCTATAATATATATAACCCCTCTCCTCCTATACTAAAGTCCCTCGAAGGACCGTTAACCCTACCCGACTTAGAGTAGGTCCTACTAAAGGACGAGAAGTAGATCGTAGTAGGGGACTTTAACCTCTACCACCTACTATAGAATAACTCCGGGAGGTACTTATACTACGCTATAGCCGATATACTACTAGATTATACTACCGAGAGAGGGATAAGTCTTAGCACGCCTAAAGGAACCGTTACTTAGAGGAGCCGAGGACTTTAAAGCGTAATTAACCTAACGTTCCTTACGGAAGGGGCCTATTATATAATAAGTTCGTATAGGGTAAAGGAAGACCTCTATTACGGATTAGACTATTAGCTAATAATAACGGAGCTAGAGTAATCCCGGGAGGAAACGCCTACCCGTATAAGGAGGGTATAGAAAAAGACTAAAGAAGAGACGGTTAAAGAAGATATTAGGAGGGGCCTCGGTATACTAAACCGAGCCCTCGGGAGGCCGGCGCTAATAGTGCCTACCGATATCGATTAATATACGGGGAAACTAATAGTAGGGCTCCTAGAAATTATCGAAATTACCGTCTTAATCGCCTAGCTAAGCCTAGAGGCTAAGTCGTACTAGAACTATAGTTATATTAAGACTATAAAGGAGGCGAGGGCTCGCCTTAAAGAATACTACCGCGGGAGGAGCGTATATACCGAGGAAGTACTAAAAGAGGCGGAATATATAAAGGTACGAACGATCCGTAAGGCTAAAGTACTCGCGTTCCGAGAAGGCGTCTATAAGGTATCCTTAAAACCTACGGGGGTATAGAGGCTAGCTAAATAGGGCCGAGAAAAGAATAGAAAGCTAAAAGAACTTCCTTAGTTTCTAGCGATAAAGGATAGAACGGGGGGAAAGGCTATAGACTTCGATAGTAAGGTAAGAGCGCTAAGGAAGACCCTTTTCCCTCCGCCCCCCTAGGTAGACCTAGGGGATATTACGACGGTAAGGTACCTAGTACCGATAGAGCTCCTATACGTAGTTATAATACGCGAGGTAAGTAAGGCGATCTAGAACTCGGCCGTAGATAAGGCCCTAGGTAGAATAGGAATCCCGAACCGATTCTTAAGGTTACTAACGGGAGAGCCGATTATAGGCGCTATCGTATACCTATTTTAGGCTTATATAGAGGTAGGCTATTACCC
>JAABUP010004795.1_pt1 | contig 21636 bp, 41 predicted proteins | sample 5559201 | NCBI WGS metagenome assembly JAABUP01 (sample SAMN10711887, study PRJNA513373) | rock metagenome | isolation source: Antarctica rocks | place: Antarctica | reverse complement strand
CATGGATGTCACCTGTCATATGCAGGTTGAACTCCTCCATGGGAATGACCTGCATCCCATCACATAGATGAGCAGTCAACACACCTAGTTATACTGAACTTTTGGTCAAGGAAGCTGGACCTTCAGCCTATGCATGGTATACACTTGAACAACATTGGTATGCCCTTGTGCTCTGCCATAGCAGGAAGGTTGATGGAGCAGGATTGACGATGCAAGTTGGTGAGGCACCTGTGGTCATCCCACCCACAACCCACACAGGTAGCCTCAAGATGCATCACAAAGCCACATGGCAGACACACACCTTATCTGTGAAGATAAGATGTGTGGAAGAACATCAGGACATGCAGTACAGCACAACAGACACCTGTGCCACAATGACGGCTGACTGGTGTCACAAATGGAAATCCCAATTGTTTTGACCTGCTGATGCTTTGAAGGAATTGTCAACATGGAGTGAGTACCTGGCTGTAGCCACCACCAGCTGCCCCACCCTTGATACCAAAAGTGGGGCCCTGAGAAGGTTGCCTTACACATGTCATCACCTTGCGGCCCAGATGGGCACCTAGGGCCTGGCACAACCCTACTGTGGTGGTGCTTTTGCCCTCCCCCAAAGGTGTAGGTGTCATTCCAGCAACCACAACTGCATGCATTTGGGCACTTTGCTGCAAATGATGCTGCGGAGACAACAAGTGGATGATCGTGATGATTGCCTGGATTGTGTGGACACTGCAGCTGGCATTCTCTCAGTGCAAGGCACACTTCACAGCAGCTGCCTACCATAATTGCCATCTGGGGCACTGGCATGCTTTTGAATGACATTGAGCTTGACCTGCATACAGTCACGCACAGACAGGTGCTTGAAATCCCATCGGTACAATATGCAAGCTGGACTACACTTAGTGCATGCTAAAACAGCCGTGACTAAGCACCTTGGCCTTGGTTGTGCCGTACAGATCGTATTCGTCCGGACCGAGACCAACAGCTTGCGCAATCTCAGATATATGAACCGGAGTCGCTGCCTGAGCGATGTTGATATCAGATGGCACTGGCGATTCACATTTCAGTTTGCCCATATTCCTCAACAGCTGCACAGTGCGTATGCCAGCTGCGCTTATTCTGCTCCCAATTCGGTAATGGAAGGTTCCTATATCAAGCTGATTGATGACGCGAAAGGCGACAGTTTGGACGGGGCGCCGCGGTCGACGTCACCAGTGTCTGTAACGAAACCTGTCTGGAAACGGGCGTTAGGTCACCGAGCCAATTCGGTTAGCAAAAAAACACAAGGTTTCTGCCCGCTTGTCGGTCTGAGACAAAGAATGTAGGCTATGTGCCGATTGCCGCAGCACCAGCGTGTATGTCTGCGTGCATGTCAGCGTGCATGTGTCAATCCAGATAAAGCTCGTTCGTCTTCATTAGTCAGATGACTAAAGCGTCCTGATGGAGTATTGTGCACATTTGAAACGGGCCCTACTGAGGCGCAGTATGTATTTTAGGCTGTCGCGAATCTGAACGATGCCGCTGACCTCTGGACCATGTGTATGCGTAGGCATAGAGGTCAGCGGTATCTGATGTTTCGCGGCTTGTGCAACTTGTGAGTCATGCAGTCCTAAACCAGTTCCCACTGGAAGTGGACTTTCACCGAGTCCCTGTGCACCAGCGATCCTTGTGCAATGAACAGAATGCCGTTGTCGCGGCTGTTGTACAGAGCAAACATGACTTGCAGTGCCTCAAGCAAAACACTGTCTACAAAGAGTATGACAGCCGGCAGGGGTCAGGTAACGTAGCCTCAAGACCTGCTTCAGGCCGTCAGGCGAGATCAGATGGTCGCCTGAGGTTCAGCCTATCCGTCGAGGAAGCTGCTAACCGGCAACAGCGACCTCAAATAGGCGTATGGTGTCCTGTGAGCGGCAAGCCATATGCCAGTCTAGGGGAAATACAGCAGCTGGAAGTGAAGCTGCCAGGCCTGCATCGAGACCAAGCAGAGGCTGCACGTGCTGTCAAGTAAGCTTCAAGCACAACTTGCTTCGTCAGCTCTTGCTTGCCCCATACTGTGCTGTGTTGCCTGGGGCGCCAATGTAGAGTGCAACCTGCACTCTGTCATAACACGCCTCTGATGATGGTAACCAGCAGTTGGTGTGCTCATATAGAGCATTGGCTGCACAGCAGCAGCAGGCTACTGCAGAGGAGCAGCACGCTGCTGCCAGAAAGCACCGACAAGAGCGCCTCAGCAGTGTTGCCCCAAGCTGGGTAAGAACAGACAAGTCTCGCCGTGACCATCACCAGCAGGTCTCACCTGCAACAAACAATCCTGATGATGAGTGGCTGGCATCACTAGAGCCACACCTGCAAGCTCTGCTCATCAAGAAACAGCCAGTCTGCCTGACAAGAGCTGACCACTTGGAAGCCAGGTAATGTTGCTTCAGCACTTTGCTACACTGCAATTTTGAAACACTGAATGACTGTGTGAGTTCTCACAGGCAATCAGGTTTTCTTTATGTAGCTGCTACTAAGTAGGACTTCGACCCTAGCATTACAACTGCTCTGTTCTGGTGCATTACATTATACAATTTTGCTCTTACACAGCATGTCAGCTCTTACACCGACAGCACACAAGTAGTAGACCAACATGGCTATTCTTCACACTGAACAGTGCTTGCAGATTTCCACAGTCAGCCCTGCAGCTGTCCCATGAAAGGTACTCAAGGTGTCACAGCAGAGCCAGTGGTTGGTGTTCTCCAGGACTACCAGATAGGGCACCTTCCCCGCTAGACTGGGGTGAGGGGTCACCCCCTGGGGCAGCTAGCACCAGCCCCACAGGTGGGCACGATGACACCCCTACTTGCATGCTCATCACCTGTGGTCTTACATCATGCTTGACGTGAATCTGCTTATGCTCTATGTGGTACACGCATTGTGCCGGTCCTGATGACCTGCACATCACTTGGCCTGCATGACACACTCCAAATCTGCTGTTGTTGCCTTTAGAGGGTCAGTATCCCACGCTTCACATGACCAGGTCATCATCCTGTCAGCCATACAGCCAGCCCAATCATTCCAGTGCAGCAGATCAAGCCAAGCCACAGCCATCCAGAAGTACAGAAAGCGGCAGCCCTGAACCCACCGTGCCTGCCACGATCAACAGCAGGTTCAGGACAGCCAGCCTTGCAGCAAATTTAGGCAGTCAGGCACCAGAGATTTCTTCCCACACTGGCCGGCCATTGCCACGAAAGGCGTCAGTCAGCATGACAGCACGGTCACGAGACACCTCCAGAGTGACCAGCCACATTGTGGCATCTGCAGCACTGCCAGATGCCCTGCTACAGGGAGGTTTCCCCAAGTCTGTCAGCAGTCGCAGCTGTCTGAAACAGTATGATATGTCATCGGCCGTCCTGCGGAAGACTGTGAGACTACATAAGGGCAACAGCAGACAAGGCAGTGGCTTTATTGACGCCCATGCTGCAGCAACTGCTCCAGCTTTCACAGACTTGGTCAGCAGGCCGCGCCAGGCAGCAGGCAAAAGTACTCCTGCCCTGAGGTGAGCTTCAGCCTCACCATTTGCTTCAGCCTGAGTCTTTCAGTTGTGTTGACCTCCAGGTACCACTGCCTGACATGCATATCAACCCATCCTGTCTCAGGCAGCATTGAACAGGCATGCAGTCATGCAGCACCTAGCATGTCTTGACTCATTGTCAGCCTGCCAATCAGACATCAAGCTCAGCAGTTCCTGAGGAAGCAGCGTAAGTTGTGATCCAAAGCTGACATGGTGCAGATGGCAGTGTGCCTGGCTGGCAGGGCGGCAGCAGCAACGGCATGAGACGCAGGCCATTCTGTGGGAGCGGGCCCAGCGGCGTGACAAGCTGCACCAGCACCCGTGCTTGCCTGCTGCCTGCTCACACCTGCTGCTTAAAGACCTGGCTATCACCAATGGCCACAGACCTGCCTATTGCATCAAAGGTAGTCATGCCAAGCCAGCATACACAGCGCCAGTACACCAGTGGGTCCAATAGATGTGAGGGAAGCTGTTGATTGCACGAGTGCAGATCCTGTGCTGTGATCTGAGTCTGTATGTTTCATTTTCAGTGTCAGCCTGTATAAGGCTTGCAAGCTGTATGGCAGATTCACATCAGTGTGGGAGCAATGAAATTGCAAAAGGTGACGCTTACAATCAGGTTTAGCACATGGTCAGTTTTGATAGTGCATAACAAGAAAGCTTGCAATACATCACTTGTGCGCACAGACTGACTGGCTGAACACAAGCAAAGCAGCAGAGTAGATATGATTTTGATTGATGCAGGCATTGAGCCATCAAGTCTGGTGGAAGAGGCAGAAGAGTTGCTGCGGGTGCGCGATGAGAAGCCATCCCTTGCACTGCCTCCTTTGGAGCTCACAGATGCAGAAAGGTGGACATTTCTGCTGCTGTCACGTGCAAGTTCTACTCATCCTCATCGCAGTGTACACGCCCTAGTTCTCCTGCAGAACATTTGCTTAGTTGCTATGCTGCATGAGAGCCCTGTAGGCCACCAACACTGACATTATCAGCTAAAATCCTGAAGTTAAAATATATTGGTAGGACCTATTGACATTGTTGCCAAAATCTGCACACACATGATGTTCAGCAGGATCAAGGTAAGTGTGTGGTGTACAGGATTGAGGTGGAAGCAGTCGTGAGTTTCTATGAGGAGTTGTGCCAGATAGCACAGGTACTGAAGGCTGTGGACCCCTTCTGCATGCTTTTCTTGCAACAGGTCAGCCCTCACGCCAATCATTAGCTTCTGTGCTTGCTGTCCCGTTGTTGTTCCCTCTCACTGTCCCTCTGCCTGCTATTGTGCACAGTCCACACGTTGTTTTGGATACCACCAATAGCAGAATCAAGCTTTGACCCTCTCTGGCAGCTAACATCCTTTGCACAAAACAGAAGCATTGCTGCAAGGGGTAGCACATTTCTGTCTGGATGCAGCTGCTACTCTAGCATGAACAGTCAAAGCCAGTCAACTGGCGTTTGCACAGATACCAACGTGTTGCAGCCATTCAGACTGAAAACCGCGTTGTAGGTGAAGCAGAAGCTTGAAACTGGGGTCAGCTTGAAGCCTGTTTTGCTGACCAGTTCTTTGATCGAAGTGGCCAAGTTCGCGAGAGAGACTGGCATGCAGACTCACCTGGCGGCGCGCCTGCTGCCTCTCTGCACCTTTGTGTGCAATTCTGTCAAGCTGCAGGAGCATCACTTGCTTCACCATGTGCAGCAGCTAGGCATGACTCAGCTGTTGTACACTCCAGACCAGCTTCAAGCACTCACCCAACCTGTGTCAAATCCAGCCAAACATGGACAGGTATGCTTTCATCGTGCCGTGGTATGCATGACTGAAAAGCCGCAAATATGATGCTCAAGGTCTCAAAGTGTGGTAGCAGATGACACCTGATGCAGTGCTTACAGCTGTCAGTGGCTATAGATTGGCATTGCTGCAGTTTGCTGGAACAATCACTTCCTAAGCACAGAATGATTGATTGTTACATATGACACATGCAACATAAGCATGCATGCCACTTGTTGCGTAGTATGTGTGGCATTTTCAGACTGTTCCAGCAAGCTGGGACCCAGCTCAAACATTGTATGATTGCTTTGTGTATAGGGTCATGCAAAGTCGAGGTGGTCACAGATCCTTGACACGAACGAGAGAGTGGCAGCAGGTCAACAGAAGTCAACTGATGCCCCCCAAAGCAACATTCAGCCAGAGTGTGCAGGAGTTACTGGTAAACAGAGGTCACACATGCAGCAATTTACTCTAGTGGGTCAGTATCTAGGTCAGAGCAAGATCTGGTGTGATGCAAAATTTGTGAGCCTCGTGAAGGTTGCTTGCTCTGTTGCAACAAAGCTGTGCTTTCTTGTCCACATTGGCGTGATATGCAAATGATAACGGGTGATAGCTTGTTGCTGGGCACCTCAAACATATGATACATCCACAGCTTGTGCGCTGACATTGATCCTTGATGACGTGTGTGACACATGTCTCCAGCGTTTGGGGTTGCGAACACAGTCATGTGAAGTTTGGTGAAGTGTCAGTGCAAACAACTCGTTTAAAAGCTATCTGCTGTAGCCTATAAAATAATGAAGCCTGCCTGTGTGGCTCTGCCAAGGTCTGAGCTTAGATGCTGTGGATAACATACTGCCCTGATGCTTATGCATGTTGATAACATTATAATGCCAAACAATTTATGTCAATTCTTGAAACAGCAGCATCTATAGAAATGCTGCCAACAGTAAATGGGCATCACCAACAGCAATGACTGCAGCAGGGCTAAGGCCATCATGTCAAAAGAGCACTTTGCATGCACACAGAGCTGAAAAGTTAAGCCAACAGTTGATGCTTGAACACTTGCACAGCAGTCAAAGTCACTAACGCAATGTGTTCATGTTGTAAATGCTCATTGAAGCAAAAGAGCGACACCTGAATCTGTGATGCACTATCTAAAATACAGGTCATCCAGTTTCCAGCACAACTTCTGTTGTCATATTCTGTCTGGCAGCAGCCACAAGCCACCAAGCAGACTATCAAACAGCGAATCTAACACTAACAGTGTTTGTCCGTAGCAGTCAATCTTATTATCTCCTGGTGGACCCCTGAGTGGGGTCACCATTGCCGTAGAAGCTCTCAGCAAAGGCAGATGCACCAGAAGGCGGGCCGCTGAACTGATTCTGGGGATGTTGTGCATGCTGTGCATATTGCGAAGCATAGGTTCCTTGGGGACCAGTGCGGTAGGGTGGAATCCTGGACTGTTGATTCAGCACTACAGGCCCCTTTCGCCGTCTGCCACATCCCCTTCTAATGCAGGATATCAGACAACACAAAAGAAATAGTCCGATCAGACCAGCAATCACTGCTGGTACAATTGTGACCCACAGATGACTGCTGATCCAGGAGGCTGAGTCTGCATTGTCATTATAGGAATGGTGTGATGCCGTACTTGAGGGGGGTGCTGGAGTCAGAGGCAAAGCTTCTGTTGCATCCTCATCGTACCAGCCCACTATTGTGTTGTACACAAAGTCATTCAACTGGATGCCCACATTGAGGTTGGTGCCATCTGATAGAGTCACAGCTCCAGTGACAATGGAGTGGATGGTCAGGTTGCTCTGAGCCCACATGCCAGAGCCTGACTGCCCCTCATATGTGAGGCAGCTATGCTGCACCATATTGTCACAATCATCACCACAACCCTGCACACATCATGCACAAGCTCGCTTACAGAAGCACATGGGGAAACCACAAGTGAGACCACAAGTCGAAACAAAAATTGGCGTAAGACAGAAGTGACAAGCTCGGAGCATTTCTGATGCTACTCTGATTTACTAAAAGTGCAAACAGGACTGCAAAAGGATGAATGCGGTGCAGACCCACCTCCAGGTCAGACCCATCAAAGTCAAAAAGGACCTTGGAGCAGTTGGTGGTCCACATGGTGCCTGAAGCCTTGTCTCCTGTGCCACAAGCAGGTATAAGGTCAGCACTAAGTTGCCCTGCAGCTTGTCATGCACAACCATGCAAAGCAAATCATGCAAATGAGGACAGTAACTTTAGTAACAAGCGTGACAAACAGCAAATGGCAGACAGAATCCAAAGCCAAACAGTGAAGCAAGTTGCAGTGCATGTGCGGCACAGTTGTGCAGAGCGGGAGGGGTACCTGGGTAGCCTGCTGTAGTCAAGTCATAATACTGCTCTCCAGTGCCAGCAGCAATGGCCAGCTCAGCTGTTCCAGACGGTGCTGCTGTGCTAAGGGTCAACAAGGCAAAGTCATAGTTCAATGATGCTGTAGACACCGTGGTCTGATTGGCAAATCTGGATAGCACTCGTGTGGCTGAGACTGTGATGGGATCAAATGGCTCATCATTGCCATTGAAGGCAGGCCAATACTGCATGCCACTGATGGTCTCGCCACTGTCAGTGTTGACAACGCAGTGCCCTGCTGTCAGCACATGCCGCTCCCCAATCAGAGTGCCACTGCACTGAACCACCTCACTGCAGGCACATGATCATTTTCCGTCAGTAAAAGCACACACTTTCCATTGTTTCCTCATCGCAAATAGGCCACAAGCACAACAACGGCGGTAACCAAAACGCGTCAATATTGGACAGCACATAGCAAGCCCTTGGCAAGACATCTGTTACAAAGGCAACATAAGTGAGGCAAGCTGACCTGCTGATTGCACCCTGCTGATCACGTGTGACCATACCAACAGCTGTCCAGGGGAACTGTGTTGTGTCATTCACCCGCACCCTTGTATCAGTGTCAGGACAGCCATCACACTCAAGCGTAGGATTCAGACTTGATGCGCTGGTAGTGGTTGCTAGCAATGACCGCCTGTCTGTTCCAGCTGGCTGCTGTTGCATACTTGCACCTGCTTGCAACTTCTGTGCAGCTGAGTTTGGATTCTGCCTGAGATTGGCTGGAAGCACAAGCCTGCAGAAAAGCCATGAGTGTCAAGCGTGAATCCCAGCAGATCAGCCATTATTGCTGAAGCCGCAGCACTTACGGTCTGGTGTAGACCTGCCCTTCACGGGTAGTCAGCAATGTATCGTGGTCTTTATCCAGAGAGCTCTGCTGATGTCCACGATTGCTCTTCAAGTGTGCAATGTCTAGATGCGCAACATAACCAGTAGACCTGAATGGCGTTGTGACAGTGCCTGCTGAACTAAGTGCCTGCTGCACGCTGGCTGTATTGCCTGTCTGAAAAATGTGTCTGACATAGGTATAGCCTTCAGGTACAAAGCTACTACACTGCAGACCTGCAGCAATGATGTGACAGTGCTGAGCAAAAGTAACAAACCAGTAACCAGTTGCAGGTACGTCATCAAAACAACAGCAGGGCTGGACTGGCTTACATTCGAGTGAGGAGGCAAGCATCACCAGTACGGCGGTGTGCCAAGGCCGTAAGTGCATGCTGAGCTGTCTAGAGACTAAGTGACATATGTCAGACAGCGGGGACAATCGTTCCGGCCAGCAGGTCGACAGCAAGGGCTGAACCCTGGAGTAGTTGAGAGAGCTCTCACGAGCCTGCCAAAGCTCAGTGCCAATGCACACTGTTTGATGAATGCGCACGCTGGCAAGGCTGCCTAGGACCAACGCGCGCTGACGTTGTTATGTTTGAACGGCGTAACTCAAAATATTCACTGCAGGTGAACGTGGATCTGTGGGCGGATGTGGGTCGCACTCATACGCAGTTGCTTCCAGATTACGAATACAGGAGTCTCGGACCAAGTCGGCGATGTGCAAGTGTGCTCGCCGATTACCTCACATCGCCCAGGCGACAGCTCAAAGGCATCTGACATTCCAGCTGGCGGTCATGACTCATGCAGCTTCCTTGATTTCTGATTTTGACCTATTTGCCTGTCTGTTTGTATGTCCGTAGCCCCGAAGATTTTGTACGAGCACGTTCAATGACGTCCCGTCAGGATACGCTTTGACAACAACATCGACTCTTGTGATCAGGCCCTCGTTTATGTCAGCACCTAGTCTGTCGGAGTGGTCAATGGTCGAGGGTGATCAGACTTCTGAAATTTCCGCTGAGTCACTGGAAAATGTGCAAGCAGCTCTTCCAGAAGCTCGCCAGGCGGCAGATCTGTCTTTGCCAAACACCCCAGTGCAAGAATTTGTGGCAGTATTCACTATGCTGCTCATCTTTGGGTAACTAGTCCTGCACTTATCAGTATCGCAAGGTGCTGGCTAGTGTTTGAAACACAACTGTGACCAGGTGGATATACGCGGGGCCGCTTCTTGCCATGGCCAGTGTGTGGTATTTGACTGTGTACGGGAGCAAACTTGGGTTGGCGGGACTTTTGGTGCTGGCTTCGATGTCTTTTTGGCCAGCTCACCCCTACTGGCCAGCTTTTGTACACAGCAGTGTATGGGATTGTTGGCGCAGGTGATGCACATAGCACTGCTGCACAGCAATATCTCAGTTGCAGGCTGCTGCCTGTTGCCACCAACATTGGAAATGTTGCATGTAATACCCCAGGCTTCACGCAACAGACCTCCCAAAGTTTCAACTTTGCAGGTACTTTCAGTATAGCTACATTACACCCCCGCTGCCGTATCGCTCTGTTGAGAAGCACTGCCTGTACACTCATTTTCCTCATGGCTCCTTCCCCATGGGAAGCTGGCTCTCTGTTGGTGCCAACAAGCGTCAAGGTACTGCTCAACATCAGGGCATGTAGTAAAAAGCCTTAGGCTGTGCTTTATACTGTTCAGTTGCGTTCACACGACTTTTGCTGCTGAGCAAAGTGTGCATCACTGCAGCGCCAAGGATGAACGTGAGCAGACGCAAACCGCTGGTGCATGTTCTGTGCTTTGAGGTCTAAAGCATGAACATGCCAGGCAGCTGAAAGCATGCTGGCACACACATGCTTGTGTGTTATTGTTAATGAAATCGTCAGATGCTCATATCATGTTCCCATCAGGTGGGCAGTACCAAAGACAAAGGTCCTGTCCTAGCATATGGTTGCGTTGTCTTGTCACAAGGCCCTCTACATGCGTGTACGCATTCACTGCAATTTGCATAACTGTGGCCAGTTGTGTAGACAGTGGCATGCCAGAGAGGACATATGCCTTTGGAGCATCGCTGCTGCTGGCACTGCCCATAGTGCGGCACATGATGTCCTGGATGGGGGTGGTGCCCGCCAGCAAGCATGTCATGCTGGACGTGCTGAGCAAGGCCAGTGGAGGCGCCATGCCTGAAGGCATTGCTGGCATCTTCACAGGAGCATCCAGGTGCATCTGCCCTGCTCGACAACCCCCTGCATTCTTCAACTTTGGTTTGAAGTTGGTCACATGACCCACTGGCACTGCTCAAGCTTCCTGCATCCTTGTCAGGCCTCAAGTGCTTTTGGCACACTCTTCCAAGCTCTTAGGCAATCCTTGCGGTGATCCCACAAGATGATGCGCTACACATGAATTTATGCTGCTTTTGATTAGGTTGTGCCTCAAGGGTCATATCAATCAATTGAGGCAGCGTCAATTGAGGCAGCATCCATGTGAAAAAGCAACTTGCTGTTGCTGGTGCCTGCCTATCAGAAGCAAGCTATCAATGAGTATTGGTTCCAGAGCTCGTCTAGGCTCTCACAAGTAGTGCTGCAGGGCGCAAGAGAGGATATATCTGTCCAAGCGCAAGGGCTTTGTGAAGGTGGCCATGCAAGCTGGGGCTGACATTGTCCCAACCTACATTCTTGGTCAATCACAGGTGATCAATGTTTCAGCATGCGTGATACAGGTTGTCAGTCACTCAGATTAAGTCAAGCTACATGAACTTTGACAGTTGCAATATTCTGCTTCATGACTGAAGAATGTCTTACCTGCAAACACCACGCACTCTTGCAGGTATTTGTGTATAAAGGCTCAGAGACACTATCAAGACGTTTTCGATGCGCAATTGGGATATTTTACGGACGGTAGTATCTGCCAATTCCAAACAAGATTCGGCTCACAGTTTTGGTCGGGAAGCCAATCAATGTTGCTAAAACTGAAGATCCTGACGCCAGCCAGGTAGCATTTGTTTACCTGTGTTTCGATCTGCACTTTTACTTTGTCAACACTGTTGACATTATGCGCCCGGGGTGTTTTGTATCATGTTTGACCTTGTGTGACATGATCTGCAGATTGAAAAGCTACATGCAGAGGTTGTACAACAGGTCAAGGATTTGTACTACTCCCATCGGCATTTGCATGGCTGGGAAGACCGGGAGCTGGAAATTGTGTAGGAAGTTGCATAGGTTTCAGCAGTTCAGTCACACAGTTTCTTGGGAATATTGTCTGTTGAAGTGAGGGATCTGGAGTCAAATCTTTTTCAAGCAGACAGAGTTTGTGATGGCAACAGCATGCCAGCACATTGTCAAGTAATCTTGCATAGCATGCTAAGTGTAAAAGAAGTTGGCGGACTGAGCAATCACAGCAGCTATCGACTATGATGGCGTGCAGTGTTGCATCATGAAACTGGCTCACCAGAAAATCACAAACAATGGACATGACATGTCAGGCTGCAAAAAAGGGACCATTCCATTTTTGGTGTCAGTTTGTAAATGACCTTACTCATTATGTAGCTCCAACAAGCTCAGAGATGCTCACACCATGGGTGGACGTTCTGACGTTGGTTCACTTTTGACTGTACTGACTTGTCAGGCTGCTCCTGGCACAGGCTTGCTCACATTCAAGCTAATGTGGCAAGCTGTTTTCCTTTGCCTTTATGGTCAGCGCTGCCAATGTTAGGATCCCTGTTGTTCGAGAACTTGTCATAGACTGCCTCTAAGCGCCTACGCTCGGCTGGAGGAACTGACGGGTGAGCCTTGCTCAAAGCTTCTGTGATATGCTTTGCTGTGATGAGGGGGGTCGCTTGCGCATCCTGCGCATGACCAGCACCAGTCAACTCATACAGATGCTTCATACGGAAGACCATATCCGTCCTCATGTGGACACGTGCATCACACTCAACATGAAAATCTGTGTCATACAAACTACACAACTGCTGGCCTGCAAGTTTTCAAAACAAGACACGGATGTTGTGGGCATACCTGATGAGTGGCTGCATGCTCATCAGCCAGGTCAAGGCGTTCATGCACAGCAGCTAGCTGGGCTTCAGACAGCAGAGCACTCAGGTCAGCCCCACTGTACCCCTCACACTGCACCCCTACTGCATCTAGGTCTACTGCAGCGTCCAAGCGCAGGCGGCGAGCCAGAGCATGCAAGATCTGGCCCCTCTCACGCGTGTTGGGGAAGCCGCAGTAGATGAGGCGGTCCAGTCTGCCAGGTCGCAACAAGGCTGCATCTAGCAAGTCTGGACGAGATGTAGCTGCCAGAACACACACCCCTGCACTGGAACTCTACCTTGCACAACAGCGTCCAAATGCTTTGTGGTTGTGCACAAGCAGCATAGTGAGTAAGACTTGTCAGGGAAGCATGCGCAAACACTGTGCTCCTGTTTATCTCACTGGTCAAGTCTCACAGTCACCTTACAGACATCAACCTCATGTGCATTGCACAAGCTACATGATTGTGTACCCTGCCAAGCAGGCAAACCATGGACGCTTGCTACATCTGTGTACATCATACAGCATGCTGTCAAACTCTGGAGACTGTCTCAAAAGGAGATGCACTAGCAGAGATGGCGTAGACATTAGCATTGGGGTGCAGGGCAAAGGCAGAGACCTGTGAGGCCTTCGACACCATCCAGCTGTGTGAGGAGCTGGTTGACCACTCTGTCGGTGACCCCTGTGGAGTCGTGGCCTCTCTGGGGAGCAATGGCATCAAACTCATCAAAGAACATCACACAAGGTGCAGCTGCCTGAGCCCTCCTACACATGCGTGCACAGCCCCTTTTGAACAGTTGTGTCAGGCAATAAACTTCTGGCATCCAGCCTTCCCAACACGACAAGACAACAATGTTCCTGCAACCTGACAGGAACTGCATGGTGCTGTGCTATCTGCGTCTTGCATGGCCACACAACCTAACACACTGCTGCATACATTGGACGCTATCCATAGCTGTTGCAGATCGACACAGCCCAGTTGCACAGCATGACTGCCGATGCAAGAGCCATAATGACTACACAGCCTCAGACACATGGTGGCTAGGTTGCTGATTGGCATCACTACCGGTTTCAGACAAGTTGGTGAGCACCTGAAAAGGTCTCTGACAGCTGCTTCACTGGCTCCAATGTACTTGTTCAGCACCTCTGGCCCCTTCACACTGACAAGACGCATGCCGGCAGCTGCCACTGCTGCTGCCACAATGTGGGTCTTGCCGCAACCTGGGGGCCCATACAGCAGCACACCTGTGCGCAGCCTCAATGGAGCCCTGCCACAACCACTGCACTGCTCAACAAGCTGTGCACATCCTCTCATGGCTGGGCCATATTCCAGTGGCAGATCAGAAAACAACGCAGCGGCAGCCTTATGGAAGACTTGTTAGAGAGACGATGCTCAACAACTGTCAGTAACAACACAGGCTGAATGCAACACTCATGCAGCTCAGTTGAGGATCTTCCAAGTTTGCAATGTGTATGACATTGCGCTCCATCTGCCAGCTCAGCTGACTGTGTTGTGGGCCAGCACCAGATTTGTACATCAGATTTGTGATGAGACACCGCTGCATCAGAATAGTGATAATAACCCCAACCTCCTAGTGAGGAGTAGATGAGCAAGGTGACCAATAGGCAGGTAAGCCCTGGGCAGGACAGGGGCATGTTTGGTACAAGAAAGCCAAGAGAAGCTATGGAGCAGGTACAAGATTGTACATGACAGGAAGGTGACCTGGCAATGAGGGCTGCATATTTGGTGGGCAGCTCAAGGGCTTCCTGCAGAGCTGCTCGCACATCTGCCAGGCCCCCTACATCCTGCCACCCTTCCACCCCTCCGCCACCCCCCTGCAGCTTGCAAACATGCTGTTGGCGCAGCCTGATTCTCATGCATTGCAGGTGCTTTACAGCAGCGAGGACCTGACTACAAGCTCAGGAAAAAAACCAAAACAGTAGAGGATTGTGGTGAGGAGTGCATATGTTTGGCAGGGGTGCGATACCTGGAGTTGGCCAACACCCCAAGCAGCAGCAGGCTGGAAGCCCTGTTCAGCATCTGCCAGGTCTTCAGGGCTGATCATGAGGGCACCTGAGCCTTGCGCATCCGCCCCAGAGCCAGGTGTGAGGTGGCGGCGTGCTGCTGCGTGCAGAGCTCGATCTGCCAGCACCCTCAGATCAGCTGCATCATAACCCTCTGCCTTTGCAGCAACTTCCTGCAATGCCACGCCTGCTTTGTCAGCACATGGATTGACTGACGTAGCCCGAGTGCCAATCACTCAGCAATTCCAAGGAAGCTATCAGTTAAGACACGAGATCACACACGGCCCTTGAAGGCGCTGACGCTCGGCATTTTCCAGATGTCGGACAGTACAGCAGCAGTGAGGTTCTGCAATAAAAGTACAAGGTCAGGGGGGGAGCAGCGACAGTAAGACACGAGCCCAAGACAGCACAGCAAGTGAGACGCCACCTGTAGGTGTTGGAAGTCATACTGGGCTCCACGAGCAGAGAGGTGTGATGCCAGCATGCTGCCTCGCTCCTGAGCGCCAGGAGCAGGCAGGGCAATGTTGTGGTCCAGATAGCCTGGGGCACGCAGGGGGGCCGCCACCTGCCCTGCATCGTTACAGCTCCCCAACACCACCACTGCACATACCACCAAATTATCACTTGCATGGCAGCATCATTGTCAACATGTGACCAAAAGAGTAATGGTACACCAAAGGCAACTTGGAAATACAATATTTTCAAAATCTCCCCTGTGCCTCCAAGCCAGGATGTCTGATGAGTCACGTGTAGATCCATAATCAAGTCTGTATGGTGCCAGGTCAGCATGTGCTTGCAGATGCAGTGGTGACAGTGACCATGGAACACTACATGAGTCATCTAGCATTTGGAGCCGTGTATTGTTTGTGCAGATGTCTGGATGAAAACTTAAATAAGGTTGTTGATGCAGCCAAAAGGGCATGACGTAAGAACCCTGAAGTCCACATGCTTCCATGTTTTGAACTGACCTGCTTTCTTGCAGATTCAGCCTTGTTGTTTGGTAGCCCTTCTGCAAAGCTACAAACTGCACATGCAGTGATGCGCTTGCCCCATGAGCATTCCCAGTCCTACAACCCTAGAAACTGTCTTATTGAACCCCTCTAGTTGCTATGAGCCAAAAGGTCTATGTCAATGTCATGTTTCCGGAAGGTAACACCTTGGACCTTCAGGGCAAGGCTAGACAGGCTTCACAGAGTGAAAGGCTTGCTGCAGCTGGCAGACATTGCATTAGAGTTTGACAAAGCAGCAAGGGCAGATGGGAGGGCAGTACCTGGCAGTGCAGGCTTGCCCAGGGGGCGGAAAGTGTCCAGTACATCACACACAAACTCTACCAAGGCAGCACTGCTGTTGCCATTGGGGTTCTCTGGGGAGTCCCCAGGCGCAGGGCAGATGAGGTGCAGGTCATCCAGGACTAGCAAGGAGGGCATGCAGTCCATGGCTTCCTGTATCTGCAAGAAGAGCAAGCTGTTCCTGTCTGGTTTCTTCTCAGTCATTGACAACATGGCCATGTTTCACCAAGCTGTGATGACATTAGCGCGATTCAGTTGATGCAGGCCAGTGTTCTTGACTGGTTTGACTATGAACTGCGACAAGTGGTTTGATGCTAAGCACTCATGCAATTATGATGATTCTATCTGGTCCTGTGCAGATGTACATGACTCTCATTGACATAGTGCAAAGGGCAGGTAGCAGCAGGGCTGTGGGGCAAGGTGATGCAGCTGACCTTAGGAATGAGATGTTTCATGATGTTGGGAGGGCTGTCATTGGCCACATCTTGGCAGTTGACAGTGACAATGTGTGTGAGCGTCTGTGGGTGGTGCTGTAGGATGGTGGCCACTAGGTGAGCTAGGCCAGTCTTACCGCAGCCAGCAGGGCCTGACAGCAGCAGACCACCTGGAGTGGGGGTACCCATCTGCTGAAGAACTGCTCTGCAGGAAGAAGCATGTCAGGTTTGCGCCAACCAACGCTTTGCTTACCACACCTCTCTGCTTATGACATCATGTGCTGATGATGCGTGACCACACAGCCTGCCGAGTGCATGCTGCTAGGTTGAAAACATGCCATGTCTGGATTCTGATGAAGCAGAGCATCTTGATAACAGGCCTGCTTTGCAGCTGGGATACTCACTACAGTCAAGCAAAGGTGTCCATACATGCTGATGTACAACACAAGAAGTTGCAGTGCTGAATGATGACCTGCATGGGAAAGCCAGCATTGGCAAGACATGCTGTAGCGCTGTGTTGGCTGCAGCATGCATGGCCTCTGAGCTGCCCAGCATTGCAGCCTGCTGCTGTTGCACCTGGTGGGAAACCTTTTCAGGCATTGCCCAATGTGAGGTGATGACAGGGCCTCCCTGGCTGACAGAGATGTTGCCTGATGCCGCCAGATCTGCGGCTGACAGCAGAGCATAGGTTGCCGTGGGAGGCTGCCCAAAACTCGGGCCCTGCTTCATATGTATCTGGAAAGCCATGTTATGCATATGCCCTTGGCCATCAGCGTGACTGGCCTCAAGCTGTACCACTGTGCCCTGCTGCACAGGAACATGCTCCTCTTCTTTCTGCTCAGAGTCTGCAAGCCCAGTGTGAGCTGCCAGCCATGCAGCAAGCAATTGCTTCAGATGCTGCTGGCTCAACTCCTCACCCACTCCAGGTGGTTCTGGTGAGGGTAACCTGTCTACCAGGTCAGCATCAGCTGCTGGCGGGTATGGGATAGGGTGCAGGGTGACTGCACGTGGGTGTATCTGAGTGGCTGAGGTGATGCTTTGGAGCTTAAGACGATCATGCTGCCGCAGCTTGAGGCTTTGCAGGACTGCTTGTGGCAGTTGTGCATGCCCTCTTGCCACCTTGCTGCTGATCTTGATGCTCAGGACATGCTGACTGGACCTGCAATCAAAAGCAGCGCCTTTGAGCTCACAAACGCTGCACAGGCTGTTTCTGCAGAAAGCATGTAGCACATGCTGTGTTGCATGTGCACTTGCTTGGGGCAAGTGATGTTTGTCACTGCTTCTGCGTTGCAGTTGATGATTGCCGACGACACAGCTGGGGAAGACTGTCAGGCGGTACAGCAGCTACTGCAAAGAGCAGCTTGCTGTCTTACCGTAGGCCGTTCCTGCTGACAAGCACCAGGTCAGAGTCAGCCAGCATAGCCTGCTTGGCAGTGAGCCTGTTGATGCACACACATGTTGTGCACGGCGTTCTGCCCTGGAAGCCTGAGACAGATGCCTCATCTGAGTCAGCTAAGCTACAAAGGAATGGGGCTGTTTCGTCAGTTGCACCCTGCATGCATACATGGCCTTGCCATTGTGCAACTTGACTCCCTGAATGCATCAGCTGTTTCAGTGACATATTGAAGTGTCATGTTCACATAAGCTGTGGTATCGTACAAGCTGGGCAACAAGGAGGAATCTTAGTTGACTGTAACCACTCCTCTGTGCTTGTAGTGGTGCAGATGCATTCTAGTGCCAGGTCTCCAATGGCATGCAGGTGAAAGGTACTACGACAGTCAATGCACTGTAGCTGTACACGTGTCAGCACAGACCATGTGGACCAGCACATGCAGCTGTCAGCATGGCACAAGCAGAGCTTGACCTGCAATCTGAGCCATGTATCTGGACCCGCTGACTCCTGCTCTGAGGAAGCAGGGGCTGACTTGAGATCAGTATCCTTAAGAACGTTCTGCTGTGCAAGAGTACGCCGAGGGCGGGGAGCCACGGCCACTTCAGAGTCTCTCACTAGTTGCACAAGCGATGCTGGGTGGGCTGTTGTGACTTTCAGCAGCAGCTTTGTCTGCTGACGTGCCCAGAAAGGGAAAGCTTGCCCAGCTTGGACAACCCCTACCTGCACTGTGCATGCTTGCGTACAGCTGCAGGTCAAAGCAACAGGCTGACAGACATGTGCAAACACTGTTTGTCTTGCGACCTGGTGTCAAGTTGAACAACTGCAGTACTTTGCTGTAAGTCGCCATGGCGTATGTCAGCAACAGTGCAATGTGCCATGGCACGACATGTGTACCAAACCTGGCTGAGAATCTGCTCTTCCATGTGACCAGCATTCTGTTCTACAACCTCCCAATCATCGACGCTTAAAGGTTCCACACAGACCCCAATGGCCTCAGGAATGTCAGTCACAACTTGTACAGAGACTGTGATGCCCTGTGCAATGCCCAAACAGCCAGCCAGGGCAGCTGGGATCTCAAGATGCTGCCCTTTGGAAGCTGCACCGCCCCAGGACACATGCCAGCTCTCTGGTGCATTTGTGGACCTATCATGTCCTGCCACCAGTCAGCAGTGTGCCAGTCAGCTCCAGAATCTGCAACAATCTTGTAAATTGCTTGACATGCAACAACAGAGCAGACCACCTGTAGCGCTCTTTTTGAGCTCAAGCACCGCTCGTAGTGAGGCTGACTCAGAATAGAGCTTGGAGACGAGAGCTGGCGGCAAAGCAACCCAACAACTCTTCTCGGCTGAGTGCTGCACCGTCAACTGAGCGAGCCTAAATGCCACAACACGGGTGCTTGAGCAGCACAGGTGAGGGCTTCTTGAGCACAAACCGACGAGAAAGCTGCAGCACTCAGCTAAAACTACCTTGCATCCGCATTTGAGCTGATGAAGCTCTCAAAAAATTCCATGCCCGATAGCGAAGTGAATGATGCAAAGGGGGTTGTGCTGATCAACTATGCATTGGCATGCACATCACAAGCTAAGCCTGGGCTTGAGGACACTCCTCGCCGTCAGGTTACGTCGAAAACGCATTACCACGGTGGCATGGCATGCGTTGCAGGATATTGAGCGGCATGTCATCACTTGCAAGCCAAGTCTTGATGCAGTGAGCTGGGGCATCGCTGAGGCATCACGGAGGCGCCCCTGAATCGCAAACAGCTCTTCTTGCTCTACCTGCTCCTTCACGCGCTCATACTTCCTGCTTGACGATCTCACCTCAAGGGTTTCGGTGTTGAAGTTGCAGCGTATTGCGCCTCTTCCAATTGTGGTGTTGTTGACATAGCGTGCGGCACCGTCCAAGATTGTTAAGTGAGTGAGTCTCAAGTGAACCGCAGTTGAGTCGCTCGTGCTTGGCACATCATGTCAGGAGTACCATTCCGAGGAGTGTCCGCGGGTCAGGATACTCGCTTCACAGAGTAAGCTCTTTAGCCCCCACTGTAGCCTGCCTGCGTGGGCATCACAGCTCAACTTGCCTGTTGCCTGAGTCAATCTGTGCGTGTGACCATGGGGTTAGTGCATTGCAGCAAGGAGAGAAAGTTGCTGAAAAGTATGAAGTTTCCCAAAGAGTACTCCCTCAAGGTTGACGTTAAAAAAGTCAACTGGGAGATTATGCGGGAGTGGACTGCTCTGCGCGTCACACAATTGTTGGGCATGGAGGATGAGGTTTTGATTGGCTATATACATGAGCAGCTCGGAGAGGACAAAAAGGTAGGTTGCTGCAGATACCAGCTTTAGTTGTGACACTAATAAATGCACACCAATACTGTTGATTGTAAGACACTGTGATTTGTTGTGCAGAACTTGGATCCGAAGCTGTTGCAAATAGCCCTGACAGGCTTCCTGGAGAAGAACACTAGCCTATTTGTCAAGGTGCAATCATTGGCTTGTGTCAATCCAGAGCTTGCCTGCACCTGCCATCTGGCCACATGGAGTTTGCATCCCTTGCAAAGCAGTATCATATGCATAATTCAGAGAGGATTATGATCTGGCCACATGCAGCTTGCATCTCATAAATATTGAGACACGACATGCATGTGCAGATGTGATCGCTTTGTGTGTCTCTGAACACTGTGGGCATGTGTGCAGCTTCTGTAAATGTGGCAGAGGTGCAGTGTGCTGAGGCTGGGTCTTGCATCTGCTCTCCCAGGAGTTGTGGACTTTGTTGGCGAGCGCAAGTGAGCACCCCACCGGCATTCCACAGAAGATCTTGGATGACAAAGCAGAGGAGCTCAGAATCAAAAATGAGGCTCAAAAGGCCATCACGGTAAGTGCCAAATTGGTTATGTAATGATGGCATGAATCAAATGCATGTTCAGTGCTGCTTATCAGTGAACTGTGACCTACATACTGTCTAGGGCAGCCAAAAACTTGTCAAAACGCCAGAATGAGGTGACAGGTGTGCCATGTGATTGCAGGATCGCCTGACTCAGGAGCGTGAGAAAAAAGCAGCAGCAGCCAAAGAAGCCGCTGCTGCGCGAAGCAAAGCCGGAGAAAGCTCAGCACCTGACAAAGCAGACATACATAACAACAGGCAAGCTCAGAATGGTGACACACGCAACAGGGACAGAGGAAGGGACAGCAGGGGTGATAGGGACAGGCCAGATGACAGGGACCAAAGGGACAGACCACCTGGCCGATTTGACAGGTCAGCCATCTTCATGCCTACAAATCTTCCCTGGTGCTGCAAGGCAGCAGCCTGTCACAAGCTTGCAGCATTTTGTGCGTGTGCTCAGCTCAGCTTCAGGCATCATGACAATGATTTGCATGCAAGGTCACCCAAATTACAGACACCTCGTTGCACTGAGAATAATAAGAATCACGATAATAATACCAACAACAATCAAGACTACGCTGTCTGGCTGCACAATGTGTGCAGGGCAGGTCTTGCCTCTCCACAGCAGTCTGTCATGAACATCCCAATAAGATCTACTCATACGACAGCTTTGACAGTCATGTAAAAGTAACATCATTGAAACTAAACCCAGGGCTACCAGGTAGGCAAAGTCCCTTGTTCTACTCAGCACTTGTGTTGGCACTTTTAGAGTCAGCAGCATATGACCAGAACAGCCAGCGTCCTGAAAGTCATCATTTCTAGCAGGCCTTTGGAGCGAGACATTGACAGGGGCAGGGAATATGACCGAAGGCGAGGCCCCTCTCCTGTCAGACCCATCAGAAGCATGAGGGACGACAGGGATAGGGGCTACGACAGGAATAGGGGGTACAACAGGTCTCCTGGGCGACATGACAGAGGCAGGGACAGGGGAGGGCTAGGCAGAGATAGGTCCCCTGTTCTAAAGAAGGCAAGGTATGGCCGCAGCAGGTCCCCAGGCA
>JAABUP010004794.1_pt1 | contig 21649 bp, 27 predicted proteins | sample 5559201 | NCBI WGS metagenome assembly JAABUP01 (sample SAMN10711887, study PRJNA513373) | rock metagenome | isolation source: Antarctica rocks | place: Antarctica | reverse complement strand
AGAAGAACCACATCAAGGAACTCAGCTCAGACCCAGTCAGTTCTCAGCACTGATGAGCAAAGCCCCCAGGTTGAGCAAGGGCCTGCTGGTGGCCTTGGTCGTAACCTCAGTGTGAACACCAGCACCAACAGGCGTGTCAGCAAGACTCCATCTTCACTTGCTGGTCCGAATGAGGGTTGGAGGTTTACAGATGATGATGTTGCCTCACAGAACAACTGGCGGAGTCAGAGGGAGGGCGAGGCTCCCTTCAAAGGGCTCAACTACAAAGGCAGCCCCCCTCCAAAGCCAGACCCAGCTGGCCTGAAGTATGCAACCCAGGAGAGTCAGCAGGAGTACAGGGATCTGCAAGAGGCTGGTGTGGAGGAGCAGGCCATGGAGTGGAATGTGCACCAGCATGTGCGGCCCATCACGGACAGTGAGGCTGCTGAGATGTACAACAAGAGCATGGACTGGAAGCACAGAAACGCTCTAAGGTACTTCTTCTGCTTCTTAGAAGCTGCTACCTTTGAACGCTCTTGATCAGCATTTGAGACGAACCTGCAAATAGAGGCCTATTTGCTGAATTTGGTTGGATCCCAGTTCCAGTTGTGCTCGACTGGTTGCTGATGTACGCATTGTGTCTGTCTGTTGATGCTGTACTCAGCAGCAGTCTGTCAGCAAGTTGTGTCACTACAGTACAAGATACTTCATCACATCGCTCATTCAATGTGACCAATGACCTTTGGTTTTGAGTCTGGCATCAAGCAACTCAAAGTTCCTCCTAAGCGCAACAAATCATTGCTGTTCTACATCCAACAGCCATCCAAGCAGTATACATATTCAGCTGAACCACATTCAGCATTCTTTTCCTCCGTGAAACAGCACAGTCTGTCTGTGGCTAGTCGCGTGTCTTCATCAACCGCTTATGCCCTGATTGCACATGTGCAGGTATGCTGAGTTGAAGCGCAGCCAGCTGGAGGAGGAGTTGGCTCAGTGTACCTTCAGCCCCAAAATCAACAAGTCTTCCAAGCGGTTGGCTCACTCAGCCCGCCGCCCTGTCACTGCACGTGGCCGCCCCAGTGCAAAGGACGCTTCAGAGCTGGCCAGCAAGGTAAGAGCTCACAGGTGCTCATGCAGCAAGGCAGCACTAACCGACAGGGCAGCCATGCCCATGAAATGCCCATCATCATAACATCTGTACTGCTGTGGCATACTGCACGCACCACTAGGCGTTATGTGTGTGGCCAACTTACGGAACCTTTATATGAAACTCTCAAACGCATATGCCGATGCACTTGAAACCTTCATTACTTTGTGCCATTTCATGATCCTGGATTGCTGCTATGCCTTGTCCAGTGACGCCTCTGCATTTACAACTTTTCTCACCTAGATCTGTCTAGAACTACAACGCAAGGCCTTGAGGTCCAATGCCTGCCTTATCAAATGGATGTACACCTACGTTTTCAGGAAGATAAGTGCATGAGCATATGCTTTTGAGAGTGAAGCCCTAGACATGCACGTTGAATGTATGTAGGGTGCTAAGAAGCGGCTGGACTTTGCTGAGGGCAAGAGGCCCACCACAGCCTCTGACCTGTCCCGCCTGCAGCGCCAGCAACAGCAGGAGGAGGCTGACAGTGAGTGCTCTGCCAGTGTTGCTTCTCGTGCCACAGGGCGTGGGCAGCAGCTGTATGAGAGAGGCATGGAGATGAAGCACAGGCAGGAGCAGATCAGGGATCAGCTCAGACAGGTTTGTCCTAGCATTGCATCAAAATATGTGCCCCTTTGCATGCTATGCATAACATTGTCATTTGTCACAGGCTCTCAATGTAATTCCAGTTCATTTTGATTGAAATGCATGTATTATTGCTGTCCTCAGGGTCACAGGAACTTCACTGCAGCACCCTGTGTCCAGATATTGACCAGCACATCATGCTGTCTTCAGTGGCTTTTAGCTTGTGGCTGCTTGCACTGTTGCTGCTGTGAGAGTCAGAAGCATTTTGCACCTGCAGCACACAATCCTTACATACGGTTCCACATCGGTCTTGTGTGTCACATGTAACTGGCTTGACAGTTGACTGACAGTTGTTGTGGTCTTGGCTGCATGCTGCTCATGCCTGCCTGCATCATTCTGTATATCTTGTATTGTTGTACATTGGCATTTACAGGGTCTGATTTTAAGACAAAAATGCAAGTCTGCCTGTTGCAGGCTGAGCTGGCTGACTACAAGGCTCACTCCCCCCATGCTGCTCGCCTAAGCCCCCAAGTATATGGCCTGGGGGTGCAGCAGAGGGTGGACTCCATCAGAGCCAATGCTGTAGCCCTACCGCGCAGGGGCAGCCGTCTGCTTCATGACCCCTCCCTGGCTGAGTGCACCTTCCGGCCCCAGACCAACTTTGCCCTGAGCCAAAGGGCGCGCCCAGCAAGTGCCCCCAAGACCCAGGCACCGCCTGCTGCCTTTGACCTGTCAGAGTATGAGGATCTGCTTGCCAGGTGTGTTCTCATGAGGCTTGAAATGATGCATGACAGATCAAAACGCTTTATGTGCCATTATGTGCCTGGACGCTTTCCAGCTCCGGCTGTCTGCCAGCCTACTCAGCTGTTGAATATTCAACTGTCATGACCAGCTTATCGTTGCCATGTTGAAGGTGACAACCAACAGTCCATGGACAAATGAAAGACAGAAGCACAATATGACTGCTGTGTAATGTGTGTGCAGTCCAGAGAGCCGTCAGGGATCCCCCAATCCCCGGGGGGATGGCCCAGGACTGGAAGCCCTAGCCCAGCTGGCCAGCCCTGCCTCCAGCAGGCCTCAGACCGTAGGTGGCAGAAGCCAGGCTAGTGCCCTGGCACAACTGGCAGATGTGGAGACTTCTTCCTGGGGTCCCAAGGGTGGCTCACAAGCCCACTCAAAGTATGGCAGCTTCAGCGCTGACCTGGACTTTGATGAATTCTTGGAGAGGCAGCAACGCTTCCTGGAGGTGTGTGTGTGTGTGTGTCATTCAAGCGTTATTGAGCATGGGTGCCAGAAACACAGCATGTGCAATGTTCAGTGCTTGCATGTATTGCTGAATGCTGTGGGTGATGCCTTCCCTGGTGTGACACCACTGCCCTCATGCAGCCAGTTGCTGCAGGAAATCACATGCCCATGCAGTCACGTTTGCCTGAGCATGCGCATAACACAGCGATTGTGCTTTTGGCACCACTGTCAAGTATGCAAGGTGTCAGTCAGTTGCAATGCTTGTTGCTTCGTGTTGGTCTCAAAACACACTCATCCATCTTCAATAGGGAGAGCTGGGAGCATTTGTGCCTGTTGTATGTCACAGGACAAGCAGAGCAAGAGGACACTGCATGAGCAGCAGATGTGGTCTAAACTTGGCACCTTGATCTAGAACACATTGCAAGCTCAGTAAAACGCGGACAGTTAACAGGCACAACTACTCAGGCTGGACCCAAATCTGCAGGACAAGAAGAGCAAGATTGCCCAGGAGTTGGCAGCACACAAGCAGCAGATGCAGGGAGGGGGGTGCACCCTGTCCCAGGGCACCCGCCGCATTCTGCAGGAGAGGCAGCGCCACAGCCTGAAGGCCAGCCAGGCTGCAGCTGCCATGGGCGCCTCTGGCCTACTCAACCAGGTGCACATCATCTCCATCTCTCTTTTGCTGTGCTGTGCTGTGCTGTAGCATGGTGTGCTCAGTGACAAAGCCAGTTTTGTTTTGCACCAATTTGCACATCGGCCATAGGCTTGCAGACTCTTTGCCAAAAGCAGTGCACAAAGTATGTCAGGCAGTTCAATCAGATGCTAGCCTGGCCTTGGCCTCACTGCCCTGGTGTCCCCTATAAGCTGGGCATTGGCATTGAGCATGCTAAACCTGTATCCATAAGCCTGCTTCAGCAAACCCAACAGCAGCAGCAACAGCTTGTGCTTTGATCTCTCTGCCTGTTTCAGGATGTGTCTGATGTACATTGTGGTGTGCAGGGTGGTGAAGACTTGAGTGGAAGCAAGCTGATTGAGAGGCTGGAACATGAGCTGGTGGCCCAGACGGCTGCCTTGGACAGTCTGCTGAACCCTGGCAGCAGCAGGAGGGGCCGCAAGCAGGCTGACCTATCCTTCCCAGACAACCAGGTATGCTTTGGTGATCTGCTGACATTGTGTCAAGATATACGCTGATGTGTCTGATTGAACTAGTAGGCTTCCACTTCAGTCCTGCTGCCGCCCAGAGTAGGTTGAAAGCTTTAGGAAGCATGAACTCACATGCCTCCAGCATCATATACGCTAAGTCGCTTCAACTTCCTGCGTGCAATGTCTGTGCTGAATCAGCTGTCTAGTCATGCGTAATCACAAGCAAGACAGCTTGAGGCAGGGATGGCCTTCTTATGCTGTTGTGTGGCGGGCACCAGGTGATGACCTTTAAGCCTGCCATCAGCAAGCGCGCCCATGAGCTGCCTTCCAGGAGCTTTGAGGAGCTGAGTGAAGGAGATCGCCTCAGGCGTGACTGCTACCTGGTCAGTCACCTCTCTGTGTTGTGCAACACCATTTGCTGCCTTTCAGCACAAATTGCACAAAACAGGCTGCATGAGCTCTTCTGCCTCCCCCCCCCCCTCCCCCCCAGCCCATGGGTCATGGTTGCCTTGCATCAATCACGTTGACATCAGGGCTGCTGCACTGCTTGTCCTGTTGTACATAAATAAGACCAGTCGTCTGTCAAGCTCAAGCACTGAATGGTCATGCTTACAACAGGTCATACAACAATTCATAATACATTGTCACACACTGCACTCCAGCAGGTCCAAATTGTACATTCTACTGGTATGTGCTTGCAGCTGTCCATGTTGCATGTGCACCTCTGGTACAGGCCCCATCACACTTGTGCCGCCAATCTGTGGTGCTGACTGTCATGTGGGACGTGGTGCAGGAGCAGATGCGGCTGGAGGCTCTCATGAAGGAGGAGGCACAGCTGACCTTCAAGCCCAGCGTGAACCAGTACAACGACGTGAGGGCTCAGCTGAACCTGCGCCACCCTGAAGCCTACCTGGCCCAGGTGGATGCCAAGAGGCAGGCTCAGCTTGCACAGCGCCTGGAGGAGCGCCGCACCAGAGAGGTACCCCTCTTGCTCTGCCTTTATGTCAGGTCCCTGGGATGGCACAGGTCCCTGGGATGGCACAGCCTCTAGCTGAACATGGTCAGAGACTAAGAGAGGCAGGGAGAAAGAGAGTATCATATGTGCAACAAGCACAAACAGGCTTGTGCAGTGTTGAATGGAGCCCTCATGTAGAATCTACTCAAGTGCTTGACTATGTGACCGCACATTTGCTGTCTGCATTGGCCACTGCAAGTTGACCCACGTTGGGCAAGCTTTGGACCTCACAAGGCAATGGGAGTGATCAGAGACTCTGCAGTTATGTATGATGTGACATTGGTCTGGAGTCAACCTAGCTGTGATCGCACATGGGAGGTAAATGTAGCCGTGACTGCACATGGTCTGAATCTAGCCGTGACTGCACATGGTCTGAATCTAGCCGTGACTGCACATGGTCTGAATCTAGCTGTGACTGCACATGGTGTGCTGCTTTGTCAAGTGAGCTGTATATGATGCAGGAGAGGGAACTGCAGGAGTGCACCTTCTCTCCTAAGATCAAGACAATGCCCTCATACATACATCGCATTGCCAAGACCCGCTCATCCCAGGGTGGCAGCACTAGTCGCAGCTCAGCCAAATATGCAGAACGAGCTGCTCAGAGAACCCGGGAGTGGGTGTGATTGAATGATGAGAATGCAGAGTGCTGCACAAGGGGTGGTGTGTTTCTTAGTTAGTGCACTGTTTTGTAGGTTATGGGTTCCATCCTATGGATAAAGTAGACAGTTGATGAGTCAAAGCCATGTGCGACAGGATGTGTGAATGATGACGCTTGAATATGAAACATCTGCAGATGACACCAGTTCTTACAAACTTGAAGATGCATGTCAGCCTTGACGGGCCATGACAGCACTATCGCGCCCACAACCTTTGACATGTGTGCTTGTTCATGTCAGTGCATGCAAAACAATATGCATTTAGACTGACGACTGGCACTTGCAGCATGCAGCAGTTGTGAATGTCCATTACCTGATACTGCTTGACTAATGTGGTGGCAAGTATGGCTGTGGCATGGATTGCAGCTGTGAACAGTCATACATTACCAGTCGACATTGTAATGTGACTTTCTTGCATTAGATAACAACTGGACGGTTTGGGCAAGAGGTCACAGTGCAACTGAATCAGAACGTGACCGGTGGTCTCCAAGCAGAAACTGCAAGCACGATGGTGAAGTGTAGACCTGCATTCCTGGCCTCTCACACCATGTTTTCCACAAGAGACATGCCAGGCTTAGACCCACTCTTGGCAGATCTAGATGTATCTCAGCCCCATACTGCCTGAGAACAGTCATAGCTATCTCTAGACCGACGCTAGGCTCAGCAGTAGCTTCCACGTCCCACAGCCAACTTGCAAAGTGCAATGGAAGGGAGCCCCAATCAGCGCGTCAAAATGTGCATACCCTCCTCCAGTATTCTCAACAAAAAATAGCCAGACAAGCGTTGTCCTGCATCATATGAGTCAGCCTCTGCACCATGCAACGTTTTTTAGCCTGCAAACGATTGTGGTAGTGCACTACCCACTTATGTTGTAGCAGAACACCGTCTGCAAATACATTTGCTGCTGCTCTCTGTACCTCAGTATCAATCAGTGTAGTAAGCTGTCGCAGAATATGATGTGTAGCACAGTAAGTTGAAGGTGTCAACTCAGCGTAGCAGGTTGTCACAGCATATGTAGCAGGGTAAGTTGAAAGCTTCATCAACGCCGTCAGGCCGCAGGCAGATTAGCAATAGGAGCTGATTAGCTCCACCATGAACATGTTAGCTTGGGTAACACAGCTGTGCATGGGTCACGGTTTATAACTCAGACTGAACACTTCACAGTCAAGGCACACAGAAGCAGCACAGGATGCTTCGCAGGGACTGATGCTGTCAGTTGCGTGTAACCTGAGGCATGATTCGGGCAACACATGCATCACCAGCATGCTAATTTACAAGGTTGCAGCTCAGCAGGCAGCAGTAAATTGCTGCAAGCTAAACCATATCTAATATGTTGGGGTGTTGTCTACTGGCTTGGGAGCATCAATTGTAGGCTTGGCCAAGAAGTCTGTGAATTCCTGAAGAGGTGCCTTTGTGTACTGTGTTGACTTCCATAGCTCAGGACTCAAGAAGGCGTATGTCTGCTGCAACGCGTAGAAGGTTGCCTGCAAAAACCAGACAGCAATTGTACGCAGAGCTTGAATTGATTCTAGTCAGAATACTAATAAGTAACTCATAAGCACGATGCAAGAGCTAGACAGCTGGCATTTGTCACTCAATGCATGTGATTTGCCACACGTTGAGCAGCAGACAGACAGATACAACGACAGAGTGAACACATACCTTGACAAAGTTACCCAAGGTCTTGGTGGACCCTCGGGATGCAGTGTAGCAGTCGTCAATTCCAGCCATCTGCAGAACCTTCTTGGGCACACGCGCCGCAACAATGCCGGCACCACGTGGTGCTGGGATGAGTCGCACTGTGACTGAGCCACACTTGCCTGTCACCTTGGTAGGGACAGTGTGAGGCTTGCCAATTTTGTTACCCCAGTATCCTCGTCGTACAGGGATGCATGTCATCTTGGCCTGAATGATGGCTCCTCGGATGGCAGTAGCAACCTGCATGGACGAGAATGCATAGATGAACAGGCAGCAGATCTGAGCAGCCAGATTCAATGCCAGTAGCAATCTCTACAACTGTTTTGTGTCTGCTGGACCAACGGGGATAAGCAACCCTCGACAGGATTGTATGCCCCGTGGTAAGCTGCCATTGGTCACTGTCAGACAGCAAATCAGGCCCTGTAGGCTGCTCTGCCCATTACTGTGGGATACGCCAAGCAAGACACTCAAATGCACATGATGCAGCACAGGGTGCAGATGGCTGCTGCTGCACTGACCTCCTTTGCACACTTGACGCCCAAGCCAACATGTCCATTGTGGTCGCCGACAACAACAAAGGCCTTGAACCTGGTTCTCTGACCGGCACGTGTCTGCTTCTGCACTGGCATGATCTTCATGACCTCGTCCTTGAGGGCAGAGCCCAAGAAGGACTCCACAATTTGGTACTCCTTCACCGGCATGGAGAAGAGGTAGATCTGCTCCAAGGACTTTATCTTGCCCTGCAATACCATTTCACCACTCACTTGCGGTCTGCTGGTCCAGTGGACTGTATTGGCTGCTATCTGAGGGCTGAGGCAGACTCTGCTGTAGTTGCTCAGGCAGTCTTTGATACTGAAGAAAGCTTGCAACTTTTGATCTGCGCTCATCTGCACATTGGGGCTGTGATTATTGCTGTACCTGCTGAACCAGACGGCCCAGCTTGGTGCAGGGCACCCACTTCTCCTCCTCATCCTTTCTGCCTCTGCCCCGTCCACGGCCTCTGCCGCGACCTCTGTCACCTCTGTCACCTCTGCGTCCTCCAAAACCACGGTCAAAACCGCCACGTTCTCCGCCACGGTCACCCATGGCTGATCTGCAGCAGTATGAACAGCAATAAGACTTTGAAGCAGAGCTTTGTCTGCTTCACGTGCACTCCACTTTTATCCAGTTGTCGAGGCCTATATCACTTCTACAATAAAGCTGCAGCTCAGGACTTGAGTGCGATGAAATTGACAAAGATGCTTTGCAACAAAAAGGATGGCGACTGTAGAGGGACAGCAACAACGGAAGCGTCAAATCAATGCAGTGCCAACAGTCACGTACAGTATGCCCATTCGAGACTGTATGCTCACCTGAAGAGCAAAGCGGGTTGCGAACCGCAAATGCAACGAAAGAAGGGGTCCAGGCGGCTGCAATAATTGCGATACAAAACAAGCGCGAGGATCATGAACAAATTATCTCCCCTGAGCACATGATTGTATGTATGCATGATGTTTCACACACAGTTGCATGTCACTTTGACTCAGCAACAGCGCTGGAATTGCCTGTGCGGCGCGTCACTTTTGTTTCAAAATCGACATCTCCTGCAGCGAATGTCACAAGCAGCATTCGTGTGCCGTGCCTAACAGCTAAGCTTGTCCGTATACCTGCAAGTCCCAGCATGCTGTGGGTTTGACCAAGTGTGCTAGTGCTTGACTGGTGCAATAAGGTCGGATTGCAGCTGGTGGCATGCAACACCTCAATCGGCTTGCCAGGCTTGGCAGTTTGAGATTGCGTAGTGGGCTTCCCTGTACAGGTTCAGCGTTGCTTCCTTGTCCTGTGCATGCTGTAGCTTGCACCCAGCATCTGTGATCAGGTTTTGCAGTTTTGCAGGCTCTGCTAGCTTTCACGGGATATCATATCTGCTCCAGGCACGTGAATCTCTGCTGTGTCTATCGCTTATGTGACAATGAGAACAAGCCTGAGACTTGCTGCAATTGTCTTGTCTGCAGCTAGCACTGCAGCAGCCTAATGATCAGCCAGCGGCATGCAGAGCATTTCAGAGTCACTGGCAGTCAGCGTTATCACAGGCATGCTGGGGCATGCAATCTTTCAGCACATCACCATTAGCAAATCAGTATGTAGAGGTAGGAAGTGCTTTGTTGCTCAAGTATTGGCCACAGTCACAAACCGAAAATCTATATGCTGCAGAGCTGGGATGATGACAAGCAAGGGCCAATAGATCCTTTTGCAATAGCAGAACCAGAGATTGACAGTATATCTGAAAGATTAAGGCAAAGCCTTCTGACTGACATACCAGCCTTGGGAAAAGCTGCAGAGTATTTCTTTCAGGTATACTAACACTCTCTGGACAAATCCTGTCCTAACCGCACACAGGACAGTACATGCAGTCTTGTAGTCTATCCACACAACGTCATGCAAAGATGCATAAGGGACACGCAGATGTGACAGTCATACAACGTCATGTTGACATGGAGCCTTATTTCTGTCTGCACACCTGCTATATAACTAACTGTGCAGATAGGAGCAGAAGGCAAGAGGCTGCGGCCTACAATGTTGGTGCTGATGGCATCTGCGTTCTCAGCTGTTTTGCCATCTTCACATCTGCTCAAAGTTGACCAGAGTCCAGTAAACCATCATCCCCTGGAGCCGCGACGACGGCAACAGCGGATAGCAGAGATCACAGAAATGATACATGTTGCCAGCCTGCTGCATGATGATGTAATCGACAGCGCCGAGACGAGGCGCGGTCTTAAGGCCTTGAACTCAGCCATGGGCAACAAGATAGCAATACTGGCTGGGGACTTTCTGCTGGCGAGGGCGTCTGTCTCATTGGCTTCATTGAGGAATACAGAAGTCATTGAGCTGCTCTCTCAGGTCATTGAGCACTTGGTCTCTGGAGAGATCTTGCAGGTGCATCACAGCTGGCATTTCCAGCAGCTGCATTGGCCACATGAGTTCTGGCCTGTAGCTTCATTTGCAGGTGCCTTTTGAACATTTGTATTTTGTCACAGATGACCTCTCAACCAGAGGAGCTCCTCAGCATAGATCATTACGTCAAGAAGACGTTTTACAAGACAGCTTCATTAATGGCAAACAGCTGTAAAGCAGTCGCCATTCTTGGTGGCCAGCCACGGGAGGACTGTGAACTTGCATGGGAATATGGCAGGCATCTTGGACTAGCCTTCCAGGTTAGTCATCTGCATGCCTGGCTGCTGTAAGCCCCCTGCAATGCTCAGTGCAGGTATTTCTTGCTTGCATTGTCATTATTTCTGGCAAGTCACCAGACTATGTTGCCATGGCTCAGCAGGTTTGCTCATTGATTTGTCAATTTTGCAGTTCATAGACGATGTCTTGGACTTTACAAGCAGCAGCGGTGAGCTGGGCAAACCCAATCTGAATGACATAAAGAGCGGTGTTGTCACAGCGCCTGTACTGTATGCTGCTGAAAAGCACCCAGAGCTGATTGACATGATCCAGCGCAAGTTCAAAGCCGATGGGGACGTCAGCCGAGCCAATGAACTGGTGTTTGACAGCAACGGCATTGAACGAACTCGACAGATGGCTGAGAAGTACTGCACGCTTGCAGCTCAAACGGTATGCACATTTGCGCACATGACAAGTGTTGGAGTCTGACTGAGATGCATGGCTGCACAGGTCTAAGAACATGCGTTGTCTTGCAGATATCCAACTTTTCAGAACCACAGAGCGTACATGCTGAGATCTGCAGAAGAGCGCTCACCCAGATAACAAATAAAGTCCTGACACGTTCCAAGTGATGTAGTAGATGTGTACATTCAGGTTATTGACAAATTTGCTCTCGGTGTCGTCTCTCAATGCAAAGCACTACATCTTGGTTCGCAAAAATTGTGGGTTTAATTCCTCAGCTGACTGCTCATCTGTTTTGAGTTTATTGTCCTGTTCTGGTATTGCAAAACATCTGCATGTGTCATGCTGCAGTTAGCCGGCTTTATGCACTTTCGGTGAGTCGAACATGCGTTCTCTGCAGCAAAGTTGCGTTTGGTGGTATCCACCTGTCCTGCGTGATGAGCTCAAGGCATAGCACAGTATGGCTTTTATGTACGCCACCTTCTTCTTCAGACTTCTCGTCTCCTTGCTCGGTTCCGAGACCGTCTTCGCCTAAAGAATGCGCGCTACTTTTCTTAGGTCACGCTTGCGCTTTGCATTCATGCAAGACCTTGTACTTCCAGCCCGAAGCTAGTTGTGAACAGCCTGCGTGCTTGTTTGAGTACGTTTCGCACAGGCCGCATGGACAACCTGGTCCTCCAAGCAGTTGAGGAGGTGGCTTTGGAAGGTCCAGAAGGTGACGCGCACCAGCCGCCACACGATCTTTGATGCCGCTTGCATTTTTTGATAACGAGCGCTTCCTGGTACAGGATGCACCGCACAGCAGCTCTGGAACCTGCTTGACAAAAGTCTGCCGACCGAAGCTCCTGAGCTGACAACCCCGTTGAAACAGCTTGTACTAGCTGAGTTGCGCAGAAGATCTGAAATTACAGTCAAGCAAGCAGCGATGTCCTCCGTTGATGGGTAAGTGCGGGAGTGCCCTCGCTTCAATCGTGCATGCAAGTACAACTCAAGTCTGAGTGAATCTCAATGACGATTGCAGGCCTGCTGTCCAACCGTCATGCTCAAATGAAGCCCAGGTAACGTTTAGATTCGCTGTTGCATGTGTCTGTGGCTTTCAATTCGATTTGGGACTATTGGCAAGAATGACACTGAAAGTGATGCAGGTGTCTGAGTTGGCAAACTCTCCCGATGGTGATGAGCAAAGCATCATGCTGGTGGTGAGCACCTCATCTATGCTATGCAACCGTACACGTTGTCTGCAGCTTCGTACTGTTATTGTTTGCTGGAGCAAAATATGTGTGCATACTCATACAGGCCTCTACCGAAGCGCGGGACATGGCACTGGGACTGTACGAGAGGGACCCGGTCCATCCACTCAATCCAGACATGGTATGTTGACTATCAAATCAAAGCGTGTACGGACGTTTTGACTTGACAGTTTCACTGCTCATTGGCAACATGTGCGCAGAGAAAGACTCTGGAGTTGACTGGCAAGTCCAGAACAAGGGGGGCAGTGCAACCAGATGTTGCACGCATCTGTAACGTTCCGCACAAGAACTTCTTCATTGTTGTCAAGGTATGTCGTCATGGCAACCGCATCCATTGAAGTCCTTGCTACAAAGCTTGCATTTTGTTGCTTGCAAATGGCAAATCCAGTAGATGACCAGTCAAAAAGCTCTTGATGATGCATTATCTCACTCAAGCAGGCGCCTTGACATGGCAGGTCAAAGCAAGTCATGATGTGGTGGTTGCTTTGATCAGCACTTTATGTTGCAGCTGCAGGAACTGAACAAGGCTGACACCTTTGCTTCTTGCTGTAGACTCTAGAGATTCACAATCTGGTCATCAGGAGTGACATCCAAGTCAGGAACAGCAAAGGCACCATGGCCAAGACCAGCATCTTGCATCTGCCACGTTTTGCTCCCAAGCTGGACCCTGGCTTGCAGTTTGCGGTGAGTACATGGATTCACACAGTCATTCCTACTAACATGCAAAGGAGGCATCTGAGACCAGTCTTTTAATAGATTCAAAGCCTGTCAGTTTGCTCAAGAAGCATTCTGCCTGGCCATTTGTCAGTCCCACACTATGCAACAGCACATGCACTTCACCAGGTTGCATAGGCTTCTGCAGCCAAGATGAGCTGGAAAAGGTGTAGCAATGAGTCTGGGCTTGCCTGTGCAGAAACAAGGGTCTGAGGACAAGCTGTATGCTGTGACAGATGACGATGCCACAGTTGCATATCTGCTGAAATGTATGAGGGAAATGGACCCCGAGGGCGTTGGAATTGTGCGTAGTGAGTTCAAGAAGTATACGCTGAGTCGCATGCACAGCGGGAGCCTGCGGCAGAACCATCGCCTTTGGCGGCGGCTGCAGACCAAGATGCAGAAGCAAGGAGTACTGGAGCTGGATGTACACATGGTGTGCTCTGGCACTCTGCACCGCACTCTTTGCTGTTGATGTGAGCAATGTTGCTGAGAGCAAAATGTGTATAAGTAGTGGTTTCTCAGATTGCTCAGCTTGAAGCTCCACTGCATGGCTGCTGATCGGTTCAAAGTCCATCCAGTTCATGGCGGCAGATACGAGTGTTATCATGCCGGCGAGCCAGGCTGCTTCCACGGAGGCTGTCATACTGCGGCTTTCTGTTGTCTGATGAGTGCTGGTTGTCTAATAAGATGATGATAAGGTCATCTTTGGAGCAAACACCAATGATTGATGGTGATTTTGCACACATGAACAGAAGACAAGGCAGAATGAGTATCAAGCTGTTCACAAATGCGGCTGACTGGTGTCCGTGAGAAGCTATATGCCAACTTGGTTTACTGTGATTGTGACAGGTGCAAGGGTCAGAGAGGACAACCATCAGGGCAGTAAAACCCAGGGAAGATGGCTCAGACGAGCGTGATTCAGCCAACTGTTGGCCCTTGGTCGCCGAGCAGTCCTTTGCCCGCGAGTTCTTCCACATTGTTCTCAATGCAGGTAATGAACGACTCCCGCCCAACTTGTCATTTGATCAACTTGTGCCTTGTTCTGCATTGGCACTGGCAACACCAGACCATGGCACTGGCAACACCAGATCATATGCCACTGCCTCTTAAGTGTCGAGCTGGTGTCACCGAGTTGAAAGACATCAAGCAGCAAGCATGATTATGCCAGAAAGGCTCAATGTTTTGCAGCATAACAAGTCATTGTCATGTCCTCCTTCCATTGTACTGCCTCCTTCCACTTTTTTGTTGCTTTGCATCTCAAGCTTTGTTGCTTTCCAGGGGAGGAAGGCATTGTCATGTCAGAGCTGGGCAGGCACCTGCAGTTCCCCATCAGGACCTTCCACAAGCCCAATTATCTAAAGGAGTTCACAACGCGCCTGGGCCTCTATGCCTGCAAAGAGCAAAGGGGCAAGGCAGTCGTAGTCTGTGTCCATGCGCCACAGAAGCTTCTAGATGAATACCGACAGTCACACGCACCTGCTGGTCCCTGGCTGCAGAATGGTTGGCTGAATGCTGTACACAATGCCATGGACACGGGTTTAGTTGGTCATGATGCTGCAACAGATCCTGCTGTACCCATGATCAATGCCACCCCATTAGAGGGGGCCCCATCCATAGCACAGGGCCCAGGCATGGATCAACCGCCCCAGCAGCAGCAGCTGGAGGTACAGCCAGGACGACACGCCGAGCAGAGCACTTCTGCTCAAGGCAGTGTTGCAGTGGAAGGTATGCCGGCCATTCCAGAAGCAGCAGAGGCACAGGACAACGGTGGTGAGGAAGCTGACATAGCTCAGAAGGGGCAGGTTGAGGCAGAGCGCAGGCAGAGGGCTGAGGAAGAGATGCAGACCATGCAACCCTGGATCAGTGATCAGAGCAAGATTGCGCTGAACCGCATCAGGCGGCTGTTGGAGCAGCTGGATGATGCAGGCTTCTTGTTCAAGTCTGCGCTCAGGCGCTTTCTCAAGGTATCGGTCAACTCAGACACTGTCAGAACCGTGTGTACCTGCATGAACTATGCCGGATCCATGTGTGAGGTTGCATGCTCATGGTGAGGCAATGTTTGGGCGCTGTGCACCACTGACCATACAGGATTGTAGTTCATCTGAATCACACCCATTGAAAGAGCCAGTTGGTTGTTGAGCTGCGCCTCAAGCCTGTTTGAATATCTGCTCTTTCCCCTTTTGCTGCAACGACTCATGCGACAACAGCTAGTGTGGTGTTTGCCAAGGACCTTGTACTTAAGTACCAGACAGCCGATGTACTGATGTTGGCCTCCTTGGAGGGACAGACAATGCATCATCTGCAATGAGCTTTGTAACAGACACTCAACCTGCTGTTGCAACAGTGGCTGAAATGTTCGGCTAGGCAAGCACAGCTAGAGTCACACATACAGCAGTCAATGCTCATGATCATCGCCTCGTGTTGTCAATTGCATTTCAGGCTGCCTGGCCTTGGCAGCTGTCCAATCATACAGCATTGGCTGCCATTTTCGTGCAGGATACTGATCCTGGTGAGGTGGCGGGCAATGGACCCGATTCCAAGACTATAGAGCGATACCTTGAAGCCCTGTGCCGCCATGACAAGGCCCAGAAGCTGGTCATTCCTGTCACCCTCACCACCTCAGCTGTTGTCACCAAAGACATGCTGGCTTACGTGAAGCCACATGTGCAAGTCAATGATGCTCTTATTGAGCAGGTGCTGATTCTCTTCCCCCTGCTGCCAGTGCTCCTCTTCCCTCCCTGCTTGCCTGCCTGCCTGCCTTTCCCTCTTCTACCATCTTCATATCTCTTCTACTTCCGCCGTCTCCCTCCCGCTCCTCTTGCGGTTCCTTGTTCCGTTCTGCATTCTGATCTTCTTTCCTCGTCTTTCTCTTCTTTGGCTGGTGGCTTCCTTTCTCCGTGTCCTTTCTTTTTGTCCCTGTTGACTCCCTGTCCTTCGTTCTGAACTATACCTTGAACTGCATGGATCTTGATCATCAGATTCGCATTGTTGCTGCTCTAAATAGTGCACATTGATTGTTGGGTCAGTGTTCTGATGCCTAGCATTGTCTGCCCCTAGCTTGAAGGGGCGTCTACAACATCCATGATGCCATCAGGCAACAAGACCCCTGACTCAGTCCATGCAAGCACCCCAAGCCATGGATCATCCGGAGCAGTCGCCTACAACACTGCTGAAGTTGTTGAGCTAACCCACAACCCACAACACTGCTGAAGCAGCAACAGTGTGCTTGCAGGCAGAATGAGACTCACATTTAGATACTCCAGGCAACTGTGCTGATCTGCTGTGCTGTGCCGCAGTTGGTGGCAAAATGGCGGGCTATTAGCAGTGCCCACCGCAGTGAGGGAGTGCACAACTTCTACCAGGCCATTCGGCAGAAGGCCCCGCCAGTGGACAAGACCCAGGCTGCCAAGACACCCTACAAGCCTGTCAGACCTGGCCGCCCAGCGCACATCATTGACAACAGTCAGAGCCTGGTGAACAGGCTGTATGAGAATGGCTACATCCGGCCCAAGATGATCAGGATTAGACTGCTGCACTACTGGATCTGCCGCTTACTTGGTTAACTTTCTGGCCATTCATTTATTTCCTCACTCATCCACTCGCTCACTTGCTCGCTCGCTCGCTCATTCATTCACTTGTTCATTCAATTGTTTTGTTCTGTTCTCTTTTGTTTTGTTTTGTTTTGTTTTGTTTTGTTTTGTTTTGTTCCCTGAGAGTTGGGTGCATACAGCATGCCACCAACACTTCCTGGCTCTTTGGATGGTTCTTTCACCAGATTGATCTGGTTGGATCTGCTCAATAGAGCACTGCAATGACAGTGCATTATACCTCCAAGTAGCACCCAGGGTAGAGTAGGTGTGTCTCAAGAGCACTGCTGACAGTGCTGCTTGATTTGGCCTGCAGGACTAGGGGGTTATGAGCGTCTGGCAGAAGCTGACGGGCAGTTTGCAGCAAGGCCAAAGGAGCATGTGTTCATGTTCAGGGCAGCCATGCCTGACAGCAACAGTGTGAAGACGACAGCACAGTTGACTGATGGTTCGGCCAGTTGGGCCTCCCCCAACAGTTTCACCGCCAGACAGCTGTGGGAGTGGATGCCTGTGGACATCTTTGTGCAGACCTTCGGCACCACCAATGAAGTGCCCAACCTGTCTGAGCTGACCAGCTCTGGCGTCAGGCTACGTAAGCTGAACCTGACACCGTTCTTGCTGTTGAGTCGTGCAGATTTCGTTTGCAGTTGGTGTTCACCATCATCACTTCTACAGATTCTGCAAAGAGTTACTGCTTTGACAAGTGGACTGCCTTGATACAGACACAGCTCCATACTGCTGCTGCTGCTGCACACGCTCAATGTTGAAGAGCGATCATAAGACCTGTCCTGGAATTGGCAGTCCATGCAAGGAGCACTTCAGATCTGCTAAAGCTGTTTGGCTTAGACCTCCACCCAGGTCTTGTGACTGGCACAGGTGATCTGCCCGAGGTGCAGCTGATCAAGCTGCTGGATCTGAATGTGGACCGGCGCACCAAGCAGCACATTGAGATACTGCGCTGCCTGGGCCTTGTAGAAAGCGTGGTCATCCCCGAGAGCGGTGACAGGCCTGTGCCTTTGGCCCCTACTGTCGCGTCCAGGTTGGAACCAGCTTCGCTGTCAGCCTTGCCAATCCTTGCCCTGTGTGCACAGGGCACATTCAGTTGTTGCCTGATAGGCTCTGACTGACACACCCGAGATCTTCACGGCAGGACTAACTCACTGATCCTTTTGCATTAACTGACCCTCTGCCGCGTGCCTCTCGCATTTGTCAGCAACATAGTTGAATTGTGTTTCAATGGACATAGTTGGAATGTGTTCAAATGGAATGACCAGTGTGCAAATCTTAGCATGCCCATTGACCTGTGTTGATCTGCTGTGAGTTGCCATTGCATGGTGTAGCTTAAGAGGCAGGAAAAGACGAGAAAAGTCTATATATCTTTTGACATTTATGACAGGAGCCTCTTGAGGCGGCAGCTCAGAGTCTGGTGGCAGGGTATGGGTTGGATCACACCAGTGCATGTCAGATCCTGCCGTCCGCTGTCCTGTGCATGCCATGCAAGTCATGCAGGCAGTACCATCTGCAGGCATTTCCAGTGCAGGATGGTGACACAGCTGACTGTCCCTACTGCTCAAGTTTGCAGTACCTGAATGGTGTCACATGTGCAGGTATGTGGCGCTGAACAAAGGCATCATTGAGGTAAGAAAGGATGAAGGCAGGCCCGCATCTGCTGATGGCAGCTCCAGTGGGGAGTTTGTGCAGCGTGCCTTTGACCTTACCACTCAGGACGAGCTGGAGGGCTACTGGGCTCAGCTGGCGCAGATGTCTGTTGACTACAGGTGTGCCTGTCTGTCATGCTACAGCGCCCTTGGCATGGAGGTCAAGTCTGAGCAACAATTGCTGCAGCATGCCTTCTTACTGCTGTAGTGGGACGGTTCTTGTTGGCTGACCCTGGAACAGCATGTTATGCTTTCACACTTCTTGCAAGACATTGCAGACAGGCTCGCTGAGGGTCACATGCTGTGGCAGCAGCTGTTCTGCCTCCACCACCAACTCATGTCACCTCTGCACACATGAATGCAGAAACAGTTTTGCTTGTTGAGACCTTGGAGCAAAGCCAGCGTTCACATATGCTCAACACATCCTGATAAAGGCTGCAGCAAAGCTGACAAAAGCCTAGCAAAGCGTGTCAATGACAGTCCTTGGTACTTCACACTGCAGTGTCAAGACAATCTGAGCATTATTGAACTCAGCTTTCTGCAACAATGCTCAACCAGCATTTGGGGCTCCTGACGCACCTGTTAACCTTTGGTGGTGAGTCTGCAGCAAGCCTAACCAGGGGCCTGCCAGCAAGGCATGGAAGCAGCCGTCCTGGTTCCCTTCCACCACAGTGTCAGACATCCTGACCAGGCGTGCCTGGAACACCCTGCATGTCATGACCCTGGAGCAGTCCCACGCCCTGAAAGAAGCCTTCAACAAGGCTGCTGACGAGACGGGCTACGTCAGCTGGCTGAAGTGCATGCAGATTGCTAAGGATCTCGACCTGGAGTATGAGCAGGTATGCAGCAGATGCGAATGTGACTTCCTGGAAACTCATGACTGACCTGCCCGTGGCTGCAAGAAGAGGCTCAACTCAGTGATGTATTATATTGATCTGCATGATCGTGCAGGTATCTGCATGACGTACCTGCTGCTGCTCCATTCCTAGCAGTGCTGCTGCATGATTCTGCATTGATTCTGAAATTCAAAGAGCCTTGCACATTGCTCCTCTGCTGCTCCACGTGGCTGCTCGGGTTGGGTCTTGGTATATAGCGGACTACTCAGACCCTGTTCTGTCATGCAAGGAGAGAGTACAAGGATGCGCTGCATGTGAACTGACAAGCACTGTTGTGGGTATGACAGGTGAACACGCTGTCCAACATGCGCAAGGCCAGGCTGGGGCGGCTAGACCCTGTCTTCAAGAACAAGAACAAGGTGCAGACCAGGACGTACGACGTCCTGCCTCCAGAGCTGGTGGCGCTGCATGAAGCCAAGAGCAGAGCCTCAATCACCAAGCGCCTCACGGCTCAAGGTACCTGCTCCAGGGTGTTTTGGTGATGTTTAGGGGGTTGCAGTCTCCATTTTGGCTTACATGAGTTGCTGTTTCTTTCTTTGGACTGACCCAAGCTGTTGTTCTCACGAAACTCATATCAATGTGAGCCTCATGCCAGCACCCTAAATTGGGTGCTTGCTCTATCAGGTCATTCTTCCTCCCACCATCCTTCCACTGCGTTGCTCATGACTGCCGCATGCACAGTCACTGTGACAGACTGATAGCAGCATGCATTGGCGCAGGCGTATCAGAACAGCAGCTGCCTCAGCTTGTGGAGGAACAGATTGAGAAGAACCGCAGGCTGAGAGAACGCCAAATGCTCAAAAAGCAGGGCGTCCCAACCAGGAAGAGACGCCGCAAAGCCAGTGAGGCCAATGAGCAGCAGCAGCCTAGGTCCCATCTATCTAAAGCAGAGAGGCGGCGGCGTGAGCAAGCCTCCAGGGTTGATGATGGAGAGCTAGGGCCAGGCTTTGTGCCTAGGCGAGCACCTAGGTGACCTTCTGCCTTGAGCTACATCCTCAAGTACAAAACCTTATACATCAGCTTGTGGAGTCTGGGCTGTCTGGCTTGACATGATAGCTCTGTTGGCATGCTTTAGAGTGTGGATACAAGACACTGAGCAAGCATAGTGCCATAAAAATGTCAGAACCAACAATTTGCTGTTGGTCTCATATTTACCCCTGACTTGAGTGCAATTATTCTTTGTATTGCACTCTGCATGCATTTGACCACCACCCGTATACACCTGCACACTCAGCAACCTGCTTACCCATCCAGGGCACAAGCAAAATGCAAGCTAGACAGGCTATGATGGTTGGGCAACAGCAATCCTGGGAGGTTTCCAACGACTGTGCCAATTCTCCTGATGGCATTTTATTCACAGTGCAGGGCATGTCTGCCCTGTTGATGCAGTGTACAGTCAGACGTCACACTGCTGCATCATGAATGTGCAGGGCAATCACCAAACACAAGGGTAACAGTGACGGGGACAATAGCGATCCAGATGTGGCGGCAGAGGTTGTGAGGCGGCCCAAGAAAGGACCAGACTATAAGTTCTCCATGGAGGAGGACAATGCAATCCTGAGATCCTTTGCCAGGTGAATGCTCACCATGTGGCGGCCCTCCTTTCTCTGCTACTGGCTTTCAACAAATTTAACTGGTGACTTGGAATGCAAACCTTGTCTCGTCTTCAACTTGTGGTGTGTAGCAGCCATGCCAAAGCACAAAACAAGGGCCACCTTGATGCCACACTGCTCATATGGCAGCATTGCATAGCTTCAGGCATCTGTTCACCAAGCCCTTCTAGCTTTGGTCCAACAATCCACTCTTTGTACCTTAGATTCACATCTAAGCACTTATGCTTGCTCTTGCACTGACAACATGCAATCCAAAGACTGTCTGTCAAGGGTCAGAGGCTGTAAGCCGTGATCAGTCACATGTGCATGCATCTGCCTGAGACTGTTTCATAGTCTTGCATTCCCTCACATGGCTGGTTTCCTGTCCCTCATATACAGGTATGCCTAGTTGCAGGATGGCTGTAATGCCACTGAAATTCCACTCACTGTATGTGCACTGCTGTCAGAATGACAGCACTTCCCCAACCATTGACACTCACTGTTTTGTGATGTTCAGCAAGACACTGCACCTGCATTCAGGGCGGCAAAGCCTCTTGCTGTGTGTGCTGTGCTGTGCTGACAGCTGCTCCTGTGCATGCTTTGCGTAGGTGGCGGACTCACCGCAGCCCTGAGTATTTTGTCAATTTCCGCCGCTTCAAGTTGCCGGTCTCGCTGGAGTCTGCAAAGCGGCGCTGCTACAAGGCCTTGTCGCGCTACACTGAGACGCAAGCCCACATGGAGAGCCTGAAGGAGCTGTGCATTGATGTCTACCACAGGCATCATGCCAGAAAGGTGGCTGCATGGTGAGCGCCTCTGCGTTCTCTTCATGCTCTTTTTCCCTCCCTGAAATCTCTGTGCCTTTTTCTTGAGAT
>JAABUP010004793.1_pt1 | contig 21649 bp, 36 predicted proteins | sample 5559201 | NCBI WGS metagenome assembly JAABUP01 (sample SAMN10711887, study PRJNA513373) | rock metagenome | isolation source: Antarctica rocks | place: Antarctica | reverse complement strand
ACCCATTTCAAGGCCCACCACGAGGCCACCCTCAGCAGTGTGACTCTGTACTCCACATGCCATTCATCTATTTTGCCCTTGAATTTAGACCTGATGCCGGGCTGCTCCCTGTTGCGAATGTCTGTCAAGGCTCGGCTGCACTCCCTGGCTGTGATCACGAATGTGTTCACTGGCTACAGACACATGCACAGATAGTCACCAACTACAGTAGAAGAAGCCTGGCTGTGATCACAAATGTACTTGTGAGGGAGAGAGAGAGAGCTTGCTTGTAAGGGGCTTGCAGCAGTCACATACAGTGTCAGACAGACGCTCAATCAAACTGCTGGAATGGCAACAGCTTGTGATTGGAACTTCAGCTTTCTGTCACTGCTCTGCATCATGACAAGTGATTCACACAATATGCATGTGTTGACAACAACCTTGGCTGGATGTGCAGCGTCGAGAGGTGTGACAGTAAAGCACTTGGCATTTGCATGCTATGAAAACTCACCACACCAACTGCATGCAGACATTCAGCACATGCTGTTGGAAAGGAGCACTTGAGTTGAGTGGAGGTATACACCTCTTTATACCTTGCACATACATGACACAGCGAGACAGCAGGTTTCCAACAGCTCTTACCTCACCGAGCGCTAAATCAACAGATCTGAGGCAATCATTGGTCTTCAGCAGCAGAAGCAGCACCCTTGGCACCTTGAACAGCAGCTGTGTTATCTGGGCGGCAAACATCTGTGAGGTCTGCTGAATGGATTTCCGCTCCTCTTCATCACCGGACATGTACAGATGATCAATGTCCTTGCTGATGACCTGCAAAGCAAAGGTAGCCATTTTGACAATGGCGGTCTGACATATGGGGCCTTCACACATTTAGGGTGTAGGGTTTCCTAAACCCTAAAACCGAAATTTTGCACCTGCAGGGGCGGTCTAAGCTGACAGCAAGGACAAGATACTGTCATTGCAGAATGTGCCCGAAGAGGAAGCACAAGGCGCTGCAGCACACATCACTCAAGCTCTCCTGTGAGGGACAAATTCAGTATTGCCAGCAGGACAATGAGGTCGCAAAAGAACGTCTTGTAGATGTTCTGCCAATGAGGTTGCAAGAGAAGATCTTGTAGATTTTTTTCCCAGGGTTGCAGCAGCATACCTCATCCCAGGGTCTGTTGGTGAGCATGCCAGCAAAGAGGGGGTACATGTCCCCCGCATTCATGGCCTGGCTATGCTCCTTGATGCCCTCTGCATCAGCAAAGATCAGGCTCTGCCACAACAGGGCATAGCTCTTCCTGAAGCTGTCTGTGATCTGCCTGCAGCACACAATTTCGGTCACAAGCTCAGTCATGTAAGTACCTACAATTCATTGGGAGTGCCACAAGTGTTCATAAGCTGTTGTATTGCCTCGGCCCAAACAGTGTTCCAATGATCCCTCTGCAGTTGCAAAGATCAGCTTGTGCTACAGGGGAATGTAGCTGCCTGCAGCAAAATATAAACCACATGAGTACCTAAATGTCAGCAAGAATGCCACACATGTTCACAAGCTGCTGCAGTGCCTTGATCAAGGCTGTGTTCAACACTCCCTCTGCATTTGTAAAGATCAGGCTCTGCCATAAGAAGCTGTCTGTGACGTGCCTGCAACACAGTCTCATGAGGACCTACAACTCAGTAGGACTGCTGCAAGTATTCACAGTCTGTTGTAGTGCCGTGGTCAGAGCTGTGGTCCAGATTCCTTCTGAGCATAGATTAGGCTCTGCAACAGGACAACACAGCTCTTCCTAAGCTGTCTGTGACCTGCCTGCATCATATTATCAGCCACAAGAGGACCTACAAGTCAGCAGGAGCCCCACAAGTGTTCACAAGCTGTTGTAGTGCCTTGACCAAGACTGTGTTTTGCACAGAACCATGCTGGCAGCATGAGGGTCACAGTGTATGCCTGCTTGATAATGTCGCACATGCGGCTATATCTTGGATTTGAGGTTTTCGCATCATTTCTGTAAGAAGCCTAAATTTGCTGAAACTTGATGCAACTGTCAAGCCTGCAAGATATCGCTGACACTCTGGAAGTGCAAGGTGTACCTGTACAAGCCATGGTCAAGCAGCACCAGCTGCAGTTGACCATTGACTGGGTTTTTGCGCAGAAAGAGGTTGGCTGCGTGAGGGTCGCAGTGCACGTCTCCATGGATGAAGACCATCTCATTGAAGGTGCGCGACACCAGCTCAGCCACTTTCTCAGGCTTGAAACCCAGCTCCTGTATCCTTGCCCTGCAACAATTGCAGGAGGACAATGTGAAAGTTGAGCTGGTCCATGCACACCAAGTCATGAGCTGCACAATGACTGCAGTTTATGTCTCAGAGGGCAAAGCTGCAGTCCGGTAGAGGTGCGTGACACCAGCTCAGCCACTTTCTCAGGCTTGAAACCCAGCTCCTGTAGTCTCGCCCTGCAACAATTGCAGGAGGACGATGCGAAAGTTGAGCTTGGTTCATGCACACCAAGTCATGAGCTGCACAATGACTGCAGTGTACATCTCAAAGGGCAAAGCTGCAGTCCAGCGAAGGTGTTGTGACTGCACTGCTAGAGTTAGGATGCTGCGTGGGAGTTCTCACAGGAGCTTAGTTTATGAGCACCAAGGCATTGATGGGACTATCTTCATCGATCAGCATGGACAACAAGAGCTCAGCCACCACCTCAGGCTGCGTTCTGTCCCTGCAATGTTAGTTGAGGCAATATATGAGGCACACCATGTGCATGTGGTACATGATGACTGATTGATGCAGGCTGGTGTCAGCTTGCACAGCTTCTCACGCCATGTACCAAGCTGCTGTGCCATGTGACTGTGTCTCTGCAGCAGCATGGGATACTGTTTGTCAGCAAGTCACATGCACGGCGATCAATTGCAACAAAAGGTACACCAGGCAAGCACAATGACTTTGCCTTGTTTCATGACTGACCCATGTGTCGCTGCGCTGAAGCATCAGACTGCAGCGCACTTCTTCTTCTGCTCCTCCTTCTTCTGCTTTATCTTCTGTAGTGGTTGTGGGACACATGAGGTTCACTGGGGCAAGGCTGGTGGCAACAAGGAGGGTTTGAGCAGACCCTAGCTATGTCAAGGAGGGTTTGAGCAGACCCTAGCTATGTGAAGAGTGTGTACCAGCATATTATGAAGAACAATCATCAATTAGGCTGAAAAACAGTTGTTAAGTAGGCTGAAAAGCCAACCTGTCAGTGACTTTGATGCCTTCAACGTACTCCATGACAAGCACTCTATGGTTCACCATTCCATCTTCAATAGCCGGTACGACCACTCTGCCTTTCACACGGGACTTCTTGCTGTTCAAGTTGGCTTGACACCTTTTTGAGTTAGCTGCCTCTAGCTTGAAGTCGAGCTCCTGTGCAAACAGATGTTTGTGTTCAGGCTGGCTTGACACCTTTTTGAATGGGCTGCCTCTTTGACTTGGCTGCTTCCTGGCTTGAAGTCGAGCTCCTGTGCAAGCAGACACTTGTAAGGCCTGAGTGTGAGTAACAACAGCCAGATGACAGCACAACCCATGAAGCATACATTGCAGGAAAGCTTGATCCTCTGATGTTGTGCCGCCTGTACCTCGAAGTTGAACATCTGTATGCAGCAGTTTTCTTGTTGGAGCCTTCACGCTCAGCAGCCAAACAACAGTCATGTGACAATGAATGTGAACATTCCAACACAAAAGTTGCTTCATGCATCAAGGTAAAGGCAGCAAAATGTTAGAACGTATGCGATCTGTCACATGTCACAATGCAAAGTTTGCAAGCAGATGTTACAAGCGAGCCAAGGATACTGATGCCAAAACAACCACAGCCAAGTTGCTGCCTTTGATACATGCTGACTGATGTCCCCATCATAACAACTCTTGCACTGAGCTCCTCAACCAGCCAGCAATCTGTGGAAGTCAAGAAACAACACTTCAGCAGCACCTTGTCCCCTCAATCATTGCCTGTCTTGCAACAGGCGCCTTCTGATGACCACCAGGCCATATACTCAGGCACTGCTAGCCGTACTTCACGGCAGTGGTCCTTGGTATCTGCTGGGGATCAACCGGTACTAATGCCAAACGGCAAAAAAACATTCTTGCTCTTTCTTTGTTGTCTTTTACTGCTAAACCCACAGAGTATGCAGTGCAGTGTGTCTTGTACAATAACATAGTACAGGTATGGCATCAAATACCTTTGGGACGCTTTCTTTCAGCTCATCCACCAGCCACTGGTAGTTGAAGTCAGGGAAGACCCAGCGCAGCCCCTTGACAAAGGCCTCCACAATGACAGTATCAGCAGCACAGGTGTCCCTCAGGCCCACATGCTGCACCTTGACTGCCAGCTGGCGTCCGTCATGACTCACCGCCCTGTGCACCTGATGTACAATCAGCATGTTGTCGGCCTGAACCATGACTTACAAAAACATCCTGAGTTGTCCCATGCCAAAACGAGAATGCAAGTTGGCGGCGTCATGTTAATGACTGTTGCTTGTCCCGCTGCTTGCCTATTGGTTGCTGGTCAAACACGAGTCATCATTTTCATCAACAAATGACTTTCATAACAAATAACCTGGTCTGGCATGTGGTTGGACTTGGCAAGGTGTCTGCAAGGATTGCCTCACTCTGACAAAATAATTTTTGCACCAGTGGCACAAGCCACAGGAGCTGATATACGATTGCACTGAAGCCAGACATGAAATTGTCCAGTATGATTGAGAGCACACTACCACTCGTTGTTGATACCCAGAGTGCCGAGACAAGATGCCATACAGAAAAGCTGCTGAGGTTTGCACATGCCTGACCCAAGGGGAAGACACATGTGTAATCCATGAATTCATGCATGATGTCAGCATCTGTACCTGTGCTAGAGAGGCGCTTGCAATTGGAACCTGCTCTATGGATGCAAACAGCTCCTCTGGTTTCCTGCCAAGATCCTGTTCAATGACTTCTGCGATGTCCTTATAGGAGGACACAGGGCATTTGTCCAGCATGTAGTCTCGCATGGTGTTCACATACTCAACAGGCAGGATGTAATCCTGCAGGTTGAACAGGACAGTGTTAGCTGCTAAGGCTAAAGATTTCGACAAGACATTGCATGTCCTAAAGCATCTTTGGCTAACCCGTTCAAGACCAAAGCTTGGTAGAACATAGCTTGGGGCAGCACAACGTCAGTCATGGTAAGGCAAACCCCAGTATATGAGCCATACTGAGACAGCAATCGAATCATATTGAGACAGGCATGCCTCAGACTGTTTGTGCAGCAAGCACAAGCAGAGTTGACCTACCAGCTGTGCAACATGCTGTCCCAGCTTGATGTAGATGCCTCCATTGGCAAAGCACAGCTTCTGCAGCTTGAAGGCAGAGCGTTCATGGCATTGCTTCAATGCTTCTGCATAGCTGTCGCCCTCAAGGCCACTCGTCGAAAACTTGTAGTCTGCAAGTCTAATTTTGCCTTTGGGGATTTTGTGTGATGTTCAGTGTGATCATGGCTAAATATTTGCATGCATGTTTTTTGAAAAATTCAGGCGCAATGTACCTGAGGCGATGGATATGATTGCAACTGCGTCCCTGACCACTCTCAGAGGCACTTTGTATGCTACTCTAGCACGTCTTTGAGGCTCGTCGGAGAGCACGATCCAGCCTGCCAAGATTGTTGGCGGAGCTGCGAGCAAAGCTTTAGACCATATTGACCACCTAGGTTTAGAAACGTTTGTTTGGGGCAGCTGAGCTTCTGCTGAGAAAGTACGGCTAGAAAATTGCTGAGCAACTAATTTGAATGGCAAGCGAGCAATTGATCGCATCTGATGGCCTGTACTATAGCTGGACCGCCCTCACAACGATTTGCAAACACACACAAACACACGCACGCACACACACACGGGTCGCCGCGTTGCCAGGAATTTCGCCGCCACCAGTAAAGAGCGGTGCACCGACCCGGTGTGGTGGTCCTGTATGCCACAAAGCAGCTGATGCGCTAGTCGACGGCTGTGCCCTACGCGTCTGTCGTTGCCAAGTACTTGAACGAGCACGAGGTCGGATACGAAACGTCAAGTCTTGACGCGCTCGAAAGACTCGTTTCGTTCCACCCGTTTCGTACCGCCCTGCTCTCCGTAACACCGTAACACAATTAGCACAGCACGGTCAACGCTTGGTCAACGCTTGGTCTGATAGGCAACAGCAGCAAAGCGCCCCTGGTACAGCCTGGGCGTCGTGTCTTGTGCAAAAAACAGCTAGTCTGGCTGTCGTGAAGTATGTGAAGCGTCACGCCGCTGAGGCTCGTGCTTCTTTCTGTCTTTTGATGTGACGTTTCACCTACCAGCATCTATCGCAGCTTCACGCGAGACTAGACCCGTGCTGCTCCGGCCACAAAACGTTCAGCAGCTACTTCAAGTGTTCTATCGGCTACCATGGCCAGCTGTGCTCGTTTTACCAACAGTGGTCTCACAGCTGATCAAAGCCTCAAGCGGACTGCAGCGGACAACGCCAGTCTGTCCGGTCAACAGCCAGAACCAATAGAAACGATAGTCTTATTGTCGCCCAGCCCTGAAGCCCCAGTTTGTGGTCTGCCGGTTGAGCACAACGATCTGACCGGATCACCAGAGGCACGACAGCCACCCGTACACCCTGGTGCAGCCAACAGGCCATACTTACCAAGGCGTAAGCACAGATCCAAGTCAGGCTCAGTGCCAGCGCAGCGTCAGCGCAGCAACAGCATCGTTTCTGCTGGCGACTCACCAGTTGCACCACAGCCTGCAGCACTGGGACTTCAACTTGGCACTAATTCCACACTTGAAGATACCAGCGCTTCAAGTCCTGAGCCTGCAGATGTTAGCATCCATCCGCAGACCATTGCATTACTCGCTGATTGGAGCCCCACACCTACTCCAGACACCTCTCCTGAACCAGAGGCTCTTGTGAGAAAGGTGCCCAGGATTTTGTACACCACGTGGTGTGCGGAGCGCATCATTTTACTCGCCATGTATGTAGTAGTGGGAAACAGCAAGCTGACTGATGCTGGGGTAAGACCATTTCACTGTTAGAGGTGCAATGCAGAGTGTGTCCGTCTGTGAGGTTGTTGTGCGTTGTGTGAACATTTTGGTTGCCGTTGCAGCTAGCTGCTGGGGTCAACAGGACTAGCGCCAAACTTCCAAAAGGTCTTTATTGCAGTGATTGTGACTGTGACTGTCATAGAGACCTTTTGGGAATTTGGCGCTAGTCCTGTTGACCCCAGCAGCCATTGGGCTGATGGATGTCAAGAAGAGCATTCGCATGTCTCTCTTTGACATGGCTAATGCGACCTGTATAATGAGGCGCACCTGAAGTCAGGGCCTGTTCATCCAAGGCTCCCTGTGACTAAAGGGCAAGCCTGCAATAGTTGAGCGAAATTGCAACTGTGGCAACCTGGGACACAGCTGTATGGTGTGCCTTGTGGTGAATAAAGGTTCATGGATTCTGCTTGCAGATCTTCTGCACTTTCATCACATGTGCCGACATTGGCTAGCTTGATCCAACTAAGCTGTGCAGCCTGTCAGAGTTGCAAATGCTGCTGTACATGACAGTCATACCAATCATGCACTAAATGACAAGTCCTGTGCAGACATTGTGATGGCACACACTTGACTATACCACGGCCAGTCAGCAAAAAAGTGATTGCTGAGAGACTAGCAATGATTGCTGCACTGCATCCTAGTGGTGTTTCATGACCCTGAAATGCCACACTGCCCTCTCAAGTTCTTGCCAGAGGTCAAATTCAATTGTCTGCAGGTCATGCTGTCTGGATTGCACTACTGAGAAAGCACAATGAAATCAGCATGATATACGGGTACACCAAGCAGATCTTGTGGCAAGAAATGGTTTCTGGTTTGTACTGTCTTCTTGCTATATAGCAGCTGATCACACCAGGAGCCCTATGGCATGCCTTTGTCTGTATAAGTTTACGGACAAGTCAGCATGGCTGTCGGCAAATGCTGCCAGACGTGAACACGACAGCTGCAAAGTTGCTCTCACAGTCTGCAACCAGTTGCAAGTTGCAGCTTGCACCCTTCAGCCACCGCCGTGCAACCGAGCGCAAAAGGCGCTGCCCTAATGGACTCGGTGTGAACTTATGTTGTGCGGAAGTTAGCTTCACAGGCAATGTGGTGCACATTATGTGCACCTGTTTGACCTCCACCGCCAAATTTGATTTCTCAGAGCCCTTTTCGGTCAACCCGAGGCAAGCTGAGAGCCTGAACTTCTTCGCACCACTCGTAACCTGCACCTTCTCGGCAGTCAGTAAGCTAGTGCTCAGGTCACTTTTGCTGTTCACGGGCTGGCATTTATGGACCCGACCGTCTGCGATCCGTTGCAGAAAGCACTGATCGAGCAGCATTTTGGTGAACAAGTAAGCAACGCTCCTCCAGGGTTGCTGATACATCTCGCCCAGCGTTTCAAAGGCCTTGGCAATACAGCCGTTCGACGGAAGCAGTTCCAAGGTCAGCGTTTGTCACTGCATGCATTTATTTTCACGCCATACTCGAGACAGTATAGAGGGATCAACATTCTCTCTGTCTGTAGAAGCTGTCAAGTGCTACAGCCAGGCCATAGCTGCAGCAGAACATGACGAGACACTCTATGCCAACCGTTCTGCCGCCTACCTTGCACTATACCAGTATCAGGCCGCGCTGCAAGATGCTGCTAAGGCTGTGCAACTCCATCAAAGCTGGCCAAAAGGATACTACAGGTCAGTGACTCAAGCTCACCTGTACATTGCTGCAGTTTGGGTCCAGCAGCAAGCAAGAAGCATGCATGCATTACCACTGCAGTTTGTGAATGTGGTATCCAGGTTGGGAAGGGCTCACATGGCAATGGGTGACTGGGATACAGCTGCTGCAGCTCTGAGCCAAGGCTTGCACCTTGATCCAAGCAATGACCAGATGGTAAGGCACTGGCTGGCAACCCTTTGAAAAGCAGCCTGCCTTGCTGGTTATCATGCCAGGAGATGCAAGTTTGAAACATGTTTTTAAAACTATGTGTCGATTTTGAATTGCATATAGACATGCACTGATGAGCCATTGACACAGCCTGCCTTGCTGTACACACTGATGCTTGGCTCCTGCATGCTGCACATGGCCAATGTGATCTATGTAAATCAATATGCACAAATTGCGCAGCCTTGCAAAACACGGCGGCATCCATAAATTTATCCTGCCTGTCAGGAAGCAAAGCTAGTGGAAAGCAGAAAGCTGCTGGCAGAGGAGCGCCAGGCAAGCTTGGCAACATCAGCACTGCTAAAGAGAGACCTTGTGCTCAAGCTAAGACAGGTGCTGACTCGCCTGCCGTGCATATGCTTCTTTCTGCTGCACATGTGACAACTTTCCTAAGTTTAATGCATCATGCTGGTTGTAGATGAGCTCAGATACAATGCCCTGTGCAGTGCCATTGTTTTCCTGTGCAGACAAGAATAGCATATGCCTAGCGTACCTCACTTTATGCAATTTCTGTCACATGGAATCAGCCATCTTGGGTTCTTATCAAGTTTTGTCAATACTCTCCCATTTCAGTCCTCACAATGCGCTGCCAATTGCTATCTGAGAGCCCACCATGCTGCAGTGGGAGCTCTGTTGCTATAGGTGCGGCGTGAAGAGGTCAGGCAGCAGATGCTGAAGCATTTCAAGCAGAGCATGGTTGCACCTGTGTGGGAGCTTGAAGATTATGAGTGGTCAATTTTCTCTTGATCAGGATTGTTGTATGCAGTTTTCAGGCACCTTAACAGGCCTTGCTCAACATAATGCACTGCTGATCTCACCATGTCTAACAACAGGCAGCTGCACAGATTGCATGCTGTGATATGGCATGCTGCTGTGCAAGCGTGCGGCTTCTGTCTGCTTATACGTTTGCATGAGAGTGATCACCATTGCAGGGCGTCTTCTCATATCAGCCTTACGTTCGATGGTGTTGGTTGTTCCCTCCTCAGGGGAGCTGTGACAATGTATGTTAATAACCCCTTGGGGCTCAGTCCGATGCCCTACTCCCGCAGGGAGCATTGGCTCTGAGACAGATTGCCTTCTGCAGGAGGCCTACATTCCTGCCTGCCATGAAGCAGAAGAGGCTTGACAAGGCCAAGGTCTTGGCAGAGCCCACCGCCAGGATGCTTGCAGAGTATGTACATGCGCTGGCAGATCTGGCTCAGCCAAAAGGCTGCATACCTCTTCTGCAAGATCAGTCTAGGCTATACGCTTTTCAGACAGCCATTGAGGGTGCTTTGCATGAGCTGCCAGGTATGCAGTTTGAACTGCATGGGTCTTGTCAGCTTGTGAGATCACTTTTTAGGCAGTAGCAATACATCTAGTAGCATTTAAACCGAATGCAGCATGTTCAGCAGTAGTTTGTTGAGTGCTACTAACATGCTACAGCTTGTAGCGTGTAGTAGTAGCATTTGCAGAGTAGTGAAAAAGTACTGTCATTGCAGTTGTAGAGGACTTTGATGTAGCATTTGTGCCATCACAAAAGTCCTCACTGTGCAAATGATGACACACCTTTACTGCGCACCCATGTTTTGCACCTGTGCACGCCAGAAGCGTGTCTCTTTGCGTTTGAACTTGACTACGCAGTCTAAAATGGGCTCTCTCAGTGACTGACAATGCTTGCAGCGTGACCATGCTGTAGCTCAGATTTTGATATGTTACAATCTGCCAGCAGAGGTTCCTGGAGAAAATTGCAACATGCAGACAGAACTGCAACATCCCAGATATAATTTTCGTTCTTAGGAGGTTTACCCTCAGTACGTGTCTGCGACGTGTTCGTATGAAAGCAGTTTTGTGGACCATTGCAATGAGAACAGTCATCCAAAACGGCTGTCAGGGTCTTCTTTACAATTTATTGACAAGCCTCAAAGCTTGCACAAGCTGTGACGTTAGCCTGCAGGTGGGCATGTGATAGTCCTGGGCATTGGCAGCAACATACTGGGCCTCATGGCGTCACAGCTGGGCGCACGCTGGGTGACATGCATAGAGCGTGGGCCCATGCTGTACAGAGTGGCCAAACAGACACTGCAGAGCAACAGACATATGAAGGGAACTGACAGCATTTGTCTCATTGACAGGCAGCTGCAGGCATGTGGTATCAAAGGTCGGCTTGCTTCAGCACTCATGTTTGCTTGCATGTTAGTAAGGTGGGTCGCTGTCACCCATTACCAAGATAGGTCACGCTGTATTTTGACACCAAAGTCTCTAATTTTGCAGCTTATGCAGCTGCATGCTTCGCAGGTATCTTTTTGCTGATGGGTCATACCTGTTATGCTATTTTTTGACATATTTAGTAGCCTTTCCTTGCTGTTCTGTGCGTTGAAATTGTGCAAAAAAGACGTCATTTTTGGGCCACATGCCACCGGAGTTGTAAATTCACTGCACAGAGCTTGATTTTGTAACATACCGTTTGTGACCTGCGCATCTGTACACATCCCAAACACTATTTGTGTGACAGTGTGTATGACTAAACGCCGTAAGCTTGTGCACTGCCAACTATTTTGTGTTGTGCAGGAGGGCCCACTCCAACAGTTATAGCCACAGCTGTATCCCAGGCACAAACAGCCCACAATGCAGCTATGGCAGCCATGCATGCACACGGTTTTGCAGCAATTGAGGCATCTCCGGACACACAGGGTACAGCAGCAGCAGCAGCAGCCAAGACACCAGTTGACTCAGCAGCTGCAGCTGCAATTCACTTGGCAGCTGAGGCTGCAGTTGCTGTGGCAGCTGAGTCTGCAGTTGCTGTGGCAGCTGCTGACGCTGGTGCTGGGGTTGCAGCTTATGCAGCAGCTCAGACAGTGAGGGACAAAGCAGTATGCCAGGAAGCTTGTTCTCACAAGAATAAGTCACCTCATCATGCAGACCAACCGATGAATCAGATGGGACTGGGTTGGCATCCTTCAAAAATGCAAGGGCGGCAACATCAGCATGGTGACACATGGCAAGATGAAGAGGAAGTACAAAACACTTTTCTGCCAAGAATTGCAGAGATGCAGCCTGGTATCAAGGTCGAAACAGAACACGCTCAACAACAGGCAGAAGAAGAGAAGACACCAGCGCAGCAGGTTGAAGGTGGAGACAGAAGCATCCCAGCGCTGGGTGAAGAAAAGGAGTATGGAATGTCCCTGGATCAAGCTCATGGGACTAACCAGTTTTGTGTCGGTCAGGACAGACAGCACACCACTGATAGTACCTGTAACGCGTTGCTTCAGCAGCAGCTGCACAGGATCCGGCAGTCTGCAGTCATGTTGCCTGAGCCAGCAGAGGTGCTAGTCACAGACCTGATCGACCACAGGTGAGGATGCTGCTGCGCTGTGCTATGCTGTGCTGTGTTCTGGCTGTGCTGCGCTATGTTTTGCATACTGTCCTGTGCTGCGCTGTGCTAGTCGCGCTGTGCTGTGCTCTGCTGTGCTGTGCTGTGCTGTGCTGTGCTGTGCTGTGCTGCGTCCGCGCTCTGTGCTGGCAGTTCAGCATCATGTGGCCGCCCTTGCCCTGCCTTGCGCTTTACTGTGTCTGCAGCACTGCGCAATCAACGACTGTCACAGAGAGATGTGCATGCTGAGTAGCTGTGTGCCATACTGAGGAGCCTGTTGAAACAGGCAGCTTGACTGGCACAGCAGTGGTGTTGAAGATGGATCGTAGAAAATTGATTGCTGCCTCCCATGTGATCGCACACTCTGTTGTGATCGCATACTCCCTCATGAGTCAACATACACCCTGCCTCATGCACGGTCAGTTCAGGTATCAACAATGCATGGTGATTGTGGCTGACAATGCAAAGGCGAGTATTGGCTGCAGTGTGTTGGGGAAGGGCCTGTTGCCAAGCCTGGACTACGCAGCCGAGAGGTTGATTACACCCGGAGCCAGGGTTGTACCTGCAGCCATTCAGGTAAAAAGGGTTATGTAGGAGCAAACAATGTTATGCCTGCAGCCATTCAGGTAAAGAAGGGTTACGTAGGATAAAACAGGGGTGTGCCTGCAGCTATTCAGGTAACTGAGGGTTATGTAGGGTTGCTAGCAAATTACCTGCAGCCATTCAGGTAACTTAGGGTTATGTAGGGTTGCTAGCAAATTACCTGCAGCCATTCAGGTAAACCTGCATAGATGGTCTCTCGGAGTGCATTGCTGTCTTCTTCCGTGCTCCCGTTATTTTTTTTGTTTTATGATGTAAAAAGATACCAAGAACGCAAATTGCTAATTCATCATTGCCAGTTGGGCGTTGATGCTTGGCTGGCTTGATGCCATTTTCAGCTTGTTCCACCACAACAGCCACAAGCACACAGCCAGCTTGTCAGGACAATCTTGCATCAGGGCGTCCTGCTGTTTTGTGAAATGCAGCTTGCCATGCAGCTGTGCACTCTCTTCAATTATGTATTTTTGGGTGCTCAGCAACCATGCTACAGTCAACCTTCCTTGCAGGTGTGGGGCATGCTTGTGGAGATGCGTATTGACAGCATCAGCGGCTTTGACTTGTCAGCACTGAATGCCTTCAGATGGCACCCTCATCATGACAGAGTGGACCTGTCCAGGTACGCTGCTGTGGGGACTGGCCAGGTCTGTTTTGGCCACTGATGTGGCTCTTGTCCACTCATGTGAGGAACATCGTCCACTAATGTGGGTCTTGTCTACTCATGTGCGGATCGTCGTCCACTAATGTGGCTCTTGTCTACTCATGTGCAGAACGTCGTCCACTACTGTGGGTCTTGTCTACTCGCCTGGGGAACTTTGTCCACTGATGTGGGTGCTGGTTGTGGCCTCCGGTCTTCCCCTCCCATCTTTCAATTTTGATCTCCTTCTCCTTCTGCCCTTTTTGTCCTCTGCCATGGCTCTTGTTTGCTGCTCCTCACCTTCTTGTCTTCCTTCTTCTTCTTCTCCTTCTGCACCCAGCCCTTGCGCCGTATTTTTATGGGCTAGCTCATGTTAAATTGGTGATTGTGAGCCCCAACTGTTACTCCGTGGATATGCAATAGCCAAGAACAAAATTTGGTGCCTCTGTATTGCAGGGCCCCAGAAACAGCTATCAACCCAGTCGCCGGTATTTGCCCAAAACATGCAGCAGGGTGTACTTGCCATTGCCTCACACACACAAATGTCACCCTGTTGATTTTTGACAACTTGCTGTTCAAAGACTGTACCCAGTCTGCTTGCGCTGCAGGGTTCCACACAAGCGGCTGTCCTCTCCATTCCCTGTTTTAGCTTTGGACCTGCAACAGCGCGTGGACGCCATAGCTGGTGCTGCCCTCACCAACACCTCGTTGCCCAAAACAGATTTGGTGTGGGAGTCTGATGCACAGCTGAAGATCCACGCCACATCTGATGGCCTCTGGAATGGGGTTGCCTTCTGGTTTGAGGTGGGCTTGTCACTGTCCTGTCGCATTGTGCAGTTGAGTAACCAGGGTGTGATGCACAATGAATCTGCAGCAAGGTCACTGGTCAGCTGAGACTGTCTCTCTGACATCAGCTGAGAGTGCTGTGGAGACCTCAGCAGAGACTGTTGCCCAGGCTGGTCAGCATCAGTCCGGGCTGCGACTGCAGCTGGAGATTCAGCTGACGATCCAAGGCTCCCGTCATGATCCTTCATATGTGTAGAGTTGCTGCTGTGAAGAAACTTGATACGCTCGCCAAGTCTACAATTATTCAGACGCTGTTGCAGGTACAGACTCACGGCACCAGTGCTGTCAGCAGCTGGGCGGGCGGCCGCCCAGGCTTACCCATCTGCTCATCTTGGGGTCAAGCTGTGCAGTATCTGGACTACAAAAGAGTGCATAAGGTATGCATCCCTGCCTAGCTATATACTGCTCTTGGTCAAGCAAATGGCAACAAGCATGACTCACCACACCCTGAGCAAGTTTGGCAGGATTGCATATTCTGCACAAGTTGTTTGAATGGACAGATTCTCTTTTCAATTTCAGTGCAGCTGCAAAAGCAAGGTCTGACCTGACTCCGCTTGAGCGCCATCACAGATTGGGTCAGGGCGATGCAGCTGCCGATAAGTTATGTCTCAAGGTGGAAATGATGATTCATTGTCAAATTTGGACAGGATCGTTGAATGGCAAAAAATGTAGTTTTGTAGATTAGTTCAATTGATTGCTGTACTGTTGAGTCAAATGATGCTGATGTACTTAGGGTGGCTACTAGGTTGAGAGACTCAGGTAGATGTAGGTTGATTAAAACAGAAAGAGCCCAGTATGCCTGTCACACTATGTCCTTTATTCCTTCATGCTGATCCCCCCCCCCCCCCCTCCCCCCACCACCCCCTTTATTCTGTACCTGCTTAACTTTGGTCAGCAGGACATCTCAACTGCTATGTCGAAATTGATGTTCTGTGGTCACTGGAGCGCCCTCTTTTTCTTGATTTCATTCCCTGCAGCTTTGGCGCTGATACCAGGTGCTTTGCAACACAGGGTCACAGCGTGAAGCTGCGAGTTCAGCAGGATAGCAACCAGATCCTGTTCAGCTCAGTGCCGGCGCAGCATAGGCCTCGCCATGCCTTCATCCCCAGGTGGCACTTTGACATGGTCCAAGATCACATGCGCAATGATGCCTATGACCAGGCTATCAGCAGGGTAAGTTTGCTCATGTTCTCAATCCTCATGCAGGGTTCATTCCATGCCTTTTGTATGGCTGTTATTCCATGCCCTCATGCTCAGGTGGCACTTTGACATGGTCCAAGATCACATGCGCAATGATGCCTATGACCAGGCTATCAGCAGGGTGAATTTGCCCATTTCCTTAATTCTCACGCGGGGTTTGGCATGCCTGCATTCTCAGGTGGCACTTTCAAATGGTCCGAGGTCACCCGCGCAATAGTGCCTTTGACCAGGTTGGGCTATTCTATGTTCTGCTGTTCTGTGTTGTCAACTCTGTTGAAGGCTTACGTGATTGGCACAAGGTTTGGCTAGGTCAGACAATGTTAGGCCCAAGGTTTGCATGTCATGCAGGCAGTGGACTTCAAAAAGGCACTGGGGTGTGAGGAAGTTGGGGTATTAGACATGGGGGCCGGGTCTGGCCTTCTGTCCATGATGGCAGCCAGGTATAATATTTATAATGCTTCTATCTCTTTTGCTACTTGACACTTGCAGACCTGGGCTGCACAATGCAGCAGAAGCAATCTCTTTTGGGATCTGTCAGCTGCATCGCAGTCGGACCGGCTTGCAGTTGGTGGCAAAATCCCTGTTGCTCCTAATGTGAGCCGGTTTGAGTGGCAGCATGGGCAGCCTGAGTGTCATGGCCATCATAACACTGTATTGTAATATACCTCAGTAGACAGTGTACTGCATACTATGATATGCTCTATACTGTACACTGGAGTATACTGGACACTATGTCATGTAACATTGTCTTACTCTAGACCTCATACTGGTATATAGTATCATGCTATAGTATGTAACACTAAATCCTCGCACTGTATGATCTCCCATCCTACAAAGAACTCAACACTTGTGATACTGTGTCTTTTGTGTCAAGTCATGTTGAACACACTACATGACTTTATGAGAACACTTGCTCTGGGCTGCCGCCTCAGGAGGCTCCCGTTATGATCGCTGAACAGCGTAAACTTTTCTTTTCCTTTTTTTGTTATGAGAACACTTTTGGATTTTTGGTGCAGGGCTGGCGCAGAATGGGTGCTGGGCGCTGAAGTCAGCCAGGCCATGTGTGACGCTGGGGTCGAAACTTTGGTCATGAATGGTTACGGGGCCAAATGCATCCTGGTCAACAAAGATGTTCGCCACCTGGAAACATCAGCCAAGCCTGATGGCACGCCACCTGACATGCACAGCAAAGCTGACATTGCCATCTTTGAGGTAGTGCAATAGGAACAGGACATCGCATGCCTTGCCTTGCCTGTGTGGTCAGTCAGCCAGTCAGCATATGTATGCATGACGGCAACACAGCAAGATGTTGCCTTGAGACACACGCATGCACGCACGCACGCACGCATACCCGCCCGCATGTTGCAGACACGATTGTTGAGTCACTGCATCTGATCTGATATGGCATCAGCACCCAGGGAGATATCCTGCCCAGGTGGTCAGGGGTTGCTCCTCATATACGCTTGCCTCACATGTCAGACAATCATCTCAAAAATACGTCAGCAGTCTGCAAAGACGCGAAATGCATGCATATGATACACACTAAGCTGAGCCTGCTCACAAGCCACATAGCATGCAAGCATGCCTGTGACAATTTGGTAGCAGGCAATCAGCATGTACTACAAGCTGGACCCATTCTTCCTTGATCCGGCATATGAAGTACAAGACGTTGACAAAGCTAACGATACAGGTACATCAATGTCGCTTTGTGTGGCAATGCAGGTTTTTGACAGTGGGTTGATAGGTGAGGGCGTGCTGCATATGTTGGCTGCAGCCAAGCAAAAGCTGCTCACTAAGGACGCCGTTTTGGTCCCGGCTGCAGCTACCGTCTTCTGTCAGCCTCTGCAGATGCGTATAGGCCAGGCAAGTACAGTCAGCAGCCTTTCCCTTTTGGTGGTCCCTCTAAGCCTTTCCCTGTCTGTCTTTCCCTCTCTACCTTTCCCTGTCTGCCTTTCCCTGTCTGCCTTTCCCTGTCTGCCTTTCCCTCTCTACCTTGCCCCTTTGGTGGTCCCTCTCATGCTGCTACTGTCAAGCCATGCAGATGCAATTTAGCTGCAGATGGCATGAACAGTAGCAGTTTTGCAGAGTAGAGTCAGCATCCATGCGGTTTCCTCTGCATATGTACAGGCATGCAGACACCCACAGCTGTGCTTGTTGCAGCCTCTGTTGCAGCTCATGTCATTTTCATTACTATCACTGTTGCTGCTGTGCCTGGTCTTACTATTACACATGTAAACATCATGCGTAAGTATCACTGTTGCTGGTGAGGCTGCTGCTATTGCTATTGCTGCAACACCAGGCTCTTGGCGTGTAACATTCATATCACAAATATTGGCCAACACAGCATTGTATTTGCATTTCCTTGTACAAGAGACTGCTGTACTCCAATTGTACTGAAGCTGGCAGTTTGCTGACTTTGGAACAGTGACCACCCCTGAAAGAGTTGTGCTGCAGGACAGCACTTGCCATGGATCTTGTTATGGCAGGACGCCGTATCATGCCTAATTTTGCCAAACTTTGATACTTTTCCCAACTTTGACAAAACACATGTTTGTGCAGCATCCAGCAGGTTCTAGTGGTGCACCATGGAAGGCAGCTCAATTTCATGTGCGGTTGTTTTTGTCTTATGTGCACAAAGCATGCAATGTGTTGCATCAGAATGGTGTTTTGATGCGCAGGTCTCAGGATTCAACATGGAGCAGGTAAACAGCTGGCAGTTCCGCCCTGACTATGAAGGCATGGATCTGGCCAACTGCAGGTATGGGTCTAGGGGTTTTGCTAGGGCTGAGCAAATATTGTGTTAGGGTCAAGAACCCAGTGTGCCACTAGACCTACAAGACGAGACTATGCAAGCATGACTCCCAGGCTGGCCCAGGACTTGTCTATACATCATTTCACTTCATTCCAAGTAATATCTGCAGATTCTCACAGCAGGCTGTCCAGTTTCCCAAAATTGCAGCCATGACCCATTGTATGTGTACTTGGTTGTATATGTGACACATGGAGTATATGTGCGATATGCAATGCGTGTACGCTGTGTGTTATGATATGTGCAATATGTGTGATACTTGCAACAGGGAGAACTGGATTGCACTAGGCCCAGCGATGCAAGCTCTGGCCTTTGACTTCTATGATGCTGAAGCCAACATGAAGCCCTCTGAGGTACAGCTTCATTGCAGGACCCATCTGACAAAGCAGAAACGAAACATGTCACGCTCTGTTGGCAGTAACTTGATGCAAGCCCGCAAGTGAACTAGACAGGGCTTCCCTGTACAGCTGCATATTGCAATGGATTATGTCCTTGCTGTCTTTGCTACCAATGCTATCAGCAGCACCAAGGCCTGACCAGAGTTTCATGGTTGCTCCAGCAATATTGGGCGGTGAGACCACAACAAGCATACATGGTGGCAACAATGCAGTAACATATGGCACGTATTACACTTCATGCGTGGGCTTTCAGTGTGGGTTCAAGGTGTGTTTGCATGTGTCGCATCTGACGCCACCTCATCTAGGGAGGTTTTGAACGGTGTGTTCAAACGGGCTTGTCTGTGCAGGTGTGCATGCAGCTGCCAATACAGCAGTCAGGCATATGCAATGCCATTGCCTTCTGGTTTGAGCTGGACTTGGATGAGCAAACACAGCTGAGTACCAGCCCCTATTGTGCAAAGGTACTTCTACACAATATTGGCCACAGTTGATACTTTGCCTCGCCCTGGATACAGCATCTCCACATCATCATGCTGAAACATGCTGCTGACCATTGTGCTTGTCTGTCTCGTTCTGTTGTGTACCTGCATGTGCACTGCTCTCTGCTTGACCATAGGCCACCTGACTACCCTGATCAGTCTCCCCAGCTCCTGTTCTGTTGTCTTTTTCTCTTTTTGGACAATCTCTATGGTCTTGTTTTGTTTGTATGTCATCTTGTTTGTATACCATCTTGGTAGGCGGCACTATCCATTACCAAGTTGGTATTTTGTCCAAAACCCTATCTCCCAAACCTGTACCCGTGTGTTCAAGTTTGAGCCCGTCTTGATATGGGTTTGTCCCAACTTGTTGCCCTGGTGTCACAGGGCCCTACATGGCAGCAGGCAGTGCAGTGGATGCCTGAAGTAGAAGTGCACGCAGGCTCCCAGACTGGCCTGCTGACTAAGCATGACACATATGGCATCAGCTTCGCTTGGTCAAGCCCAAGCGACTGTACTAGCGTCAACCATGACAGCATTGACAGTGACGTTACCAGCAACAGAGTCTATAACAGCAGGAGCAGCTGTGCATTGAATGGCCATAGCGGTGTGCTGGACAGCAGTCCAAATCATGATTGTCGACAAAGCGTGGATGTTAGCAGCAGCAACCAGACAGCAAGAGTTGCCCTGAAGGTGCGTCTGATGCCAAGCTGTTTAGTTTAGTTGTGATCGGCCTAGTTTAAAAGGCACACTCCAATGGCTGCCGGCATAAATGTACATTCCTGCCAAGGCTAAGGCCCTACCCCATGAGGGGGCATCGGCTCTTGTGCGTTGGTGCCAAGCTGTGCACATGTCCAATGTGGTTAGACAGTGTGCATGTATCTTGTTGTATTGTGCATCTGCATGTGCAATTTGGTATGGTCAACAGCACCACAGAATATCTACTGATGTGCAGCTTTTTCACTCAAGAGTCAAAGTCACTTACAGGTGGCAAAGTCAAACATAGCAAACTTGTTTATCACTGCTGAGCACTGTGCACAAAGCTTCATTCACAGCTGCCTAGGTCATCACTTCCACACCTTGGTTATATGCTATCGCCATGTTGAAAACATCTCTATGACTGTAGCTCCACCTGGCACCATCGAACATACATTTTGTTGTTGTCATGTAGGATCCCATGTGGAGTCAGAAACATGATGAGCTGCTGAAGTTCAACAGCCAGCTAGCCAGATGCTGCACACAAAACCCCCTGGAGTACCGCAAAGTTGCAATAGCAGCGGTGCAGTTTGGCAGCAGACCTCATGATCTGGGACTTGACACTGATCAAGCGTTGGAGCTGTGCACCAAAATGATGGGCTAGAGTAGACTATGCACCCTTGCGCAACAAGGCTCAGTTTCAGATGCTGCAGCATGCCTGCTACTGGCAGAATTCACATACCAGGGTACTCTAGTACACATGCCGCTTGCATACTAGCCAGTATGCATTTGTCACTGACAACAGCAGGATGTCAGAGTTGAAGTAAAGCAGTCTCTTGTACAAGGGACTGCAACTGCGACGCTGTTCTGGTGATTGTTTCGAATGTGAATGCTAAACGCCGAGAGTGGTGTCGTGTGTGTAACGTTATGTTCAGTAGTTCTATACTTTGCTTTGATGACTTGAGACGTACTAGCTAGTGCTGAACTACCTTGTGCGAATGCCGACTGACGTGCTGGTTGTGTATCATCTAGCCTCCACACAATATGCAGAGCTATGTTAAAATTGTATATTCGTCAATCACAAGGACTGCATTCTTGCGTAACACAAGCGTCAGAGCGTTGCTATGCTAGAAAACTGCTGTTCCTGCTAAGCAAATTCACAGTGTTGGTCACAGAATCAGACCTGTTGTTGTTTGACTATTACTTATTTGCTTCAGTACAATGACACCAAGTAAGCTCAGACAGACATCCCACCTGGCAGGAGGACAAGTAGAAAAGAAAGCTACTTGCAGCATAAACCATTGATGTAGCTTCGACACAAGTAAAGAGGGACTTCGTGATCTCACATCCTGTTCAAGCCAGAAAACCATCAGTTGATGCCAACTCCCCTTACATGCTCAGTACTACGTCTTGTTGGTCTTCTTGCACGTGGCCTTAGCTCATCAGCTTCTACATGAACTGTCTCTGCTTCAGTGCTTGCATCTGACACGCCAGATGACTCAATGTACGACTCGGACTGCTCATCTGCATCTCCTAATAGCTTGCCAATGACAGACATTCGCAACAGGGAGCAGCCCGGCATCAGGTCTAAATTCAAGGGCAAAATAGATGAATGGCATGTGGAGTACAGAGTCACACTGCTGAGGGTGGCCTCGTGGTGGGCCTTGAAATGGGT